>CYGL01000205.1_pt1 | contig 30798 bp, 35 predicted proteins | sample 485531 | NCBI WGS metagenome assembly CYGL01 (sample SAMEA3497897, study PRJEB9818) | human gut metagenome | reverse complement strand
GTGCTGTAGAGGAATGTATTATTTAAAAGGAAAATATATAGCAAATTATTGCGAAAATTAAAAAGAAATTATTTAAAAGCTAAACGACTATCGAAAACATATATAATCGAGAAAAACGTTATATAGAAGTGAGTAGAGTACATTCAAGCGAATGGAAAAGATAGGCAACTTATTTTTGGTAACAGAGAATAAGTTGGTGATATAGTCTGAACTATATGGTGACATATAGAAGTTTATCAAAGAACTGCATGAAGAGTAGCGTCTTTATGTGAACATATTGGGGATGTAGAACAGCAAACGGTTGGGATATTAATGGTTTTGGACAATTAAAAGACGGAAGAGGAAATATTTGTCCTGTTACAATTATTATGCCAACATTAGCAATGCAAGCAAAAGAAAAAAATAATTCTGATACTGTAAAAGAATTTATGAAATTACTTAATACTAAAATCTATGAAGCTAAAGATATGTTACTTGAAAGATTTGAATGGATTTGTTCACAATCAGCTAATTCGGCTAAATTTATGTACGAAAATAATGTCATGGCAGGTTATATTCCAGAAGAGGGAATACGTTCAGCATTAAAACACGGAACATTAGCTGTAGGTCAAATTGGTTTAGCAGAAACTCTTCAAATCTTAATTGGAAAAGACCATACAACAGAAGAGGGTATGAAATTAGCAAAAGAAATTGAAGGACTTTTTAAACAAAGATGTGATGAATTTAAGAAGAAATATATGTTAAATTTTGGCGTCTACCTTACTCCTGCCGAAAATTTATGTTATACTTCAATGCAAAAATTTAAAGAAAAGTATGGAACAATTCCTAATGTTTCTGATAAAGAGTTTTTCACAAACTCAATTCATGTACCTGTTTGGAAAGAAATGACACCGTTTGAAAAAATTGATATAGAATCACAATTAACTGGTTATAGTTCAGCAGGTTCAATTACTTATGTTGAATTATCTGGTTCAGTAAAAAATAATATAAAAGCATTAGAAACTATTGTAAAATACGCAATGGAGAAAGATATTCCTTATTTTGCTGTTAATGTGCCTAATGATATGTGTGCCGATTGTGGATACACGGACGAAATAGGAGAAACTTGCCCTATTTGTGGTGGTAAACATATAAAAAGATTAAGACGAGTGACAGGTTATTTAACAGGAGATTATACAACAGCATTTAATAAAGGTAAACAGCAAGAAGTAAAAATGAGAGCAAAGCATATGAAATTCAAATAAAAGGAGAATAAAATTAAATGAATTACAGTGGAATTTACGAATGTGATGTTGCCAACGGAATAGGAAACAGAACAGTATTATTTGTGTCTGCTTGCGATCACAAATGTGAGGGATGTACAAAACAAACAAACATGGAACCCTTAACTTTGGTGTAACCTTTTAACAAAAAAAACATTAGATTACATTTTATCTTGTCTATCAAAACCTTATATAGATGGCATCACCCTAACAGGTGGTGACCCTCTCTATGTAGGTAATCTTGAAACTGTGTTAGATATTATACAAACAATTAAAAAACAGTTACCAAATAAAACCATTTGGCTTTATACTGGATATACTTGGGAAGAATTAGAGAAAAATTTTAATGAATATAAATACACACCTTTTGCCATAGGCTCAGATGAATGGCTTACACGTTGGGAAATCATTAATTTGTGTGATGTTTTAGTAGTTGGCAGATTTGAAAAAGATAAAAAAGATTTAACATTACCGTTTAGAGGAAGTTCCAACCAACGAGTAATAGACGTAAAACAAACCCTCTCAACTCACACCTTAACACTTTATCAATCAGAGTAGTCAAACACCTGTTACCATAGTTCTACTAGTTAGTAACCGTATCAGAGTAAAGTTTAAACTCACAATTTCAATAATCACATAAAACAAACCCTCCGACTTATCACCGGAGGGTTATTTATTACTTATTTTTGTTTTCTTTTTCTTTCCTCTCCAAATTCTCAATCAAAATACTAAACACGCTTATTATATCAATTCCCATAATCAAACCCCTTATACTCTTTGTTACTGCTTGCTATCATTAAGTGAAATTATTGTTTCATGGAGAGATTTAGGTAAAAGACATTTAATGCCACCTACCTCAATCATATAAACCTTTTTAACTTCTTTGTTATAAATTGCGATAATATCTTTGCTCATATTTATTATATTTCCAGTAATTTCAATATTAGCAACAGCACTATTATTCCCAAATGCGTTACCATTAAAAATACAAACATATTCTTCATCACTCTTAATAGGATACTTTAAACAATCATTTACATACACTGTGTTTTCCTCAATTTTATTCGTAATTTTAACATTTTTTGGCAACATATTATTTTTCTCCTTTTCTTCTATATTATCCATAATTTTCCAAATTCTATTAGGATTTTCACCAGTATATACTCCATCAAAAGTATAATAATCTGGTGTTGCCCCTTCATTTTCTACCGTAAAGCATATACAAGTTTTATAATATTTGCAAATATTACAATTATTGTTTGGTATTTTGCTACAATACTCACAAAATTCTTTTTCTGTAATTTTAGTATTTTGTTCCATTTTGTTATCCCCTTTTCTGTTTATTTAACAAATAACCAACGATTCATATTAGAATATTTCATTTTTACAATAGCACCAGTTTTCTTACCGTTTTCGCTAAAAATCTTATGGCACTTATCACATACTGTACTTTTATTATCTTTATCCAAAGGTGTGCCACAAGTATAACATAAATGATTCTCTAATCTATATTGCCTATTTTTAGTTGGGTTTTTTAATTCAGCGTTCTTTAAATTATGTCTTTCTCTGTCTTTAGCAAGGCAGATACCACAGCGTAACCGACCACTTACAGCTTTTCTTTTACCACAGTCAACACATATACCTTTTTCTTTTCTCTCGGCTGTTACTCTTTTCTTCCAATCTTTACTTTGTAAACGGTATTTCTGTTTAATTGTGTTATATTCTTCTTCTGATAATAATTTTTCTCTTTTCTGTTTTCTTTCATTTGCTTTTATCCTACATGATAAGCATGTACGTTCATTACCATAAGTACGTTCTTTATAGCAATTAGTACATAAATGATATTCTATAGCAAATCTCTTACTTTCTAAACGCCATTGTTTATCATATTGACGCTTTTGTTCTTTGTCTTTATACATTTTAAGCACCGCCACCATATAAATTTCTATTATCTACTTTTCTATATTCCCAACCAGAACTAATGTCATATAATAATTCTTTTATATGACAATTATACTGTGGCTTTAATATATCATTATGAGTTTCAAAATCACAAAAGCACATATAATAATTGAAATTGGCTTCTGTTGACTTATTATTATCAATCATCATTATTTTATCCATTTTGAAATTGTTTTTAATATTTTTTATAAGCAATAAATCCGTATATTTTTCATAATACTTAAATGTACGGTATGCAAATTCTTTTGATGAAATCTTTGGATTTTCTTTAATTACTCTTTTTGCTTCTTTTACAAATTCTTCTTTTCTTTCTTTTAATAAGAACTCTAATAAATCATCTGGTATTGTTGTATAATCTAATTTACTTTTCATATAATTTTTCTCCTTTTAGTTTTATTGATTTTTTGATTTTTCCAACCATAATCAGTTACTCTTTTTATATCATTAGTATACTTAGGTTTATGTATATTACACATTACATTAGCATCACCTAAATTCAGTTCTTCTACCTTGCTATAATTTTCTGTACCAGTTTTCATATACTCACCACCTTTCTTATATAGAAATTATATAACATTTCCCATATAAAATCAATAGTAAATTCATTCTAAATAGTCTGAATATTTAACATTTTTCATATAAAAGTCTAACACATATTCTGTTAAAAACCATTGACTTTTCCTATGAAATGTATTATGATTAACATATCAAAGGAAAACAAAATAAATTAAAGGAGATTAAACATGAGTAAAAAATCAGTAGGATTAAAACCAAAATTCAAAGTGGGTGATATTGTAAAAATTAGATCAATGCCGAGAATTATTGAGGAACTAGAAAGATGTGGTATTTATTACTCAGAAGCATTATTAACTCTTAACGGTGAAATTATTGAAGTAGACAATTCTGACGATTTACCTTATAATGTTCGTTTCAACAACGAAGTAAAAGATTGCTATTATTTACCAGAGAGTTTACTTGAATTAGTTACAACAGAAAAACCAAAAAAGGTAGAAGAAACCGTAGCAAAAGATAGTAACAAAACAACAAAAACTGAATTTGAAATTTAAAAAAGGTGATAATGTTACAATTAAATTATCGTCAGATATTTACACAAAATTAAGAGAATGTGGAATTGGAAACACTGATTCTCTTTATAATTCATTACTATTAGATACTGGTGCAATTATTGAAGCCAATGCGAAAAGTCTTTTACCTTATCTGGTTTGGTTTGGAAAAACAAAAAAGGAATTTTATTTCACAGAAGAATTACTTGAACCAGTTGTCACTTCTAACGAAGTATCTAACAATAAAACAATCAAAATCAAATACCACGAACCTATCACGCCACTTGAAAACATCAACGGTGCAAATTCAGATTGGATTGATTTAAGATGTGCTGAACCTAATGGAGTTGACTTAAAAACTGGTGAATTTAAACTTATCTCTCTTGGTGTAAGTATGAAACTTCCAGACGGTTATGAAGCACACATTGTTCCAAGAAGTAGTACGTTTAAAAAATGGGGTATCATTCAGACAAACCATGAGGGGATAATCGACAACTCCTTCTGTGGAAACGAGGATAAATGGATGTTCCCTGCTTATGCAACAAGAGATACACATATTGACTTTAATGACCGTATCTGTCAGTTCCGTATTATGAAAAAACAGCCTACTATTATTTTTGAAAAAGTAGACCGTTTGGACGGAAAAGCGAGAGGGGGATTTGGTAGTAGTGGAACTAAGTAAGATATTAATAGAAATAGGTAATTTTTTAGGATTTTTCTGTGTACTACTTTTAATAACTTGGCTTAAAACCAAAAATAAAATAAATAAAATAATTTATTATATACTTTGGGCTTTATCTATTAGTATATTTTTAAAATAAAAAAGGAGAAATAATATTATGACACTTTTAGAAGCAATTAAGAAAGCAGAAGAAAAGCAGAAAACTTTAGGTGAAAATACAGCTAAAGTTTATATTCGTAGAAAAGATTGGGTAAATTTACTTGACCCTGTTGATTTTGGTTGGAATTTTGGTGAAAACACCGCAACACCTTTTAAAGAAAGTTCTAACGAATACATCCCAAATAAAAGCTTATTAAGTAATGACTGGGAATTATTTATCCATTACTATTATTATGCACCAGAAGCAGAAAACAAAAATAATAAAGAAACCAAACCAAAACTCGCTTTAATCCCAAAAGAAAACATTACAAATTCTATTGAACAGATTATGCTTGTTAAAAATCTTCTTAAAGAAACACTTAAAAACGCAGATTTAATTGTAAAAGTCTTTCAGACTCAATACGGCATTAATTTTAATGACTTTGTAAAAAAACCAGAACTTGTTACAGATAAAGAAACAAGATTTTTATACTTGTTCACTAAACTTACAATGGAATGTATTGAGAACGTAGATGGTTGTTTAAATAAAGTTATTGCAGAACTCGGAAATCCAGAAGTAGACGAAAAAACCGAATAGATATGAATAAGTAAAGAGGGGCTAACAACCCCTCTTTTATTTTTGTTAATCAAGTTATCGTTTTTAACGTCATAATCTTCCTAACTCTTTATTACTAACTGATACCATGTAATTATGACATTCTATGTAATAAAAAAGAGGGTTGTTTAAACCCTTTTAATAATTTAACAAAATTTAAAAATTAGCACAAGTAAAACAATTATTATTAATATAATTCCTAATGTAAGTAACAAAGCCTGTTATGGTTTGTTTAAAAGACAAAGGTCTATTATAAAAGCAACAAATATTGCAATTAAGAAAAATATAAGTATCACTGCCGTTGCTAAGAGTATTAAACCAACGATTGATAATATACTCAAAAATTGTTCCTCCTTTAAATTTTTATTTAATAAAAACAACTATAAGCATTGTCACCGTAGCAAATACTGATAAATAAGTAACAGCCTTTGCAAGTACAACAGCATAGTCATAATTACGTTTAAAAGAACTAATCATAAATATAACCACAAGTAAAATAAATGCAAGTATTAAACTTATGATAGAAATTGCTGATAACATAGAACTTAAACTCATATCTTATCTCCTTCTGCTTTTATCTTAATCTTCTTTGTTGATAAGCCCACTAAATTTAAGACTTCCATCATCACTCACACTAAACTTAATATTAGCATCTGATACCATAACACCGCTTTCATCAAGATAATACCATTTGCCATTATCTTCCAACAATCCTTTTCTCATAGCACCAGTATCATCTAAGTAATACCATTTATCGTGATATTTATACCAAGTGTTAATTAAACATACCCCTGCACCATCAAAATAGTACCAATTATCCTTATATTCAAGCCATTGATTAGAAATCATACCACCATCACCAGACAGATAGTACCACTTTCCGTCCTCATAAAACCACTGATTTGTGATTAATTTTCCCTCACCGTCAACAACATACCAATGGTTATTATCATTCACCCATGAATTTACTGCAATAATTCCATTTCTGTAATATCTCCATGAGCCGTTTACTTTAAAGAAACCATTCTTATATTCAGTAACGGTATTGTCATAGATAATATCTTTAATTTTAAAAGCCTTTTTCCATGGCGTTGAATTTAAGTTGCTCTGAATAACTCCATAATTGATACCCTTTGCTTCAATCACATGGTTACGGTCAAGTACAATGCCGATATGACCTTGTTTCCACACTGCATAGCCCAACTTATCATCTGTTAATTTAGACGGTGGGATTTTGCTGTTACCAGTCTGTTCAAACTGTCCAGAGCCACGAATGATACCAGTATACCATGAAATCAGACCAGAACAGTCCACAGCTTCTTCACCTACCCATTGTAAAGCCTTATTGATATAAGCTTGTGTGTAAATATTTGGATATTGTCTAGCCCATGAATAAATCTTAGTCTTAGTAAGAATTTCACCTTTAGCACCATAAACATAATGAACACCTATCTTACTTTTGGCAAATTCTACAAGACCTTTTGCTGTTTTATTAGCCATTATTCCATTTTCCTTTCATATAAATTTAGAAAGCTATATGTTTTCACTTATGATAATAACACATAGCTTTCTAAAAGTCAATAGATATACTTATATTTTTATTGATTCTTTATCCACACAAGTCTTACTTTACAGTTACAAGTCTTATCATCACCTTGGGATTTAAGATAAATTAAGGCATTGTAAGTGCCATCTGGTGTAATATCTAAAGAACAATGACCTACAAATGGGTTGGTATCATCAATAACTAAGGTAGCAGATATTGGTGTATAACCGCTTTGCATTGCTAAATCATAACTATACCATTGTTCCTCACCACTTGCGATTGTTAATTCATAAGCAACATCAGTATATTTAATAATGGAATTTACAGTATTTTCTACAGCGTTTTCGTCAAAAGTCATTTTCCAAGCGTTCAGACTTTCAACGTCATGTTGGCACCTTTCAAAAGAGTCCGCTAATGTTTTGAACTGATTATAATTCACAGCATCATTTTTCTGTTGTCCTGCCCTAATACCTCTCAGAATTACATCTTGGTTTGTATCACCAGTATGAACACCAGTAATAACCTTTACATATTCTGGAATTTTTGTGTCAGTATTAATAGAAGCCTGTGAAGTTTCTCTGATAAAATATGTGTTATTTGCACTATCATTAATACCACCATAAATCTCTACAGCAGAAGTGTTGATTAATTTATACTGCTTCATATCTAAATCTTTAGTAAGAACATATTCACCAGAAGTACCGCCACTTACATTCTTTAAATTATCCTCTAAGAACTTTTTATTAACAGCATCAGTATCTTGAACAGGAGTATCTATACCTCTAACAATAACTGGATTGCCGTTTTTATCTGTTAAATCTAATATTCCACTTGCTTCATCACCATCTACAGTAAGATTGATACACATATTACCATTGTCAACTTTTTGAATAGTGACTTGGTTTTGCGTGATACTGTCCACATATTTTTTATTTACAGCCATATTATCACCAGTAGGGGTAGCAATACCATCAATCTGAACTGGTGCAAGTGTCCCATCTTGTACGCCTTTAGGATAAGTACCAACCAATAAGTGATATTCCTCACCAGTCATAGCAGAAGTTATAAAAGGAACTAATCTACCATCAGTTAATGATACTGGGTCAGCAAAATAAAATCTATCCCCACTATCCATTACCATAGAATTTTTAAATACATAAGCTAAATCATTTTGACCTAAAACAAATTCCTCTTGACCACTGTCCAAAACTGGATTATGCTCAATACCATATTCTTTTATTTCATCAGCGTATTTCTTAGTCGCAACATCAGTATCATTTACAGGAGTGCTAATGCCAGTAATAGTGCTTTCACCATTAAATGTAACAACGCCTGTAACTGGATTGTCCTCTGTGGTTCCTGTGAGTGGGATAGTGCCACCAATAGCATCATCAACGTATTTCTTATTGGTTACATCTGAGTCAGATGCAGGTACACCATCAAGACCTACAATACGTTTATTAGTATCTGTGCCTATTATCTGTAATATACCGTCCTTGGAAGTACCACTTTCGCCACCAGTAATACCTAATTTTAAATCAGTTCTTGGATTTCCGCTAATTACAAGTACAGGAGTTGCCAAACCATTACTTGTATACATCCAAGGGCCTTCTACATATATAGGAACAGAACTTGAAAATCTAAGTACTCCCTCAGAATAATAAAATTTTGAACTATCATAATATAAACTTCCTGCAAAATTATTATTAGTACTTTGAGCAGGCCCATTTTCTTCCACAAAATTTTTAATAACTCTTAATATCTGTGCTTCTGATTGATAATAAGTGCTTGTATTTCCAAAAGTTGCACCATTAAACGCAAAAGGAAAAGTATTCTTAAAATTTGTACCTGCATATGATGTTAAACAAAGATGCGTACCACTATCAGGACTGAACACTAATTTATCTTGATAACCATAAATTCTTGCATTGCCAGAAAAAACTAATGGTTGTGTTTGTCTAGTGGAAGTATTTGGCAAAAAGATAAGACCTTGAGGCCCCTTACTACTAGAGTCAATAATCATACCACCAACTTTGTTAAAAAAGAAACTATCCATATTCACATTGCCTTGCATAGTACCACCAATCAGCGGTAAATACTTACTATTAGCATTTTCCATCTGAAATTTGGTAACAAGTTCGTCATTCTCAACAGCGTCTGCGGCTTTAACGGAGAGTTTATTATCATTAGCATCAGCAATTTTAACTAATTTTCTATCATCATTTGTAGTTTCTCCTTTCACATAAGTGCCGTTTCCAAAACGTAAGTCAGTGACATTCGTTAAGTTGTTGTTATTCATGTTAATATCACCAGTCATAATACCGCCAGATAGCGGTAAGTATTCACCAGAAGGAGGTGTTCCACCATCACTAGTAGCAGAACTTATCTTTCTCCATACGCCGTTTTCTTTATCCCAACGATACTCTTGCATATTGTGGTCTATTTCATAAAACACACTACCGTTAGGAATTGTATCATCAGTAGGTTTAATGTCTGTGGAAATACCATAAAATTCAGTATAGGAAAGTCCATTAACTCCACCAACTTTATTAATTGTTTTCATTATAAATCTCCTTTCAAAAATAGGATTAATATATGTAAATATAAAAAAGAGAGGATTATTAGTCCTCTCTCTAAAGTAAAATTTCTTCACCAATTTCCTCTTTATCCGAAGAACTAGCCACATGAGTTACTGTAGCCCCATTTAGTTAATTAGCACAATACATTATTGCTCACAGTAATCGCATAAGTTGAATTTTCTGACTTATATACAAGTTCCTCTTCTGTAATTTTTCCGATACCGTCTATCACTGTGTTATTTGAGATATTTACTTGTGCAACTTGATTGGTTAAGTATGCGAGATATGATGTTTTCCAATCATCACCATTAGCCCAGAATACAGTATTGTCCGTAAACGAAATTCTTCCACCGCCTGTGCCACCACCATTTATATATAAAACCGCTCTCTCATTTATAGCAAATTGTGCTTTTCCGATATCAGAAAATGAGTTGCCACTAATACTTGCAAACTGTCCACCTGCTTCAAATCTGATTGGAGAAGACGTACATCTTGAAAATGAATTTCCGTTGCAAAGAAGAGATACTGCGTTTTTTGCAAAAATCCAAGCAACCGTTCTGTCCTGTGCTACTAGAGAAGATACACCAAAATAATTGCCGATCACAATATTTTTTCCGCTAGACAGTACAATACCAGATGTTGGTTGCCGCCCAGACATATCCCAAAATATATTGTTTTCTATTCTGGTCTGCCATCCTTTACCATTAATATATATTCCGCATGAATCTCTTTGAAAATCACAATTTGTAACAGAAATATCATCAATTGTTCCATTTTCACCTACAAATAATCCATAGAAACAATGACAAATAGACAATCTTTCTAATGTTACACAATCTGTATAAGTGTCTACGTTTATACCATTACAGAAATTATTTTCTACATTTATCCCAGCTCCTACGATTTGAAAATCAGATAAGGTGATACCTTTAATGTCCAATAGGGTGTCACTTTTTTCAATCTGTATGACACTGCCACTTGTATTTTCTGAAAGTAGAGTAGTACCACCACTATTTACATTATTTCTATCTAATGTTACCCCTTTTCCCTCACCAACAAGCTTAATTCTTTTTCTAATGTATATCGGATTAGTGATGTTAAATATACCTCTTGAAAGATGTACTTCTCCACCAGAATCAGGTAAAGAATCAATAGCCTGAATGATTTCGATTTGGTCATCAACTCCATCACAAATATAATCACAAGAGAGTTTCTGTTCGTCACTTAATTCAGCAGAACCAACATATATCACAACGTTTTTCTTCTTTTTGATATTATCTAAATCCGCCTTAATAACATCCGCATATTTTTTTGTTGCAACATCTGTATCATTTTCTGGTTCTTTCACTCCTGTAACCGTGTGTGTTCCATCAAATACGATATCTCCTGTAACTGGTTTATCTGTTGCTGTACCAGAAAGAGAGAGATATTCTTTAAGCTGACTATTTACCACTACGTTATTGTCAGATGTTCCACGTGAAGAAATTATTGGAATATTTGTATTGTCTGATTTAGTAAATACAATATTATTATCTTCAATATAAAGTGACCATAATAATTTATTACCGAAATATTGCTGTAACTTACCCGTATATGTAATATTTTTAATATCATAAATATTATTGGAGTCCAATGAAATATCACCTTTCATATTGCCGCCAGTTAAAGGTAAATACTTAGCAGTTTCTTGGTCAACGTAGGCTTTGTTTGCGGCATCATATATATTAGTAGGCGTACCAATATTAGATAATCTAATCGAGTCGGTTGCCCGACCAACAAAACCAATGCTATCCGCTTGTAAACAACGTAATTGTGTAACAAAATTATTATTCCAATAGTAAACTATTCCACCATCGGAAAGTTCAATTCTCCATTTCGACTCATCGGAATTTGAAAAAATTCGTATTATATTTTTAACAAAAGCAATTTTGTTACCGTTAATCCAACCATTTTCACCTAGCACAATACTGCCACTAACAGGTTTTCTATCAGCTGTACCAGTTAAAGGAATATAGTTATCACCTATAGTTGTGGTTAAAGTAGAAATACTATCGTCTACATACTTTTTATTAGAAATATCATTATCTTCTACTGGTGTATCTGCACCTCTCATTAAAACTGGTAATAAACCCTTATCCTCAGTAAATCTATTAAAATTTAAGTATTTATATTCAGTATTGTATGTCATACTTATAGTATCATGCTTATCATTTTCGTCTGTCGAAGAAAAACTAAGACTATTAACATTTCGTAATGAACCCAACATCTTAAATCCAGCATAATTACGACCATTAATAAATATACCCTCATTTGTTATTAATGTTTCGCTAGTAACTTTATTTCTGTCGATATTATCATTCATAACAATAACAGACGGAGCCTGCCCACTAACAGAAGACATTACTATTGGGCCAGTAACAGGCTTATTTTCTTTTGTTCCTGTCAAAGGTATATAATTTTCACCCAGATAGCGTAAATTAACAGCGTCAGTTTCAAGTAAAGGGTCAGCAACACCTGTAATTACATATTGTTTATTGGTATCATCAGAGTCAGAAAATTCTATTGCTTCATAAGAAAATGGTTCTCCTGTTTCTGGATTTGTTGTTCCAAGATGTACTAAATTTAATGCTACAGTATATTCACCAGTTTCATCTTTTAAAGTAATAGACTTAGCGTTAAGTAATGAATTACCATTCATATTAATATCACCAGTCATAATACCACCAGATAACGGTAAGTAATCACTAGAAGGAGGTGTTCCACCTTTGGTTATTGGATACCAAATTTTGTTTTCTTTGTCAAAACGGTATTCTTGCATGTTATTATCAATTTCATAAAAAGCACTACCATTTGGAACATCTACTATTGGCTTTACATCTGTGGTATTACCATAAAATTCCGTATAAGTTGTACCATTAGCATCACCAACTTTATAAGCTCCAAGCATTCCTGTATTATCAATAAGATTAATAATACCATCATTAAATAACACCATTTGAAGAGTGTCTATTGTATATCTTCCTGCTCTATCTTTTAATTCTATATTATCTTTATTATTATTATCTGTTGTACTATCAGTTGGAGAGCCAGCACAGGATAATATTATAAAGATTAAACATATAATCATTAAATATTTTTTCATATATAAACTCCTAATAATTTATTTTAATAAACTTAATAGTTTATTGTTGGCAAAAAGATATTAAATAAGCATTAATAAATATTTATACACTTTCAATTTTTCTATTATAGTTAATTACTTTTTATTACTGATAATAGTATAATATATTTATATTCATTTTTCAATTTTTTATAAAAAATATTATTTCTTTTAAAATAAGTAAAGAACTCTACTCACAAGTAGAAAATATAGCTAAAGAAAATAATTTAAGTATAGGGCAATATGCTAAAAAAATATTATTAGATAATATTAAAAAATAAAAAGGTCAGTCGGAATTACGACTGACCTCAATAATAAGGGCGGTTATAGTTTTATAATCGCCATTACTTTTAGGAGTTTTTTAATATTAAAATAAATCTTCTCTATCTGTAAATGTAATAAGATAATTGCTGTTCATTTGAGTTGTACCTTCCAATGCTTGAAAGCCATTCAAAGCAACTTGTAAATTGCCTGTTGCAGATATAGCAGGTTTTGAAGGCTGTCCATTTACATCACAGCAAACAAATATAAAAGGATAATTTTTATTTTTCCAACGCATATTTGTTTCTATAACTATGCTTAATCTTTGTCCTGACATTAATTTATTATAAAATAATTCTTCAGACTGTTTATTAAACATAGCATTGCCGCCTATAGTAAAAGTATATTTACTGTTAGGTACATTATAACGCTCCATAGCAATATTATATATATCATCTTTTGTCCATTCAAAAGCTACATTTATATCGCTTATAGCTTTAGCCTCAAGCCCATTTACAAATACTTTTGTAGGGTAATTTGTAGTTTGTGCCATTATAGCATCTCTTTTTTCTTCTCTCTCATTATAAAAAGTTCCATCTTTAATATTCTTTTCACCTACAACCCATACACTTCCATTTATTGTAGTAAGAGCATTATTAGCAAAAGTAAAGTTTAAAGACTTAAATTGACAGCCGTAATATTGCGAAGCAGATAATTTATTTTTTACTTGATAAACTAATAAATTAAAATATTGAGGCTCCCCCTCCTCAGGTTTGAGGATATTAATATAATTAGGATATTTCTTTTTCTCCTCATCGCTTAAAATGCCGCATTCCAACATAGCAATGCGATTATATCCAAAAGCTAATTCATTATTTAGTTTTTCATTATTAACAAAAGAAGAAAAATCAACTATACTGTCAGCACTGCCAATTAAAAGCCTCGCACTAAAACCATCATAGCTTTCAATTTTTTTGATTAAGTCCGATATTTTCATACCTTCAGTAATTTCAATAAATCTGCTGTCATAACCATCGCCCTCTGCTTTTTCTGTCAATATTTCCAATCTTACAACTTTTTGAGCTTGTAAAGTAAAGTACAAGCCGAAACTATTTTCAGCTGTTATAGTCAAAATAGGTGCTTCAACTTGTTTAGTTAATTTGTTTTTCCATATTAAACTGCTGTAAAAAGCATTTGAATTAGGAAATCCTCCAACTCCCAAATCTCCAGCATAAGTAGTAGAACCAGGATATATATCAGTAGTAGGGCTTCCTACATAATCAGCAGTTATTTGATTTACTGTAGGCGTTATGCCTTGATTTGTAGGATATATTAAATATTTTCCTTGTTTACTCTCTTCGTCTGTAAAATCAACAATATCTAATTGTTCTTTTACTTTAGCAATAAGAACTTTAAAACTTCCGCCTGTGTATGTTTCAAGTCCTGTTTTAGCATCCATTATATTATTAGTTAAATCTAATACACTCATTATTTACCCCCATTAATTTTTTTACCTGCTATTTCTAAAGTTATATCCTCTGTTTTTTCGCTTGCCTCCATTGTTACGCTTCCTGTTTTTGTAGTATAGCCTTCAGCACTTACAATATAATTAATCACATCTTTATTTTTATAAAAGCCTTGTTTTTGCTTAATGCCGTTTAATACTACTTCAGCATTAGCAGGAGTAGTATTAATAGTTAATTTATATATAGTGCCTCTTGCTTTTACATAATCTACTATTTTTTGTGTTTCATTATTATTACATAAAGTATTATAAAAGTTCATTATTTATTCCTCCTCATTATTGCTAAAAAATTGAAAATTTATATTTAATTCTACTATAAGACCTCTTATAGAAGAAAAATCATATATTGAATTAGTGCTGCCATAATCAAAAGCAGGCTCCGCATTACTCATATTAATATTAGTTATAGTAAAATTGCCCTCATTCTCTATAATACTTGCCAGCCATTCCCTCGTTATTTTATTTAATACAAGCGGAATTATATTAAAAGCTATAAACATATTAGGCTGTTTTATTTGTTTATAAACTCTTACAGTCAAATTAATATTATTATTATAAGCAAGAGCATCTCCTATACTATAGCCTTGAGTGGCATTATTATTTGATACTCCAACAAATAAAAAAGAAGATAGAATATTTGTAAATCTTCCTGCCGTAAAATCATTTATAATTAAAAAATCTTTATCTTTTACTATTTCGTTATATTTATTTAAACCTGTTTTTAATTGATTATCTTTTACACTAAAATATTTATCAGACACATAGTTTAAATAACTATCCAATATTTCACTAACTATTTTATCATAAGTCATACGCTATACTTCTCTCTTATATTATCAATAATTTCAATTAATGTTTCTGCTATTCTGTCTGCTTCTTTATTTAAGAACTCTTCACTAACTCCTAAATTAACATTAATATATTTTGTTATATCTTTACTTTTATATTTAGCTTTATATCCGTATTGTAATTTATTTCTGCTTATTCTTTTGAATATATCTATTTTTTTTCCAACCTTAAAACCTCTAATTAAAGCATATTTAGTTTCTCCTGTATGTATTCCTTGTGTATTAACAAGCGGATATACTCTAAACTTTCTAAACTTAAACCAATTAGGATTATCTTTTTTAGGCTTAAATGAATTATTAATATTTTTACCAGCAGTATTAAAAATATTTTCTAAATCTTCATTCTTCCAATTCATTAAAAATATTTCATATTGTTCTTTATAGAAATCTCCTTTTTTTAGCTGTATATTTAATTGTGCTAATTCATATAGAAATCTGCCTACTCTGTCAAGCTCATTATTATTCATTGTTTAGGTACATCTCCATCTAAAGATATATTTGAATAACTTCTATCACTCGTTACCATTGAGCCAAAATTATTAATAAATTGTTCTTTATATTCTTTTGATTTTTCTCTTATATAGTTTATCAAATCGCTATTAGAAGCATAAACAGATGTAAAAACTTCAGCGACAGTAAACATTATATATTGCTTAATACTAAAAGTAGGGAGTTTATTTTCAGCTGTAGGAAGCTCATAACCATTATCACTTATTATTTTTTTTACTTCTAAAGTTTTATCAAATAATAGATTATCTAAATATTCTATATCTATTATATTAGGGCTTTGATTATCTATATTATTTTCATCATCACTAAAAGCAAAAGCCTTAAATTGTGTTTTAAACTCTTCTACACTTGGCTTAAAATAAAACTCCTCACTCATAATATATCCCTTTACTTTTTAGTTTTTTCAATAAGCTGTTTTTTTAATGCCTCAATTTCAGCTTTCAAAGATTTATTTTCATTTTCTAAAGCTTCTATTTTTTTTATATTCTCATCACTATTTTTTAGAGTTTCAATTTCTGCTTTCAAACTGCTTATAGCATCATTAGGATTTTCTTTAACTTTTACAAGCTCTTTTGCCTCATCTTCACTCACTATTTTATAACTATCAGTTAAAGAAATATTCAAATTACCTTCAATAACTATCTCCGCTCTTTTATCGGCAACATCTTGAAAGAAAACGCCTATATTCGCAACAACATAATCGCCTGCTTTAATTTCTTTTACTTTCAAACTATTATCTTTAAATAACAGTAAACTTTTTTTAGACATATATAACCCTCCGATTTTTATACTTGTACTAATTTTATAATAAGCAGTAAATTAATTAATTTTATTTACTGCTTATCTCATACTTTACTCCTTATCACGCTGTTAATTTTAGTTTTATTTTAGCAAATGCTAATGGATTGCTTGCTAAAGTTTGTCTTTTAGTTCTTGTTCTCCATAAGTTATTGCCTAATATATCCATCTCTTTTATATCGCTTGAAAGATATACAACCTCTTTAACTGAAGACATATCCATAATATTACTTGAAGTTGTAAATAGATAGATTTCATTTTCAGTCCATAAGTCTTCAAGGTTAGCTATTTGATAAATTGGGTCTACTTCTTTATCTTCAGCAACTTTAAAAGAAGAAGCTACTACTGTCATACCGCTTGTTACAGCATTAAACATATCTGGTCTGAAAGCCTTATACTTTCCGTCTGAAGTAGTACCCATCACAGTTATATAGTTTTTGAATTGTCTGAATATACCCATTAGTTTAGTATATACATTAATTGGCACAACTATATAGAACTTCTGCATAGTGTCTTGAAGCTCCATTTGGTCATTAAACAAAGTACCACCTACAGCATAGTTCATATATTTAGTTACTTCCGCGAAAGATTGAAAGAATAAATCAATATCTTCTTCTGCCCATGTTGTTATAGATTTAGAAGTCAAATCAACAGTATTAGAACTTCCGTAAAAATCATCATTAGTTACAACTTTTGCTAAATTGCGTTCTCTCAAAAGAAGCAATCTATTTACAAGTTTTTGCCCTATATAATTATATATTTCTGTTCCAGCTTGTTTTTGATTAGTATTATATATTTCATTCATTTCTTCAACTCTATTTATATCTATACCAATATAATACTCTTCACTTTCAAGCCTAAAAAATCTTCCTTGATATTTTGGATACTCATTAAAAATATGTCCTAAAGCAGTACCGCCGTACATATTTCTTAGATTATAAGCAGTATTATCTAAATCAGCCCCTACAGCTCCTTGAGAAACAGCTACAGGTATTTCAGGTATATGCTTGCTTACAAAATTTGTCTGTCCCATAAATCTAATTAAATCTTTATTAATTAGAGGAAATAATTTACTTTGCATGTTTTGAAAATTTGGTATTGCCATTTTTTATACTCCTTTTATTTATGCTTTAGGCTGTATTCCTAATTCATCTAATGTATTATTTTGTGTACCGTCTTTTAACTCTACATTATTTATTTTTGGCTTATTTGCTAAATCTTTATAAGATGCAGCAGAAGGTTTATTAGTTAAATCATTATAGCTAATTTTTAAGTCTGCTGTTGTCTTAGCCCCTGTAAGTTCTACACCATTTACTGAAGGCTTGTCAGTTAAATCATTATAAGATGAAGCACCTCCAGAACTTGCTACGCTTGGCATATTCATAAATAATACTGTAGCATAGTCGCCTTGCTTTAAAGCACCTTTTAATACTATACCAACTGTACCGCTTGATGCTTTAATAAAACCATTTTCGCTTGGTGCTACTAAATCGCCAATAGTTAAAGCTCCTCCAGCTACACAATCAATTTGTCCCTCATAAGATACAGAAGGAGTATATCCATTAAATCCCTCTACAGTATCATCATAAACAATGGTATCTTCTATAGCCACTCCAATAAAAGCATTATTTGTAGAATTGTAGGGAACTATAACACCTTTACCATCAACATTTTTGATAGCAACAGGCATACCAGCTTTTACAGGCTGTTTGCTGTCCCCATATAAACCTTGTTTAATTATATTTCCGTGTACCATTATCAAACCTCCTATTTTATTTAAACATTTGTGATATATTTTCCATAGCTTTATCTTTATCTACAGCAGAGAGATTTACCTCTTCTACTTTAGAAGCCCCTAAAGGCTGTAAAATATTAGAAACCATTCCCATAATCTCTTCTTTTTTGAAACCGCCTTTAAAAAGTTTTTTAGCTTTTACAAATGCTTCGCTTTCACTTTTAGAAGAACATCTAATACCTCCTTTACTTTCAGCATATTCATTAGCCCAGTTACTAAACTCTATAGCAGATAATGAAGCTTCACTTTTAGGCTCTTCATCTTTTTTATCTTCTTCTTTTGTTGTCTCAGTAGTCTTTGTACTGCCGTCATCATTAGTTTCTGTCTTTGTTTCTGTTTCAACTTCTTTTACAGAGCCATCATCATTAACTTCTTCTTTTTTTTCATCTTCTTCTTTTACAGGCTCTGCTTTATCTATTAGAGTTTCTAATAAAGCATTGCCTAATTCTTCATCTTTGCTAATCAACTCAAAAAACTCTTTTTTAGCATCAGCATCTCCTGTTTTTATTTTTGCTAAAAGCTCTTTTAATTTTTCGTTCATATTTTTACCTCCTTCATCTTGAACGATATTTGTATCTTCTATAATGCCAGAAGCACAAAGCAACTCTACACTTTTACTTGCTGGATATTCAACAGCAGAAACTGCTTTTAATTCACAATTCTGCCAATAAATATTATTTTCATCTTCTTCTATTTTTTTACCCACCATCTCGATAGAGGGATAAAACCCTTTTTCATTAATAAGTTTTTCTCCTTCCTCATTCAATTCTATTTCAGCCATTAATCCTATACTATCATTAGCTTTATATACATTTAGTATTTTACCTAAAGGCTCTCTCTCTATACTTTGGTCTGCTTTATGCCCTTTATAAAAAAATACTTCTACTTGTCTGTTATAAAAACTATCAATTAATTCTTGTATATTGTTTTCAGTTATTAAATTAGTTTTACCTTCTTCAAAAGTATTAGCAGATAAATATCGATATTGCTTAAAGCTATCGCCTAAAATCTTATATCTTTTTTTCATTGTAATTCACCTCTATTTGTTATTAAATTATTTATTACATTAAGAGTGCTTTCAGCAACAGGAACATAATAGCATTTACAATTATCAGCCCCGCCGTAACAATTTTTATCCGGAAGTTTTATATATTCGTGGTCTATGTTATACCAGTCGCCTTGACTGTCTTTTTTATATAGAACTCCAAAATATTTTTGACAATGACCGCACATTGTCTCTAATATGCCTGTTCTTAATATAGTCATATCTTTTATTTTTTTATCAGCACTATCATTTGCTATATTGCTAACATCTTGAAATACATTAATTACTTCATTATCAACAGCACTCTCAAGCTGTTTGCCCTTAAATTGAAATATTTTATCTTTTATAAAATCTTTAGCTTGTTTTATATCAATGTCTTTGCTATAGCCTCTGCTCATATTAAATAAATTATCTATAGCTATCTTTTCTGCTTTAGCTGCTAAATCTTCAGTTGTGATTTTTATATAATTTTTAGTATATTGTTTAGTTAATCTATCTACCCATTCACTTTGAGATATTCCGAATATTTCAATAAAACTTTTTTGTATGCCGTTTACTATTTCAAGTGCTTTATAATTAAATAAATCTTTTAAGTTGTTTTCAATGCTGTTTTGTATTATCTTTAATAATTCAATTTTTTGATTTTTAGTAAGTAAAGAGCCCCTAATAAAGTTTTGAGGGTTTTTTAAAGCCCTTTCAATTAGTGTATCATCAACCATAGCGTCTTTTATAAACTCTTGTAAATAACTTGTTAATTCAGATGAAGTTCTAACTAAAACTTTTTCAAGTTCATCAGAATTAATAATAAAAGCCTCTGCCCCGCTTGGTGTTCTTTTTATAAACTTCGATATTGGTATTGCCGTCTTACTTGAAATAGGCTTGCCGTTATCATAATCAACAACTTGTTTTGAACCGTCAGATAATGTCGTATTTGTTTGTATTATATCTTTATTGTCTTTATTAATACCAGATAAATGAGATAATTGGAGACTATCATTATTTAAGTTTTGATTATTTTCTTCTTTGCCTATAGCTTCAATATTTTCAGCAGGCACTTCACATTTAATTCTAAAATAATCGCATAAGCCTTGTATTCTTAAATCTTTAAAGTTTAAGTCAAAATATCTTTTCATAAATGTATTATTAATCTGCTCTACAAAACGAGATATAATTCCGTATGCATTTATAATACTATCAGATTGAGATATGCTTGCTAAATCTCTTGTAGCACCTCTATTTAATCCAAGTGATTTTATATCAACACCTTTATTTTTAAATATTGTAGATAACATACCATCTCTAAAATTATACCATTCATTAGCATCTATACCTTCAATCTTTTCTATTTTACCAAATGAACCTATAAATATTCCGCCTTTTCTATTAACAAAATCTCTTATTTCTTTTTCTGCTATTTTTCTTTGTTCATCAGATAAACTTTCAGCAGTATTATATAAACTATAATTAAAACTATGCTCACCTATATTACATAAGTTCCTATTAAAAGAATTATCCATATTTTCTAATACTTTCCAAAGCGGATAAACAGAATATAAAAAAGGTTTTCCTAAAGGGTCGCCTTTAATAGTACCATAATGACAATAACCTGCTATAGATAAATCAAAATCTATAGTTATTAATTTTTGTGTTGTTTGTTTAAGTAAATTATCTAAATAATCATTATATAATAAACCTTCAGCATAGCTTTTACCTCCTATTTGTTTAGGGGAGCTAAATATTTTTACTGCCTGTAATTCATCTGTATCATCTTCATTAAATATAAAACTATATAAAAGAGTAGGGTCATAAAACTTAAACCCTTTTAAGCATTCATAATTCCCTTTAAGTCCGTATATATTCCCATTCATTACTTCAAGTTTTGGAGTAAAAAAATTAAATCCATAAACTAAAGTATTATATGCAATTTCTACTAATAGATTTTGTAAACCGCCTGCTCTTTTAAATTGTTTAACAAAAAAATCATAAGCTATTTTTACAGTAATATTATTGTCATATTCATCTGGTATTTCTATAGAATAATTAAAAGTATTAAAAATATTTTTAAAGAATGTTAGAACAGGCTCTAAATATATTGACTTTTCCATTTTTTTACAAGTGATACCCCATTTTATTGGAAAGTCAAAATCATTACCTTCATCACCTCTATTAAATTTAGTATCTGGTATTCCTATAGAATATGATGATGTAGATATTTTATTTAATTCATCACTCAAAGTTTCTATTTTATTTTGTAGTAACTTTTCTTTTTTATCATAGTTTTCAATTATTTTTTCGATAGCAGTTTTTTTATTATCTATCATATTAAACCCCTATCTAATTCATTAATATTGTTATTATCAAATAAATTATTTAATATATCAGATATATCAGTATTATTATTTTTTATATCAATATTTACATTAAATGATTTATTGTATAGTATTAAACTTGCCAAACAATCAGGGAAATCAATATAACTGAAATCATCGCCTTGAATACAGTTCTCAGAATTAATATCAGAAAAATCTAATAACTGCATCATAGCAATAAAATTTCTGCCTTGTCTTGTTTTAAGCCAATCGTCAGTGCTTCCAACTTCAGGAGTATTAAGGGAAGCATCATCAAATAATATATGCTCTCTAATTAATATTGAAGCGTTTATTATTCTCTCTATTTTATTATGCCTAACATAAAAAGGCTGTATATTAAAATGTCTGCTTAATTTTTTTATTAACTCTTTTTGATGAAAATTAGCCTCGCACATTACCTGTCTAATATTATTCTTTTTAAGAAACTCTATTAACATCTCATCTGTAGTTCTTACACCATCAGAACGCATTAAACCGCTGTCTAATATATAAAAATCATTTCCTATTTGTGAATAGATAATACAGCTTGTAAAACAATTTTCTTTACCAAAAGCAGGGTCAATAATAGCTTTTTTAGTATAATGAATATCTTTAGTTTTTTTATAGTCTTCATAATTATAAAATCTTAAAGAGGCATCAGAAAATACTTTACCTTGCTGTCTTTTAAGCTCACCAAGCCAAATATAACCATAAAGATTAGGCTGTAATTTCAAACACATTTGCCTTGACTTCTCAAGTACATCAGAAAAATAATAATTAGAATAATAATTAACTTTTGTTATTAATATATCATCATCTTCATACTCATAATATTTTAATTCTTTATTATTATTTGTATAAGTTATTTCATTTAGTTTATAACGATTAACTATTTGATAAACAGGGTCAGATGCTTTACGAGGATTAAAAGCCCACCATATCTCGCTGTCTTTAGCTCTTACTGAAGGCTCTAATATCTCCCAACTTCCTTGAGTTATTTGCTGTCCTTCTTCTATAAAACATATTTTTATGTTATAAATAGATTTAATACTATCTATGCTATGTTCTCTTAATCCTAAAAACATAAACTTAACATTATTTATTTTATTTATAATTTCAGTTTTTGTTATATAAAAATGTTTATCTAATTCATTTTGCTTAATAAGATTAACTAAAAGCGGATAACTTGAATGCTCTACAGACTTTTGAGTTTCACGAGCAAATAAAAAAGTACAATCGGTATATATAAAAGATAATATTAAAAGCATTCGTATAATACTTTCACTTTTACCGCCTCCTCGACCGCCGAATGCTATTTTTAATCTTTTAGGAGTATCAAGCCATTTTTTAAATGCTTTTACTCTATCAATTTTTAATTCCATTTTTAATTGTCAATTATCCTTATATTAATTTTTTTGTCATCATTATCTATATTTACATCTAATGCTTTGTTGTTGTAAGCTCCTAATGTTTTTAATATAATATCTATAGCTTTTAATTTTGTATCATCTTTTTTTGTATTCAAAGCTATATATTCTAATTCCTGTAGTAATTCATTAAATCTTGTAGTAGTTTCTTCTCCATCTCCTAAGCGTATTTCTTCATAAAAATACTCTTCAAAAATTGCTTTAGCTATCTTTTTTGATATTTTATTAGGAGTTCCTTTTTTTCTGCCCCCTGTTTTCTTTCTTTTTTTGTTTGTTTTTTCCATACATTTTTTCTATTTTCCAGCGTTTTTTTCTACTTTTAGATAATTTTAGCACATCTTCATACAAAAAAGTTATAAGATTTTATAAAAAGCACTATTTTTTTTATAAAAATCTATAGACATATATAAATTTATACTATATAATTATATATATGAATATTAATAAAGTATTAAAAGACAGAAAAATTGAATATATAAAAAAATTAGAATTACAAATATCTAAAAATAATCCTCGTATTCATACAGATGAACAGATTAATTTAATATCAAAGAGCATAGAAAAATTTTCATTTATTAATCCAATTATAATTGATGAAAATAACAGAGTTCTTGCTGGACACGCAAGGCTTTTAGCAGTTGATGATAATACTGAAGTACCGTGTTTAAGAATTAATCATTTAAAAGATGATGAAGAAAAAGATGCTTATATGTATATAGATAATGCGAGTTATGAATTAGGCAAATGGGATATTGATTTAAAAGAAGAATTGGAAAATGAATTACCTTATCTTACAGAAATACTAAATAAAGTACAATTTAATATTGATGATGATAATTATAAACAAATGCATTTAGATATTTCTCATAATACTGAGAAAAAATGTAAAAAATGCGGTGAGCTATTATATTGTAAAAGTTGCGGAGGAAAGGTTATTTGAATAAGGATATTTTATTTTTAAGATTAAGCACATATAAAGAAATCAAACATGCTTGTTTAAATTATCATTATTCTAAAGCAATTCCAGCAGGTAAGTATTATTCTTTATCTGTATTTGAAAATAAGATTTTTAAGGGTGTTATAATCTTTTCTCGCGGAGCTTGTAGTAATTTACATAAAACTTATAAACTTGAAGTTTCAGAAATTACAGAGCTAACAAGAATAGCATTAAAAAAACATAATCATACAGTATCGCATCTTTTAAGTATAGCTATTAGAATGTTAAAATCAGATAATAAAGGATTAAAATTAATAGTTAGTTATGCGGATACAGAACAAGGACATAGAGGACAAATATATAAAGCAAGTAATTTTATTTATGATGGTGAGAGTGTATCTACTTCTTTTTATGATTTAAGAAGAAATAAAAAAATACATTCAAGAAGTGTTATAGCTAAATATGGTACTACAAAAAATGCATTAGATACTGGATATTATAAAATAGTAAAGAACCAGCCAAAAATAAGGTATCTCTATTTTTTAGATAAAGAATACAAAAATTTTTATATGCGAGCGCTTAAAGGTAAGTAGTAAGTTCCCAGCTTACAAAGGAGGTTCGATTCCTACCCGTTCGCTTTTATTTTTTATTATGAAAACTTTAGATAAAAAAACAATATATAAAGAATTTCTAAAAATAAAATATAGTAATATAATAAATGATAATCAAGGTATATCATATATAGATACTAATAATCTAATTGAAAATAATCTAATAAAAAGGGCAAGCTATACCATTATTAAAGAAACTATAACAGAAATATATGAAGATGATAAAGGAAAAATAAAAAAAAGCATTAAAGAAATAAAAAAAGAAATACCTCCTGATACTCAAGCAATAATATTTTATCTAAAAAATAATAGTGAAAAATATAAATATTAATTTATATTTTTATATATAATTATTGATTATCATTATTTTCTATAATAGATGTTATCATTAATTCTTTTACTGTTTCAAAACATTTATTAGCAGTTGCTTTTACAATTATTTTTATAGGTTCTTGAGAAACTAATAAAGGTTTTATTATAAAAGAATTAGTTTTTTTCTCTATACTAATTTTATCTGTATTATTATTTTCTATTTCAAAATTGTCAGCATCTGTATTTACAGTTATCTCTTCATTTATATTTAATGTCAGAGAAGTTTCATATTTAGATAATGATAAATCTGTTTGATGAAATGATACTAATTTATTTATAATATCTTTTGCTTCTTCTAATTGTGTTAATAGACTATCAATATTATTTTGTAAAAGAGTATCAGCATTTTGTCTATTATTAATTTCTGTATCTATATCTTCATTTATTTCTTTTATTTTATTTTCTAAAGTTTTATTATTAATTAATAAATCATCGCTCAGCTGTGTGCCTTCGGCAGAAAGTTCTATATTTTTTCCAAATGCTTGTCCTTTATCATCTCGCTTCAATATACTGTTATTAGAGGCTTCTATACTGCTTATAACATCAAGCGTTAATAATTCTTTAGTTTCTGCTTTAGTTCTGTTTATATATACTTGAATAGTTTTAGTAATATAAGTAGTATTTTCAGTGCTTAAAGCCGTTGCTGTAATAGTTAAAACAGCACCTATTTTTTCTGCTGTGCTTATATTTTTTATATTTAATGTTTTATCATTTTTTGTTATTTCATAATTAGTATTATCTATATAATATTCTATTGTCTCAGCATTTGTATTTACTGCTAAATCAATATTAGTATTAGGCTCTATATTTAATACATCATTATTTACGCTTAAATCTGTATATAAAGTATTGCTGTTAATATATATAGTAATGCTTTTCTCTCTGTAAATATTCTCCAAATCAGTATCTTTATTTGCCGTTATAGTTAAAACTCCGCTGTAATCTGCCCCTTCTGCTATATTTATTTTTTTAATAGTTAGAATATTTTTATTTAATTCATAGCCTAAATTATTTGCTTCCAAATTAACAGTTATATTTCCATTTGTATTTATAGCTATATCTATACTGTCTGCGTCCATCTATAATTAGGGTTTGTTTTATACAATGCTTAAATCCGTATACAATAACATTATAGCTTTTATTATGTATTATATTATCTATGTCCGTTTTGTATTTTATCCTGCTTTATCTCTTTTATTTCATTATCAGTTTGTTCTCTTATATACTCTTCATTATTTATATTTTGCTGTAAATTATTATCCGCTTCTGTTCTGTCTTTTATTTCTTTTTCTATATTTTTATCTATTCTATTAATAGCTTCTTGTATATTTTCATTATTATCAGCAGGTATTTCATCAGCTTTAATAAAATCTATAACAGAGTTTTTATATACTTCTTCCCAGATAGGCATTCTTACTTCATTTACTACTAAATACTTTTTACCATCTTTTATCAAAAGAGTATTTTTATATAATTTTTCTATATCGCTATACCAATCTATTATATTTACTAAAGGCGATTAAATTATTTTCTAAAACATTTATTATCAAGCATTAAGTAAAAGGTTTTTGTACTATAAAATATTTATTATCAATTTCTAATACATCATAAAGTTTATAACTCTTATTCTCTAATCTTTTGAATGGAGTTATAATCATAGTATTACTCATTAATAATTTATCATCATTTTCTGTATTATTAAAATCTTTTAATACTCTGTAAAGATAGCCGTTATATTTTATAATATCATTAATTTTATAATTCTCATTTTGATAAAAGTTTTTAACAGGGTAATCAATATCTAAAGTATTTAATTTCCTCGCAACTTCATTAAACATATAACTTGATAGTGATGTAGCATAGGTATAAATAGTATATTTTAGCCTTTTATTTATATTACTTTTAGGGAGTATAATAACAGACTTAAAATTATTATCATTAGCAATAAAAGCAAAATTATTTTCATTTATAACAGCATCTCTAAGCTCTTCTATAACTCCAACCCTAATAGGATATATTTTAGTATTATCTATTAAAATATTAGTGTTATTTATATCGCCGTCAATAGAAGCTCCCAAATCTACAATAAAATATTTCTGGTCTTCTCTATATTTCAATCTTGGATTATCTTCGGTTAGAAGAAAGTCATCGGTGTATTCCAATAGTTCAAAATTATCTTCTCCTATTAAATATTGAAAAGGAGCTTGTATATTTTTTTCATTTAATAATATCTTACTTTTTTCTGTCATAATCTACTACCTCTAATTATTTATTAATATCTATTAATATTTCCAAGTCTTAAAGTACAACTCTCTTCTCTAAAAGCTGCTGCTTGTATATAAAGATCATCTGAATTTTCTATAATATCTCCAACGTTTACTTTTTTCATACTACTTCTATCTTTACCTATATATACATTAAAATAGGCTGTATAATTAATAACCCATAATATACCACCTATATTCTCTTTATGTATTATTGTATTTCTTGGTATTTCTATTTGAATTTCTCTATAAATTGCTTTTCCGTTTAGTATTGTATATATATTATTTATTTGATTTTGAAAATCATTTATTTTTCTATTTTGTTCATTTATAGTATTATTTATATTAGTAATATAATTCGGCACGCCTATACTTCTTTCAAACATTTCATTTAATACACCAGATGTTATACTTGTACTTACAAATACACCGCTCACTATTTTCAAATAATGTCCGCAGTGATTTTTATGTATATAAAATGTTCCTCTTAAACCGTCAACATTAAACCAAAATATTTGATTTTCAGAAGGCATAAATCTTATATTGCCTACTTCACCTATTATATTAGTTAAATCTGTTATTTTAGCTCCGCTGTTTTTATCTATTATTTGAAAAGTACAATTTTGTAAAAAGCTAATAGAAGTAGTTATTAATCCTGTGCTTACTGCAACCCATTCAGCATCAACTATAGCCGTTCTTTCAGGTATCTTAAAATCTAAATCTTCTACCAACTGCATATTACTTTCATTAGTAAAAGGGTTATAAGTATTAGCCGCTCCGAAATAATTTAATATAGTGCCTTTTTCAGATGAAACTACTATATCTTTATTGCTCATTATTCTTTCCCTCCTTTTTTCTTTTTAATTTTCTTTTAAGCATTATTTATTATATTGTCCTGTTCTTTTTATATTATTCTCTAACATAAATAAATAATTAGTAAGTTTTACATTCATTTTAGCAAATTGCCCTTCTACACTTAAAGAGCTATTATTATAACTATAAGTCAATGTACGAGCATTCATACTAAACTCCCTCACTCCTAAATCAAAAAATACTGTTATCTTGTTATAAATAACATTACTTCTTTCATTTATTATTTTTAATTTTATTTTATCATAGCCTTGAATATCAAACTCGCCGAAACCATCTACACAGTATTTTCTCTGGCTTTTCTCTCCATCCGTTATACTAAATATACCTGTAGCATCTCTATCTTCTCCTATACTATAATATATAAATATTTTTTTTAGGGCATAGCTTTTTAATTGTCATTTTCCTATATCCTAAATCTATATCATATAAATTAATTTCATTAGCTTGCTTGTAGTTTGGTATTATCTCTTTATCTATATCAATATTAATTTGTAATATTTTCAGATGAAAATAAATTATTGCTTTCATAAGCATTATAAACAGGCTCTTCAAAACTTGTATCATTATAATAATTATTTCAGGCGTTCATTATAATTTTTACTAGCTTCATTAAAATCAATATCTATATTATTAAAATTAGTATATTTTTTAGTCTTAACAACTTCACTTTTTATTTGTATTATTTAGTAGTTTATAGGCTCTTTCATAAACTAAATCATACTCATTTTCGTTATAATAAGCATCTGCTTCATAAGTATCTACTTTAATACCAATCTCCTGCTCTAAAGAAATAGGCGGATATTTTAAGGCTTCTTCGCTTCCTACAATAACAGGCAATGTTCTCGTTCCGCTTGTATCTCCATTATTGCTTTTTATTTTACAGATATATCTTGTAACTAAATTACTTGTATCTAATTCGTATTCACTTTCAGAGAAATGATTTTCAAAATAGTTTATAGTTTTTTTAGGTTTATCATCTATTTCTTTAAAATAAAACTCATTATTAAAATCTACTCCAAAGCACCAATTACTACTCATTAAATCTTCTACTTCTTCCAATATTTCTATAACACTTTTACCGCTGTATGCAGTTTTTAAAGGAAATGTACGCTCTTCAATAGTTATATTTTCATCTTTCCAAATAATACCCATCTCTTCAATTTTATGCTTCATATCAAATACAATATCTCTAGCAAAACGCTTTGCCTCTTCAATACTATCCCCAGCAAAATATTGATAATTCAATTTTCCCCAAGCTGGAATTATAGAAAGCTCTTTACTCGCACCATCTACATATTCTACAAAACCTACAAACTTTAATTTGCCTTTCAAATAATATTCCACTCTGTCATTAATTTTTATATAATCTACAGGGTAATTAAATATAACTTTTCCGCTTTCGCCCCCTCTTTTATTTACTATAAACTCATAACTTGAAAATGTTTTATAAGCTCCTTCTGCATATATATTGTCATTTATTTTTATATATGTTCCTCTCTCTTCCCATCTCTCAAAAGGCGGCGGAGGAGTCCAATAATAAAAATCATTTCTTCTAAAAAAATAATTAAAAAATAAAGGCATATTATTTTTATTTTGTGTATAACAATCTTTTCTGCTTACTATCATATTATTGCTATGCTCCCTACTTGGTTGCTTTTCTTCTCCTTATATTAATATACCTCTTCTATATTCAACTTCTGCTTTTAATAATGATTGATTATATTCTAAATATAAAATATTAGTTCCTACTTGAAGCTCTGGAGCTATACCCTCAAAGTCATAGCCAACCCCATTTATACTTAATATTTCACCATTAAAATATACTACAGCGTGATTACTTTCTATTTGAACACTAGCATAAATACCAAAGTTCTGTCTATTAGCAAAGGTAAAACTTAAATATTTGCTGTATAATTCAAACTCCAAATGAAAATATAAAGGCACTGGTACATAGCTTAAACTATTATAATATATAGATGGTGCGAGTAAAGAGCTTTCTATAATTCCAGCTTGGGGAAAATTGAATTATCAATATTTTGCTGGGGATAGTATTGAAGAGGCAAAGCGTTTTGCTAGAGATATTGTATTTGATATGAAGCATAAAATTGAAGAGATGGGTATTATTTGGAAAGATGAAAATATAACTATTGAAGAGCGTACATTTCCTTTAAAAAC
>CYGL01000204.1_pt1 | contig 30971 bp, 60 predicted proteins | sample 485531 | NCBI WGS metagenome assembly CYGL01 (sample SAMEA3497897, study PRJEB9818) | human gut metagenome | reverse complement strand
ACAAGTGGCATATCAATGCTTTTAAACGTGTCACCCATTTGTGCAATTAGCCAATCTCTTTTTTCGATTTATGTACACCGAACGAATTGAATTTACTGGCACAACGTTTTGAAATCGCAATGGGTTTTCATGCTGGAGAAAATTTTACAACTTTAAACAAAAAAATAGACGCAAGCACAGCAACTATTTCAAAAGTGAAAAAAGAATTAGTTTATGGTAATGGTGGTTTTAGTTTAATATTAGATAGATTGTCAAAAGAGGTTGAAGAATGAGTGTACGATTGAACGATAAACAAATCGAAAAAAGAGATTGGCTAATTGCACAAATGGGTGACACGTTTAAAAGCATTGATATGCCACTTGTTGAGGCGTTGGCGTTCGCCATTGATAAACTTGAATACATGGATGAGCGTATTAACACACTGCCAGCCGTGTTAGATGATAGACAATTTATGGCAAGCCGTGATAAGTTTGTAAAACAAGTAGAAAACGGATTGAAAATGCTTGACATCACCCCACAGGCACGAAACAAAGCAAACGCTGAAACTGTGAAAACAGCAGAATCATCCGACCCTTTGGAGGCTTTACTAAATGTATAAAAAGGCGTATGATTATTGTAAATGGGCAACGGATACAAACAATTTGCAAGTCCCTAAATACGTTAAAAAACAATGTCAACGCTTTATTAACATATGGGATAACAAAGATGAAATATCTATAATAGACCATGCTAAAGCAGATAAGATATGTAAGTTATTACAGTTAATTAACGTGCCTAAAGGGGAAGGTGTAGGTAAATCCGTTGTACTCACATTAACTGGTTTTCAGTGGTTATTATTAATTGCCCCATTCGTTGTAGTACATAGTGATGATACAGATAAGCGTACATATGAACGAATTATATTGGAAATTGCACGCAAAAACGCCAAAAGTTACGTATCCGCATTAATATGTCTAATTTTAATGGTTTTAGAACCTAAATTTAGCAGATTTTTTACAGTAGCTCCTACGGGTGCGTTGGCACGGGAAACATTTAGACAAATTAAAGAATTTATAAATGTATCTCCAGCATTATCGAAACATTTCAAGACTAGACGTGACAACATTAGTTGTAAACTAACAGAATCGGAATATACTCCATTAAATTATTCAACAAGTACGCTTGACGGGCGTTTACCGAATGCATGGCTTGGTGATGAGGTAGGTGCTTTACCCGATAACTATCCTCTTGAGGCAATGGATTCTGGTTCTGTGCTTTTAAAAAACAAACTAGGGATAATCATGAGTACGAAGTACCCTACAATTGACAATCCCATGGAAGATGAAGTGCAATATGCTAAGAACGTACTAGATACTATTGTAGATGATTCTACACTATTCGCCCTATTATATGAGCCCGATAACCCAGAGGGAGATTGGACTACAGATAACAACATACTCTCACACGCCAACCCGCTTGCAATTGATGTACCTTTACTATGGGACAATTTAATAGCAAAACGGAATAAAGCGATTGAGTTACCGGCTAATAAATCGAATTTTTTAACTAAGCACTGCAACATTATTTGTAGCGATACTGGTAATGAGGCTTATGTTGATATACAAGATGTATTATCTTGTGCTACCGATGAACCTATTAAATGGGAAGGTAGAGAAGTTTACGTTGGTATTGACTTATCATTAAGCGGTGATAACACTGCTGTTAGTATTGTATCACGTGACGATAATGGAAAACTAATATGTAAGCCTATGTGCTTTATCCCTAAAGACAGATTAGAGATTAAATCACGACAAGAACGATGTAACTACGCTGACTATATTGATCGTGGTACTTGTATCGCTTGCGGTAGTGATGTTATAGACTATGGTACAGTCGAAAACTATATAATTAATTTACCTAATACTTTAGGGGTTAAAATTCTAGGTGTAGGGTATGATAGATATAATGCAATGTCTAGTGTGTGTAAGTTAGAAGAGGCGGGGATACCTTGTGTTGAAATTAAACAACATTCTAGCGTATTGGCAAGTCCTACAAAATTACTTTACGAGGAAATAACTACTCATAATTTCATGTACTCACAAAATGAATTATTTGAGGTTAATTTTAATAATTGTAAAGTACAGTATGATACCAATATGAACAGATATGTGCACAAGAAAAAATCACGCAAGAAGGTTGATATGGTAGTAGCTACCCTAGACGCCGTTGCACTATTAGAAAAAGCTGAGTTATTAGACAGTGCGTGGGTTTGTGAGTAATAGTTGACATATAATATATATTATGTTATAATACAGAAAAAGATATAAAACATTTATTATCTCCGAGTGTTAGTATAACACACTAAAAACTACATATATAGTATATCTTTTACCCGTGATTAATTTCACGGGTTTTTTTATTTGACATTGTGAGTACAATCTGATATACTATTAATTGTTAGGAGGTGAATAATATTGAGTAAAAATGTACGTGCACAAATTCGCATGACAGATGAAGAATTAGAAAACTTGAAACAGCAAGCGGACGATAACGGCTTTACTCTATCTGATTATATCCGCTATCTTGTAGAACAGGATAAAGGGGGTGAGGAATAATAATGTTTGACTTTTTTAAACGTTCAAACGCTGAGGCGGAAGTACTTGCTGACATTGCTGAGGGGTATGTACCTTCAGAAAATACACCAAAAACAAGACAAGACGCTTTATCTATTCCAGCTGTGAGTACATCAATAGACTGGATAGCGGGAACCATTGCAAGTCTACCAATCAGAATGTATAAGGCTACTGAAAGCGGTTTTCAAGAAGTATATGATGATTATCGTTTAAATCTTGTAAATCAATATAGTGGTAACTGTATGACTGCAAGTGATTTATTCAGAAATATCATTACTGATTATTTACTTGACGGAAACGGATTCGCTTATGTTGTTAAAAGAGGCAATACAATCGAGAAATTATCTTACATACCGCCTTTCAAATTAACTTATACAGAATCTGTAGACGTTATTGATAAGGTATTGAAGATATGGATTGATTCTAGGGAAATTCGTGACTATGATTTGATGCGAATTTGTAGACATAGTAAAAATGGTCTAACTGGTATTGGTTTTGTGTCAGATAATCAATTACTATTATCTACTATCCTAAACAGTTTGGACTATGAAAACAAAACAACATCGAGCGGTGTGCGTCGTGGGTTCTTGAAATCTAAATACAAATTAGATAAAGAGAAATTAAAGAGTTTAAAAACTGCATGGCGTAAGTTGCGTAATCGTGATAGTGATGTTCTTGTATTGAATGACGGGATTGAGTTTGAAAATGCTACAAGCACGGCAACAGAATCCCAGTTAAGTCAGAATAAGGAAATTAATACACGGGCAATTCTAACGTACTTTGGTCTACCTAGTAACTTCTTGAGTAATGCTAATAGTGACAGTTATAAAACAGCTGTACAAATTGCTGTATTGCCTTTAGTTAGTATCTTAGAAAATGCACTAAATGAGTATTTATTGTTAGAATCTGAAAAAGGTAGTATGAAGTTTGTAATTGATACAACTCAAATTTTACGTACCAACATTCTTGAACGCTTTACCGCATATAAGACTGGTATTGATAGCGGTGTTCTAACAATCGACGAGGTTCGTCGACTAGAAAATTTACAAGTGTTAGATTTACCATTTGTAAAAATGAGCCTAGGTGATGTATTGTATAATACCAATACTGGTGATATTTTCGTTCCTAATACCGGTACAACTGTAACAAGTGATAATGTTACAAAAGATTCTGAAAAAAAATGTTTGACATTGTACTAACAATAATGTATAATAAATGTTGTTAGGAGGTGAAACATTGAAAATCGAATTAAGAAACGGCTCAATTCATATTAGCGGATATGTAAACGCCGTTGAGCGTGAAAGTAGAGTACTACACGACAGCTCTGGTGAATTCGTGGAAGTGATGAAAGAAGGCGTTTTTAGAAAAGCACTAGAACGCAATCCAGATGTTGGCTTAATGTTTAATCACACACGAAACATCACCGCAAATGATATGAAATTAACCGAAGATAGTATAGGGTTAAAAATTGACGTAGACGTTACAGACACAGAAGTGATTCAAAATGCACAAGATAATAAATTAACGGGTTTTAGTTTTGGTTTCCGTTGCTTAGGTGCTGATTTTGAAGAACGTGACGGATTACCACGATTGAGAAATGTTACCGACATTGACTTAATTGAAGTATCTATTTTAAATTGTACTCCCGCATATAGGGCGACTGAGATTGATACACGCGGTCTCATCGAGCAACGGGGAGAGGTTGACACTGTAGAAGTTGATGATACTGAATTAAGAGGTTTTGAACAACTGAATACATATAAACAACATTTTAATTTCATTAAAGGAGAATAATTACATGAATTTAAAAGCATTGATTGAAAAACGTAACGCGATTGTAGATGAAATGAATAAAATGTTCGAAACAGCAGAAAAGGAAGTGCGTGCATTGACAGAAGAAGAACAGTCCGCATTTGATACAAAAACTGCTGAATTGAAAGCATTAGACAAAACAATAGAAGGCGCAAAAGATATGCGTTCTATGGGTGCTTTGATTGTACCTCAAGAAGAACGCAAAGCCGTTGAAAAAGAAGAAAAAGTTGAGGATGTAGAGGCTCGTGCGTTTGAACAGTTGATTCGTGAAAATCGAACCGGTGAAATGGCAAAATCCGATAATGGTGCTGTAATCCCTACTACAATCGCCAACCGTATCCTTGATAAAGTAAAACAAATTGCTCCACTTTATGAATTGGCTACAAAATTCAATGTCAAAGGTAAACTTGATTTTCCAGTTGCTAAGGACGCAATTACAACCACTTACGCGACTGAATTTACAGCATTGACATCCTCTAAAGTTGGTTTCGATAAACGCACGCTAGACGGTTTCTTAGTTGGTGCGTTATCTAAAGTATCTGTATCTTTGGTAAACAATTCTCAATTCGATATTGTTAATTATGTAATTAACAAAGTCGCAGAATCCATTGCTTTATTCTTAGAAAAAGAAATTATCAATGGTGCGGGCGCAAATGCAATGACTGGTATTTTGCACGACGAAACACTAGTCAAAAAAGTTGACACAGCTGGCGACATTCCAACAGCTGACGAATTCATCGCAACGCAAGTTGAAATCCCTCAACAATATCAAGCAGGTGCAATGTGGTTGGTATCTAACAAAACATTATTGGCAATGCGTCAAATGAAAGATACAAACGGACGTTATTTCTTACAAAATGATTTAACTAATGGGTTTGGTTATACTTTCTTGGGTAAACCTGTAATGGTATCCGACCAAATGACGGACAACACTGTAGTTTATGGTGACTTCAGCGGTTACTTCATCAATATCCATGAAGGTTCTTCTATCAAAGTATTGAATGAAAAATACGCTGATGAACACGCTATCGGTGTTGTAGCATGGTTGGAAGTTGACGGAAAGCCAATGGAAGAAGGTAAATTCGTAAAAACTGCTAAAAAAACTTCTACAGGAAGAGCGGTATCTCAATCTACAAAATCTAAAAAACCAGTAGAAGACTAATGACTAACTTATAAGGGCGATTTTCATCGCCCTTATTTACTATCATAGGAGGTAAGATGAAAGTATCAGAAATTACTTTACCTACACTCAAACAATATTTACGCGTCGACGGCGACGATGACAATATTCTATTAACAGCGTATCTTGATAGTGCAAAAGAATATATGTGTAGTTATCTAGGTTGTAGCGTTGCTGACTTAGATAAATATGCTACGCTTGCAGTTGTAGCTATGGCTATTGTTGCTGACGCTTATGAGGTAAGACAATTCACAAGTAGCACAATCACGAAGAACACGCTTATTAATGAAATGTTAGCGATGTACTGTGATAACTTCTTAGAGGTGAGCGACGAATGAGATATGTTAGAGATTTGCGGTTATCTTCAATGCTCAAAAATCGCTTAGAGGTGTGGGTAATTGAAACAGCAAAAGAAAAGAATAAACTAGGGCAATACCCTAAGCAAGACAAAAAGCAATTTGAAGTATACGGGGCAATTTTACCACAAACCGGCGGTCTTTTAAACAATCGCCCAGCTGATACTGTACTCACACGTACGACGCATAAAATAGTATGTAGATATAATAAGAATATCACATCCGCCAACTGGTTTGTTTATAAGGGTACTAGATATAACATACTTTACATCCTAGACCCTTATATGAATAATGAGCGTCTCGAATGTTATTGTGAGGTAGTAATTTAACATTTGACATTGTACTAACAATACTGTATAATAGGTATTGTTAGGAGGTGAATTATTATAACTAGCGTAATTGACGTTATACGAGCGTTATCAAATTTGATTGAAAAAGAGTATCCTAATTATCCTATTGTAGACATGGATATTGATGAAGACTATCCTAGACCCTCATATTTCATAGAGGTTGAAAGTGTAAAAAGTCAATGGGTAGCGGTTGACTACTTGGAAGAGTTAAGCGATTTACAAATTGTATTTTTTGCTGAGAATCGCTATGAAGGATTTTTAGAATTGCTTGAAATGAAGAATCATTTGACACAATTATTTAATGAGCCTTTAGAATTAGATAATGGTTATTACGTTTCTTTACTAGAAACAACATCAGAATTATTTAAAGGCGATAAGGTTCTTGAGTTTTCATTTCAAGTATCTATAGTAAATCAGATTGAACGTGAAGAAACAGAATACTATATGGAAGAATTGGATTATAATAAGGGGGTACACTAATATATGGCAAGACTAGGTTTACCTAATATTGACATTGTATTCAAGCAAAAAGCTGTAACAGCTATACAACGTTCCGAACGTGGAATTTTGTGTATTTTGGTACAAGACGATAAACAAACGGAAGGTGTAACACGCTTTACGTATCGCCGTGGGAGCGATGTAGATAAAACTTCTTTCAGTGATACAAATTACACTGCAATTATGCGGGCGTTTGATGTTGCTGTTAATAAAGTATATGTGTTTAGATATGCGAGTACAGTAGAAGAAAAAGCTGTATACAAAGAAGTCGAAAAAGTACGATTCAACTATATTTGTACTAACGTTACAGCCAAACAACAGCCACTAGCTAATTATGTACGTCAATTTAATGTTGATAGTAAAGGTCATAAAATTGTGTGTGTGGTTGCCAACGTTACAACAGCAGACAGTAAGTATATCATTAATGTAAAAGGTACTGGTGGTACTTTAAAAGATAAAGACACAGCCGTAAAAGTTGAAGATTATATTATCCGCATTGCCTCCACCTTATGCAACTTGCCAATGAATCGTAGTTTAACATACTATGTATTTAGCGACTTGAAATCTTGGGATGATAGCTACATCACCGATGAGGCGGGTATTGATTCTTGGATTGATAAAGGATTCTTAACTCTAATCAATGACGATGATGAAGTTAAATGTGGTCGTGCTGTTAATAGTCTTGTGACATTCACAAGCACAGATACAGAAGATATGAGCTTTATTATTATCGTAGAATCTATGAATTTGATTCTTGAAGATATTTATACGACATTCAAGGATTATTATGTTGGTAAGTACAAAAATACTTTAAGTAATCAACGTTTATTTATTTCAAGTGTAAACAGTTACTTCCGTACATTGCAAGGTGAAGAAATCTTGGATGACGCATATGACAATCATGCTGAAATTGACATTGAGGCTCAACGTAATGCATGGACTGCTATCGGTAAAGTTGAGGCGGAAGATTGGACTGACTTAAAGGTTCAACAAATGTCTTTCCGTACAAACGTATACTTAGCTGGAGACGCTAAAATCACTAATTGTATGGAATCGCTTAAATTCACAATTAGTCTTGCTTAACAGTTTTGTACATATTTAAATTTTTTGAATATATTATATTGCACACATACAAAATTGTTAGATTTAAACGAAAGGAATAAATAAATGGACGGAAATAAAGTCATTTTAGGTACTTATGGGCGCCTTTACATTAACAACATTCGTGTTGCTGAAATTAAAAGTTTCGAAGTAAAAGCTAATATGCAATATGAAGACGTGTTAGTGAATGGTAATTTAATTACACAAAGTAAATATAAAGGTGCTACATTAACGGGGACTATGGTTGTACATAAGGTAAACTCAGCCAACATTAATCTTGTTAAAAACGGAATCAAAACGGGTGTTATGCCTAGCATTAAATTCTTAGGCGAGTTGTCAGACCCTAATAACAATGGTGATGAGGCTGTAGAGGTGTTAAATGTTATGTTTGACGAGGCTACACTAATGTCATTCGCTAATGGTGAAGTTAGAGAAGAAAGCACCGCGTTCCGTGCGGGAGATTATAATTATATCAGTACTATTGATTAATTAATGCATAGGGGAGTTTAAACTCCCCTATTACTTTATGTAATAGTTGCCTTGCTGTTTTAGTATTTGACGAATGATACAGCCTAGTGTATTATAATAGACGTAGGGAGGTTAAACCTACAGAATGTTATTATAAAAAGTGAGGTAATTAAAAATGAAAACATCATTAAAAGTATTATTAAAAGTATTATTGGGAATTGTTGGTTTAGCTTTTTTGCCAATGTTTATTTGGGGTTTAAGTGCTATCCTTCGTCTAGAATTTGGCTTAATTTTCATGTTCATGTTGGCAATTAGTACATGTGTTGAATGTGGTGTTATTACTGCAATTAGAGCATTAAGTAAATAGGAGGTAATATATTATGGATTATATTGAGCAGATTTTAAAGCGTGCTAACGAAACAGCAGAAAAGAACCAAAATATTGATAATGAAATGACGCTAGATGTTGACGGGACTGAATTAAAAGTAAAACGCTTACCGCTTGAAACAGTGCTTGACTTGGTGCATAAAGCCAGTACAAACGAATATGAGGCTTCACTTGAGTTAATTTATTTAAGTGCTTACGATACGTTTAATAATGAAGTTATCATGCAATTAAACGAATCACACGAACCACATAATGTTGTCAAAGTTGTATTCGGTGACAATCCTGTACTAATTAATAAAATCGCAATGGCTATTGTAACGTGGTACGATTTACAAAAATCTGTAAATGTAACAGTTAAAAGCCTAAAAAAGTAATAACTGAAGATATTAAGGCGTCGGTAATATCTTATTATAGTTTACGAGGTATGTCGTATACGGAATTAAAAAATCTTGATTATTCTGATATTTTATATTTATATGCTACAATGGAGCTATTGAATGATTGAAGTTGACGATAGAGAATTAAAACAAGTTATAAATCAATTAAGATATTTTGATACTCAATACTTTAATAAAGATTTATACCAATCGGCAAAAAAAGCAGGCGGGACTATCATGACTAAATGGGCGAAAGACGCCAATGCCCGTATAAACTTTCCTTTCACTGGTGGGCACGAGAAAAGCGGTAGTTTTACACTATCAATGAGGCGATATAGTCAAAAGGATAAAAGTATTAGTAAATCAAAATATAAATACAAAAAGACGCCAATAAAGGATAAAGGGAACGGTCAGTTTGATTTTAGATTAAAAAATAAAATTGGCTTAGCCAATGTGTGGGAGGCGAAACAATTTACACCACATATCGGTACAACTAAACTTGCTACAAAATCGGGATTTGGCAACAAAGAAAAGACAGAAAGTATGTTTGATAACTACAATCAAGAATTTGTAGATAGGCTTGCCGACTTTGTAAAAAAGCAAGTGGAAAGGAAGAGTAAAGTATGAGTAATAGAAATGCCACTGTTACAGTTAATACAAAAGCTAACATAAGCGGTATAGATAAGGCTACTCAGTCGCTAAAAACTATGGACGCTGGTTTTAAAGGTTCGTTAGGTAGTTTAAAGCAATTTAAAGGTGCTTTAGGTGGTTTGGCAATAGTCGGGATAGGTAAAAGTATTTTGGATTTTGCAGAAGACGCAGAAAAAGCCTTCAAAGTACAAAAATCCGCAGAAAAATCTATAAATGACGCATTGTATTCAAACATGACTGCTCGTGGTGAATCACAAAAGAACATAGACAATGAAGTTAAGGCGTATAAATCTTTAGCGTCGGAACTACAAAATGTTGGTGTCATTGGTGACGAAGTAACTCTTAGCGGTATGGGTATTATGACACAAATGGGTTTAACAACACAGCAAGTAAAAGACATGACGCCACTACTTCAAGACTTAGCTGTCAAACAAAACGGGTTAAACGTATCAACAGATGAGTACAAACAGCTATCTCAATCAGTAGCGAACATGGTAAACATGGGTAAGTTGACACTACAAAATTACGGGATTCAAGTATCGGATGTTGAGCGAAAACAATTTAAATCTATGAACCAATCAGAACGTTACGCATTTATCATGAGAAAATTAAAAAACTCAGTTGCGGGAGCAAATGAGGAAATGGCTAAAACCTCGGGCGGTAAAATTCAACAAATGAATAACGCCCTTGGCGATTGTGAAGAACGTATCGGGGCTATTGTCACTAGGATTAAACTTGGGATAGCGTCCTTTGCCTTACCTATTGTAGAAAACTTTACTGGTGCATTTCAAGAACTTATGGACATTCTTGGCGGTGTAGATACACCAGAAGGCGGTTATAAGTTTTTCAATTCGGACGAGGTAAACGACTTACAATTAATTGGGCAGAATCTATCAGACATATATACTAAACTAGGTGAAATATTTGACTTTGACGGCGGAAGTTTATCAGACTTAATAGGTACACAACAATTTATATCTGATTTACAAAGCATAACGAATGAAATTGATTACGTTATAAGTAAATTGGCTGATTTAAAACAAGCGTGGGAGACTGCTAATGAGGTACGTGCTAACCTTTCGTTAGGTGGCGTACCTAGTATAACCGGTAATGCTAATGGTACGAACTATTGGCGAGGTGGACCTACACTAGTCGGCGAGTATGGACCAGAATTGGTAAACTTACCTCGTGGTTCTAGTATAAATACCAATGCACAAACCCAGCGAGAATTATCGAGTGGTGGTACTACAGTTAATTGCCCAGTAACTATTCAAGGTAATGTAATAGGCTCAGAGGAATTTGTAAACCAAATCGGTCAAGCTATTACTGGGCGTGTTCAATTAGCTATTAGTAACTGTTAATATATAGGGAGGTTAAAAGCCTCCCTATTACTTTATGTAATAGTTGCCTTGCTGTTTTAGTATTTGACGAATGATACAGCCTAGTGTATTATAATAGACGTAGGGAGGTTAAACCTACAGAATGTTATTATAAAAAGTGAGGTAATTAAAAATGAAATATGTAATTTTAAAGAAAATCAATAATACATGGTATGCGACAAGAAACCGCTACACAGCAAAAGAGTTGGAGACTATTGTAAACAAACATTATAATGATGTAATTGTTAGTACAACACGGTACATTTATAATAGCGGTTATATATTTTATTGCTACTATTTTGTTTTAATACTTGATGTACTCACATAATATATGATATAATGGGTATGAAAGGAGTGATTTTATTGAATTTATTAGGTTTGTTGTCTATCTATCGTAATTTCTTATCTCGATATGTTAGCGGGATAGATAGAGCTGAAATATGCTTACTACAAGAAGGTGGCGATAGTGTTACCTTTCCGGTACCACCGGCAGAACTCCCCGCGATAGAAACTGAGCAACATAACGACACTTTTAATAGTGTCATAGGCGATATTTCTACAATCGGACTTCTAGGGTTGCGTACAATCTCGTTTTCTGACTTGTTATGCCCTGATGACATTAGACGTTATTCTTGGGCTCGTGGTTCAAGTGGTTCTGATATTGTAAATTTCATCAACACAGCAAGACTAGAAGATAAGCCCTTCCGATTAGTTATAACTAGGGGAGACAATACCTATCTAAATATGCTAGCTGTGATTGATAAGTTTGATTATAGATTAGACAATGTTAATGACTATTATATTAATATTGATTTTCGCGAATATAGAACGTATAACCCTATGACAGGCGGGTTGCAATCATGATGAAAGTTATAGCAATACAAGAAGGTAAGCAAATCGACATATCAGCATTTTGTGGAAATGTAACACGAGCTGACAATATTGATTCGTTAGGCGTAGAATTAAACTTTGATTTTCTCAACAATCATGTATACGACGGCTACACACAATTCACAGTATTAAGAACAGGGAATACTATTATATTATATGACAATGAAGAAGTGATTTTTCAAGGACAAGTGATAACACTATCAAGAAATAGCGTATCTCAATATAGCGTGAAATGTTTTGACAATGCCTTTTATCTAAATAAGAATCAAACAAGAATTCAGTTTACAGATTTAGACGTAAAAGCCTGTATAGAACAGTTATGCAAGCAAGAATATATACCGTGTAAAGTAGATTGTGATATACCAACAAAGGTTACTAAAGTTTATAATGGTGAGACAATATCGAGTGTAATTGATGACTTATTAAAACAAGCGTCAGATGATACGGGGTTAAAATATAGACGTGAGTACAATCAAGGTAGTTTGTATGTAAACGCCATGAATAATTTAAAAATGATATGGAAATCTAAACCGCTTGTATCTGAATTCAGTTACGACGAAAGCATTGACAATCTAGCGAATAGAGTTGTTGTAATGTCTTCATCTGAGAAAAATACAACTGTCTATGCTGAGGCTAAAAACGAGGAATCTATAAAGTTATACGGACAATATACTCATTATATCAAATTGGATGATAAAAAAGCGTCAGAAGCTAAAAATATTGCTGATAAACAGTTGAAAATATTATCTCGGACGTTTGAGGGTGTTAAATGTACATTGCTTGGTGACAATTACATCAGAAGTGGACGCGTTATCCAGTTTGAGCAACCAGAGATAGGTTTATATGGTGAATATTTAGTTAAACATTGTACTCATAACTATAATGGAGCACTTCATACTATGGACGTTGAATTAACTTTAAATGATAATATAAACGATAGCGAATGAAAGGAGGTATTGATTTGACAGGTCAAAGATTTGGTAAATTGCTAGTATTAAATGAATGTGATAACTATAAGTGTAAATGTCTTTGTGATTGTGGGAATACATCAATTATAAATAAATACAACTTAATATCTGGTAATACTAAATCTTGTGGGTGCTTAGGTAAAAATAACGCTAGTACACACGGGAAAAGTAAAACAAGGTTATACAGTATTTACACAAATATAAAAACTCGTTGCTACAACAAAAATGCAACTCGTTATGATAATTGGGGCGGACGTGGTATAACTATGTGTGATGAGTGGAAAAACGACTTTATGACGTTCCATAATTGGTCTATTTCACATGGTTATTCTGATAAGTTAACTATTGACAGAATAGATAATAACAAAGGGTACAGTCCAGATAATTGCCGTTGGGTTACTGTTAAACAGCAATGTGAGAATAGGCGAAACAATGCAAATTATACTATTAATGATGATACACATTGTTTAAAATATTGGTGCAATATTTTACAGCTTAATTATAATACTGTACGAGGAAGATTAAAATCAGGCTGGTCTATTAAACGAGCTTTAAACATTACACATGAGGTGATTAAAAATGATGAAGGTAAATAATATAATTTATACAACGCTCGCCGATTATGTTATGACGGGCGGTATTGTAGAAATTAGTTTAGATACGTATACAGGTAATAAACGTTTTAAATTGCCTACAGATACAGATTGGAAGGATTTAAAGGAGCAAGAACTTTGGGCGTTCGCTAATTCAGTAAATGAGGATAAAAAGAATGTGGTTAGTATTCTTGACGTGGTTCAGTCATTGCCGTTAATTAAAAGTTATGCTCCAGTGACTCATACATGGTCTAGTGAGCCACCTAAACCACCACAAACAGGAGGACACGCCTAATGAGTGAATCATGGGAATATGGACTCGCGTCGATGTTCAAGGAACGCGATAACCCTACAAACAGAATAGGTGCTTGCCTTGGTAAGGTTGAATCTGTAAGTCCACCGATAGTTAGTATTCAAGATGGGCGTTTCATAATTAAGAATGAACAGTTGTATGTGTGTAATCAACTATTAGAACGTGAAACAACGTATAAAAATCACACGGGGCAATATCAAGAATCTGGTAGTGCTAGTATATCATGTCACCCGTGTTCTGGTTCGTTTAGTAGCAGTGGTACAATTCAATCAAACGGGTCTATTCACCTTGATGAGGTATGGCGTGTTGGTGATTTAGTTTTGGTTATTCCAGACGAAAGACAACAGCATTTTTTCGTAGTTGATATTGTAAGAAAAGTAATGGGCTGTAACTCTCACGCTGAATAGTTGACATTGTACTAACAATACTGTATAATTAATACTAGGAAGGAGGTGTTGGCTTATATTTCCACAAACGAGCTACGATGTAGAAACATTAATTAAAGATACTAACACGGGCGAACGTTCTATATTGTTTGATTATAAGACGAATCAATTTATAATGAAAAATGGTAACGTACAAGAAACATCACGGGTCGACGCTGTTCGTCAATGGATAGAGTTGTTTATTCGTGTTGAGCTCAACAAGTACGCTATATATTCAAATAACTTTGGTCTTGATTTGAATAATTTAGTTGGTTATAGACTTCCTAGAAGTGTACAAGTATCTGAAATTATTAGACGTTTACATGAAGGAATTATGAATGGATGTAAACACGTAATATCATGTCAAGATTTTTCATTTGACAAGGGACATTTTAATTTTACAGTTATAACAGATTTAGGGGAGGTGGTAAAGTTTGAATATTAATGAAATACACAAGATAATGCTTGATAACATCCCCACTGAGTGGAATCGTGGAGAAGGATATCCAATATATGATATTACACGCGGGTTTGGGTTCGCATTAGAAGAGTTAGACGCTAAAATTGAAGACGTTAAGAAAAAGCAAAGCGTCAGAAATTTAACTGGGTTAGAACTTGAGACAGTAATTGAGGAACGAACAGGGTTGACACGAAAAGCAGACGTCAAAGCTGTGGGGCGTGTTAAGATTGTAAGCGGTCAAGGTTCTGTTTTAAAGACTGATTTATTCTCTACGGAAAACAATATTTATTTTCAATCACTAGAGGCGAAGGACGTAACAGCTGGTGACTATGTGCTTGTACAATGTACTGAAGGTGGTTTAGTCGGTAATGTTCCAGTTGGAGCAATTACAGTAGTACCAAAGACTATCACTGGTATCAGTCAAATCATAAATGATGAACCTACTACGGGCGGTTATGACACTGAAACCGATGAAAGTTTATTGGCTCGTTATTTTGACAGACTACGTAATCCAGTAAATGGAGTTAATTGCAATCAATATATTTCATGGGCTAACTCAGTAGCGGGCGTAGGTGGTGCTCGTTGTGTTCCTATTTGGAATGGTAAGAATACTGTAAAAGTTATTATCATCGGTAACGATTATAAACCAGCGTCAGAAAATGTGGTTAAGTTGGTACAAGACTATATAGACCCACACAAGAACGGGGACGGCTCAGGCGTTGCAACTATTGGAGCTGTGACAACCGTTGTGAGTGCTACTACAACTCCTATTGCTGTTACTATTAAAGGTTGTAAATTCAGTGGTGATGTGAGTACATTAAAAAATGAAATCCATGATACTATTGACAGATATGTACGACAATCAGCGTTCAATACTGATTATATTTCTATTGCGAAAATAGGTGCGTTAATTATTGATATTGACGGCGTTACTGATTTTAAAGAAGTATTATTAAATGGTGCTCATGCTAGTATCACAATCGCAAGCGATTCGTGTGGTGTGTTAAGTGGTGTTACATATGACGAATAGGGCTATACAATCATTACCTAAATTATATAGACGTGATATGCTAATCAATAAATTATATGATAGCGGTTACGTTGTATATAATAAGGTAGATAAACTAAACACAGCAAATTACAACAACATATTTTTCTCAAGACTTAATGAGTACGGTTGTTTGAATTATGAATATGATTTAGGATTAGCACCGCTCACAACATTATCGGACAGACGTAACGCAATCGAAAGTAAATGGAAAGCGTGGAGCAAATGTTCATTACAATCCTTGCAAAATCTTGCAACTCGATATTTCAACAACGATGTTAAAGTATCTTATGATGGTGACGCTGAGGTAACTTACACAGCTCGATTAGGTTTTAAGAATCGTCATTCTGACGAAACGTATCAACAATGGTTAACTGACAATAAAATTGTATTCCCCGCTCATATGATTATGAATTGGATATATGAAAAAAATCGTTGGCGTGATTATTTTACAGACCTTAATTGGGGAAAGGCTAAAAATAATTATCAATGGAATACAATTTCAATGACTTGGGGAGAATCTAAAACACAAGACCAATATGGTAAGTCATGGGAATATATGAACACAAGAACATGGAATGCGACACTAAATAAGGAGATTAATTATTAATGAAATATACAGGAAATTATAATCTATACAAGCCAGATTATGATGATACAATCGACGTTAATTATCTTAATCAAAACATGGATGTATTAGATAATGTTGTTCATGGTTTAAACTACATTCAAAATGTGAACACAAGCACTGAAGGTATGACATTTATTAAACGAGACGGGCAACAAATCGAAGTACCTCTAAACTATCTAAAATTAACAGGTGGAACAGTGACTGGTGATACAGAAATCACAGGTAAGTTTACTAATAATGGTAAGGATGTATCTCGATTGTTTTGCAACAAACAGCCTATAGTAACGCCTTTGATTGACTGGGACGCCGTAGCTAGATATAAAAACAGAACGACCAAAATACAAAAGACAACAGTGCAAAACGGCTCAACTGTCACACTAGATGTATATACGTTTCTTGCATATGTGGACTCTATCGGTCTACCAGCATACGAAAATGGAGACATTTACTTAAAAGAATCTTTTAAGAATTATGATAAATTATTAGTTATTACTTTGGGAGGTAACTCACAGCCACATATTAATCATACTATTATTGATTGTGGAGAATTAGAATGGGGGTTGCATAATCTACCAAATGTTAGTTTAACTGGTAATGCACCTTATAGTGTTGGACATTGGGGAATTGCACCTTATAAACCTTGGGGCAGTGTTAGACTAGTATCTACGGATACAATATTTAGAATGTATTCTGAATCGTGCGATATGGTTGAAATCTACGGAATTAAATATACGGAGGCTAAATAATGTCAACTAATACACCTAAATTAAATCTAGTCAAGCCTGATATGGATGATTTTGCCGATGTGCGTGTACTTAACCAAAATATGGACATTTTGGATAGAGAAATAGGCGGACTTGATTATGTTAAAAACGTAACTAAATCTGATAGCGGTTTAACCTTTACCAAAAAAGACGATTCACAAATTCAAGTACCATTAAACTATATGCCTGTAAATGGTGGCAACTTTACGGGTGATATTACAATTCAAGATAAAGCCGTTGACTATATTATTGAGCATATGGAAAGTGGTAGAAGTTATTACGACAAATACAAAAGCGGTAAACTTGTACAAGTAATATATAAAAGTCGTGGTACTATTGATACTGATATCACATCTGATGTACTAACATTTTTAACGCCTTTTACAAATACAGATTATTTGGCATGGGTGTCTCATGAGATCAATGTTACGACGCGGTCGGGTATGAGTAATTCATCACTAAGCCCTACTGTAGCTGGTGTTGGTGCTAATGGGACAACTATACCAAACTGGGGCGGACGTTCTACTACGTCAATGACTGTAACTGTGGACGCCAAAACGGATGTATATGTTAAATGTGTTGGGAGTTGGAAATAATGGTAGGGACTAAAATGTTGAAATCGCAATTCAATCAAGTTACGTATGCTGAACTTGCTGAATGGTGTAACGCTCAACAATATAAGAAAATCGAAGATAAAGGAGATTTTTATGAAGTTGTTGATTGTACACCTACAGAACAGGAAACACAGCAAGCCAATAAATATGAATTGTTACAACAATTAAAAGGCGTTAATGACGAGTTACAAGAATTGGATGTTGCTATGATGTGTGACAACGGAAATGATACAACTGACGTTGTCATTGACAATAAAGTGGTTACAATGACAGGCGATGAAATCGACCAATACCACACGACGACAATGCAAAAACGAGCAACAATTCTATCTGAGCTTAAAGCATTACAATAATATATCTAACTGGAGCGTGTTATGCGTTCCAGTTATTTTTATTATGCTGTTTTAATATTAGACAAATATTACTACTCATGTTATTATAATGTTGTAGGAAGGATAAACCTACAAAAGAGGTAATAAAAATGATTAAAGGTTTAAACTGTATAGCATATTAGGAGGATGAAAAGATGACTTATAAAATTTATGTAGATGGTGAGTATAACAATGAATTTAGGTTCATTATTGACGTATTAAACTATATCAATCAAATGGATTTGACAATATGTGACGAGGTAGAGCACTACGAACAGCATTATATAAGTATTTATTGCTAGTTGGAGGTGTGGTATAATGATTTATTATATTTATATTAGTGATGTATTTGAGACAATTCTAGGTACAACAAAAGAAGTAAATGACTACATTAATAGTAATAATTTATTGGTTACAGAAATGTACAGTGATTTAAATACTGTTAAAATTTATTGTGAGGAGGTAGAGTAATATAAAACTATATAAATATCAAAGTGATATATTGAAGTCATTAGAACCATACAATAAATGTGCATTGTACATGGAGGCGGGTACCGGTAAGACAGCCACATCATCACATAAAGCCGTGACATATAATGTACCTATTATTGTAGTGGCTCCGAAGGCTGTGTGTTCACAATGGTTAGAACATTTTAAATCAGCACATCCAGATTGGCTTAGATATGATTTACAAAAGAAACAGCAACTACAAGATTTTATTGACGGGGAGGCACTTAATAAAGTTGGTGTACTCACATATGGTCTTGTGTGGCGTAGGTCAGAATTGCTTAAATTAAGAGGGTATACATTAATACTTGATGAAAGCCATAATGTATGTAACGCCACATCAAAACAAACTAAAGGCGTTATGAAGTTAAAATATGACAATTTGATACTATTAAGCGGAACGCCAAACGGCGGGGCTTATGAGAAGTTATACACGCAAATGAAAATGCTCGGGTACAAACCTAACAAGAAACAGTTTACAGATAGATACTGTAATATGTTTACAATGGAATCTGGCGGTGTAAAATTTCAAGTTTTATCAAAGACTAACCCGTACAAAAATATTGATGAACTAAATAAGATACTACGTGATGATTTACATTGCGTATTCCTTAAAACAAATGATGTTGTTGAGTTACCTAGTCAACATTTCATTCCTGTTAATGTGCCAGTAACAAAACAGTATAAGGCTTTCATGGTGAATGATTATATTGATTTAGGTGATAAAGAATATATAGCTGGTTCGCCTACAGAAAAATTGCTGTACTCACGTTATTTGTGCGGTGCTGACAATCAGAATAAAATTGATGTACTCACAACACTGTTAGAAGGTATTGATGATAGAGTAATTATATTCTATAACTTTAACAATGAATGTGATGTACTCACAAAATTGTGTAATAAACTAAATAAAAAGGTGTTTATATGCAATGGTGCTGTGAAACAAGTAGACGGGTTTAAAAAACACGATAAATCTGTATTGTTAGTACAGTACAGTGCGGGAGCAACTGGGATAAACTTACAATATTGTAATAAAGCCATTTACTTTAGTCCGCCTTTATCATCAAATTTGTTTGAGCAAAGCAAAGCCCGTACTTGGCGAATAGGTCAGTCAAACAAATGTACATACTGGGTATTGCAATCGGGGGTAGAATGTGATATACTTGATTCACTAGATAAGAAACAAGATTATAATATTAAATTGTTTAAGGGGTGATAGTTATTTATAAAATAAAACTAACATTCAACGGTGTTACTAAAACATTGAGTGAGTGGTCTAAAATAACTGGTATAAAACACAGCACATTATACAATAGGTATAAAAAAGGGTTATCTGTGTATGAGATATTATATAATGATTTAGATCATCATAAACACAAACACGAAAACAACGCATATAAACATGGGTACACAGGTACAAGATTGTATAGAATATATACAAACATGAAAACTAGGTGTTACAATCATAATTCACCACGTAGAAAAAATTACTATGATAAGGGTATAAAAGTTTGTGATGAATGGTTGAAAGACAAAACAAAGTTTTTTTGAATGGTCGTTAAATAATGGTTACGCTGACAATTTAACCATAGATAGAATAGATAATAACGGAAACTATGAACCGAATAATTGCCGTTGGGTTAGCTATAAAGAACAAGCGAATAACACAAGTGCATCGGTTAAATTATATTGCGATGATAAGTGGAACACGTTGAACTACTGGGCTAAGTTATATAATATAGACAGACGAACTATAATGAATAGAATTTATCTATTAGGATATGATGTAGAAGACGCTATAAAAGCACCAAAAGACCATAGAAGGGAAAAACTAATAGAAAACTCATTCAGGAAACATTTGATAGATATAGGAGTTTACCCTATAGGGCTAGTTAAGCAAAAGAAAAAAACTAAGCAAATTGGCTACAACATGAAAGTTTTCAATGGTGGTTTCATTGGCGTAACTAAGGGTATACCAGATTTATATATATGTATAAATGGTTGTGAGTTGCGTTTGGAGGTAAAGCAAGAAAACGGACGTTTAAGTGTTCATCAAAAAAGAATAATTTGTGAAATGATTCGTTGCGGTTGCCGTGCTTATGTGTTAGACCCTATCACGTTTGAAATGTGTGTTAAGTTAGTTGATAACATGGCCATTGGAGATACTGACGCGATTAATGAAGTATCTGACACATTAAAAGAATATACATTATCATTAATAGATGAAGATATTAAAAATAATTATTTTTACATATAAAGGAGGTAATAAATGAAACAGCAATTTGAAGATACATTACGTGGCTGGGTCAAGCGTGACGGCGTTGATGAGTTTTTAGCGGATTTAGAACGTAACGGATTCTATAACGCATGGGCAAGCACATCCTTCCATTGTAATTATGAGGGTGGTCTAGTAGAACATACTCTAAATGTAATGAATTACGCTATGAAGTTACGACGTGAATTTTGCAGTGAAGTCAGCACTGAAAGTATAGTATTATGCTCAGCGTGTCACGATATAGGAAAGGCTTATAATTACTATGTAGATAACACTTTAAAAAGTGGTAAATTAAGCGGTACAAAACCTAAGAAAATTAATCCTAAGTTAATGATTAAAAATCACGCCATGCGGTCGCTTAATATCGCATCGAGATTTTTCGATTTGACAGAATCCGAAAAAGTATGTATACTATCACATGACGGGTTCTTTGAAAATGCTAATCGTGAATATATGTTAGGACTTGACGAGTTGCTATATATCGTACATAGTGCAGATTTATATGTAGCTCGATTTGTAGAACCTGTTAAGAATTATAAGAAAGGAGATATATAATGAGTATTCACGTTAAACTAATGGAGATTCAACACAAATTGAAAGCTCCAAAGAATCAGAAAAATAATTTTGGTGGTTACGCCTACAGGTCATGTGAAGATATTCTAGAGGCTGTTAAACCGCTATTATATGAACAAAAATGTACATTGTGCGTTGGTGATGAAGTAATATCTGTTATTGATTCTGTATACGTGCAAGCAACAGCAACAATTACAGATACGGAAACAGGCGAGCAAGTATCATCCAGCGCATACGCTAGGGAACAGGAAAGTGCGAAAGGAGCCACAGCACCACAACTTACTGGGGCGTGTTCCAGTTATGCACGGAAATATGCGTTGAACGGATTATTTTGTATTGACGATACAAAAGATGCTGACGCAACGAATACGGGTGAAACGCAACCAATTAGACGTTCCAGAAAGAAAATTAAGGTTGACGAAAATTGCCCATTCTGATACAATGTGATAACAATATGATTTTATTTTAGTAGTAGGAGGAATAAATATGTCTTTCAAAAATTTCAACATTGATATGGAACAATTTAAAGCGGACGTCGCTGAGATTCAAGAAAATGCACCTAAAAAACGTGAGTACAAAGAGCCAACAGACGGTACATATAATTGTGATATTGTATCATTAGAGTTAGGTACAAATAAAGCCGGTGATAAACTCATGTTAAAAGGTTCTTTCAGAATCAACGAAGGTGAATTCGCAAATCAGCGTTTGTGGGTTAATAAAACATTGACTGGTACACGCAACGATAGTTTTGCTGTTAAGAGTGCTATTGACTTTTTAAATAGCCTTGGAGCAATGCAAGACGTAGAATATACGGGGGACTTTGACGATTTAGCAACTCAAGTAGAAATTGTGTTCGCTGACGTTAAGAATTGTACATTTGAAGTCTTACAAAAAACAAGTGAAAGCGGATTCAAGAACTTGTACGTGAATGATGTTTTCGATAACTAATTAAAATGATAATTTGCGGTAGGTGTTATGCACTTACCGCATTTTTAATATGTGAAAATAACACTTTACATTATATGGTATTTAGTGTATTATAATAATTGTAAAGAGGAGGTAATAAATGATGTATGAAATTATTTATAATGGTAAAGTGATTGATAAAGCAAAAGATACTTATACGGCTTGTGATTTAGTAAAACAATATCGTATTGAATTAAAAAGCGGTAATGTTTGGTATAGAAGAGGTGACAAATAATGTTTTACGTTGTAGAAAAGAATGTTTGTGAGTATATCACGCCAACCATTAAAGACGTGAATAAATGGTTGAAAGCAAATAATAAAACGATATACAAGGTATATCAAGACGAAAAAGCGAAGGTAATTGTAGAGGTAAAGTAAATTGAAATATTTTAGGGAGTATAATGCAAATCCTAATGGTGATAATATAGATGATTGTGTCTTTAGGGCTATATCGTTAATATTAGATATGGACTACTGGGATGTATTTGACGCATTATGTGAATATGCGGGAGAAGATAGAGAGCCAAACAGTGGGAACGTATTCTTACCATGGTTAGTTAATCAAGGATACGAGGTAAGGGAATTTGTTACAAAAATAACTGTATCTAAATTTTTAGATGAATTAAACAACACAGACGGCGTAGAAAATATGAATATGCTGTTATTAGTGAACGGACATTTAACAGCGATAAAAGGCGGTGTATGTTATGATACATGGCAATGCGGACGTTATAAATGTCAATTAATGATAGTAAAGGAGGGTACAATTTGAAAATATTAGTATTTGACTTTGAGGTTTTTCGATATGACTGGCTTTTAGTTGTTATGGATTTGGAAAGTCAAGAATACACGATAATTGAAAACGATATAGATAAGTTAATTGAGTTTTATAATAATAATATCAATAATATATGGGTTGGTTATAATTGCAAGAATTATGACAAGTACATAATACAAGCGATTATAAATGGAGTTAATCCTAAACTCATCAGCGATTATATAATTGGCGGTGGTAATGGATTCACGTTGTTTAGAGATAAACTAGAAATAAATCTTTATGATTGTCTTATCATGGGTAAGAGCCTAAAACAATTAGAATCTTATTTTGGTGTAGATATTCGAGAATCTGAAATTGACTTTAATATTGATAGACCATTGACAGATGAAGAGCGTAAATCAAATATTGAATATTGTAAATCTGATGTGTACAACACAGCAAAAGTATTTATGCACAATATCGACGATTTTAACGCTCAAATTGGTTTAATTAAGTTGTCTAAATCATCGTTGCAAGACTTATCCAAAACAAAGGCTCAGCTATCAGCGAAAATATTAGGGGCTAAGCGTTTAAGTCCAAAAGAATGGGACGAAGAATTTAATTTTAAATACGTTCAATGTGTTAAGGACTATAATTACGAACATAAAGACATATTGAAGTTTTTCGATTCGTTAAGGGAAACGAAAGACCCTAAGTCTAAATATGAGATAAATTTGTATGGTGTACCACATACATTCGCATTGGGTGGGTTGCATGGTAGCATATCAAATTATTTTTACGACCAATTAAACGATAGTGATTCTTTATTAGTACACGTAGATGTCGGGTCTATGTATCCGACTTGCTGTATTAATTGGCGTTTGTTATCTCGTGCTATTTCCAGATTTACAGACATACATTGATATTAGAGAGCGTAGGTTGCAATACAAGCATGAAAAAAACCCGTTGCAAGCGCCATTGAAAATCGTGCTGAATTCAACGTATGGAATTATGGGAGGCGGTAAGCGCAACGATGACGGAACATATAAAGTATTATCTGACGCTTATGATCCTCGACGTATGCGAGAAGTGTGTATAAATGGACAATTAATGCTATTACAGTTAATAGAGGATTTGTCTATTAATAATGATTATCAATTAATTCAAACAAATACTGACGCGGTTATTTATAAAATACCTAAAATAGGGCTCGACAATTTTAAAAACATTGTTAAATCATGGGAACGTAGGACTAAGTTTACAATGGAATACGATTATATAGTATATATGGCTCAAAGGGATGTAAATTCATATTTTTGTGTATTTGAAAACGGGAGCGTTGAGCGTAAAGGGGCGTTCAAAAAATCAAAACCTTGTGACTATGATTTACCGATAATTGCCAATGGCGTTATTGAATATTTTGTAAACGGCGTAGACCCTACTGACTACGTTATGCAAGAAAATAAGTTAGCTCCTTTCATGAAAACATATAAGCTAGGACGCAACTATAAAAACGCCGTATATAACGGGAAAGTATTAACGGAAAAGGTTTATAGAGTGTTCGCAAGTAGAAGTCGTAAAGACGGCGTTTTATATAAACAAAAAGAAGGTAAAAAACCAGAAAGATTTGCTGGAGTATGGGAGCACACTAAGATATTTAATGGTGATATACAAGATATGGACTGCCCTATGTGGCTTAATAAAAAAGCATATGTAGATATGATATGGGATAAAATACGAGGATTGATTGGAGGTAATAAAAATGATAGGCAAGAAGTTTGGGAAGTTGACAGTATTGGAAAAGTCAGAAAAAGTAAAGAACGATGTAATAACATATAAATGTTTGTGTGATTGTGGAAATATAACGCGTATTATAAAAACTATGGTGGTCGTGGTATTGCTGTTTGTAGCGAATGGCGTAACGATTTTATGAGCTTTTACAACTGGGCAGTTGCGAATGGTTATAAAGAATTCTTAACACTTGATAGAATTGATAATAATGGAAATTATGAACCTAGTAATTGCCGTGGGATTGACATGAAACAGCAAGCAAGAAATAGACGTTCAAATTGTAATTATACAATAGACGGCGAAACACATTGTCTTGCTGAATGGTGTGAGATTTATAATATGAGTTATGATAAAGTAAAACAACGACTTAATAAATTAAATTGGTCTATTGACAAAGCACTAGAAATATAAATCATAGTAATTATTACATTTATATATTAGACAAATTGTGAGTACATGAAGTATAATTAAAACATAAGGAGGATACAATATATGTGTCAAGTAAATAAAATAAGTATGTATACTAACGAGATTATTAAAACATATCCGAGTGCAAGCGTGGCGGGTATGTTTAACGGAGACAGTGCCCCACGTGTTATCAATCAATGCGAGCGTAAAGGCGGTACACAAATACCGCAACAAGGGTATTATTATCGGTACGTAGATGATTTACCGACACCGCATAAAATCGTGGAAATATTTGACGCTGATTTTGAAAAGCTAGGCGAATTTATTAACATAAAAGAGGCTGAGCATTATACGGGCGTTGGACGTTACAGTATCGGTAAGCAGTTAGCAAATCCGCTACCGCTAAAAGAACGTAAAGCACCGAGCTCGGGGATTTATTTTGTATGGAAGGATGTAATGTAAAAGTGGACAACGAACAGTTTGTTAGAGATTGTATGTCACGAGAAATGAGTTTGCGAGACATTGAAAAGAAATATGGTATCAAAGACGTATTAGGTAAGTACTTAGAAGTTAAGAAGATGTACTCACAAGAATATATTTATAAAATTATGAATGAGGTGTACTATGACTTTAAAGGAATGTAATGACAAATTAGAAGAGTTACAAGACATATGGGAAAATGGTAATCAAAATAGTTTACCATTCTGTAGATATATGAGAAGAGCGGTCGACGAATTGTCATGGGAGTTTATCTATTGCACTGAAGACATTCCCTCTGATGTTGAGGAAACGTATGACAGACTAGAAGATGATATTTATGATTGTTGGAGATATTTAAAAGTCAAACATGGTGAATGTTCTATTACGTTGTTACCGATAGGAGAATAATAAAATGTGGTTAGAGGTTGACAATAACGATAACATTGTATATCATTTAGAGGCGGAGAAAACACTCATAAGAAAAAAGAGTGAGGTGTTTGTTGATGTTCGCGACTGATAGTAAAATTAAAATAGGTCACACTATAGAACAGGCTTATGATGTTGTGGAATGGTGCCCGTTTACTATGAAATTAGTTGAGGGTGTGACTGACTGTGTTGAGATAGTAACAGATGATATTGATACGATTGTACTCACATCAGATACAAGGTTATTAACAGCTCGTGGATTATGGAAACGAGCGAGCGACATACAGCAAGGTGAAATATTAAAAAATCTAGTAGCTAATAAAGCAGTATTAAATGTTATTAAAATTAAATCACCTATCGATATGTATGAGGTTAGTAATACAGATTATGTTATTGTAAACGGGTTTTATGTTGACAGATAACTATATATAGAGTATAATTATTACTATAAAGGAGGTGAATACTATGTGTAAATGTACGTGCGGATGTTCTTGTTGCTGTGGTAAGAATGATGAACTTTACACGGTAATTGACGTGAGTGCATGGCAAGAAGGAATTGACATGAATCAAGTTAAAGCTGAAGGCGTTTATGGTGTTATTGTAAAACTCGGTGAAAATTATCGAGAAACAGAAACAGCAAGAACACAAATTTTTGACGCTTTAAAAGCTGGTCTAAAAGTTGGCGTTTATTATTATTCTCATGCAATGAGTGTTGATGAGGCAAAATCTGAAGGCGAATGGTTTAACAATAAACTCGCTGAAATCGGTTTAGTTGATTATCATCTACAGCTTGGTGCATGGTTTGACTTCGAACATCGTCCATTCTTAGACAATGCGAACGCTCAAGAAATCACTGACGCCATTATGGCGTTTATTGGTGAAATCAAAAATATTCATTGTGTAGGCGTGTATGGTTCTTATTCCATGTTATGGGATGAAACATATATGTTAAGTAAACACCCAGACATTCCAGTTTGGAGTGCACAATACAATGATACCGATGATTATGCACCATACAATAATAAAATGTGGCAATTTACGGATTCTTATGATTGTGCGGGGTTCAAAGTTGACGCTAATAAATTATATTATTAGGAGGTAAAACTATGTGGGTTAAAATCAGAACAGTCCTTGTTGCTGTGTTATTGAATGAAGTAACTCTTAAAGCCTTGGCTACTGGTGCCGGTTTGAAAGAAGAACAAGCTGACGCCGTTGCGGGTGCGGTTATGGACGTTAAAGCGTTTGTAGACACTAAAGACAGACGCTACATTAATCAAGCGATTGATAAACTTCAAACATTAATTAAATAATAAGCGATTATACCACCTATGCAATGATACACAGGTGGTATTATTTGTATAGGAGGTTAGTAATGCACGAAAACGCATTGACTATCATTGTGGGAGTTATAGGAGGCTTTTTATCATACTGCTTTGATATATCGCCATTCTTTCATGTTCTATTGTGGGCAATTTCAATTGATTTGTTAGTAGGGATTCTAGCCTCATTTATCAATGAACATATGAAATTTAACTCTAAAACGTTAAGTAAGGGGATTTGTAAAAAAATAGTAGTGTTGACTTTGGTGGCTTTTTCACACCAATTAGACATTATGCTAAACTTGGATGTAATTTGTAGAACAGTAACTTGCTTTTTCATAGCTAGTGACGGATTGTCTATTCTTGAAAATGCGGGGAAATGTGGCGTTCCTATTCCTAAAATTCTAGCAAAATCACTGGAGCAGTTGGAGGTGTTAAATAAGAAATGAGTTATCACACTATTAAAAACATATGTGCGTTAATTGCATTTGTGAGTACAATTATATGCTTATGTATCGTTCCGCATATGGTTAAATGGTTGCTAGCGTTTTATGTTATCAATCTCATAGCGATATGGCTAGGTGAAGAGGATGAGTAGGAAAATCTTATGTAGCCGTTGCGGTAAAATTGTAGACGTCAACCATGATTGTATTAATAAACCTAAAGACACTCGAAAGAAAACACAATTACAGAATACTCGTTGGAAGAGAATACGCGATGAGGTGCGACGCCGTGACGGATGTTGTAAATTATGTTGGTCGGAAGGTGTGTATAATAAAGGGGATGAGGTTCATCACATACGACCTAGAGAAGTTGACGATAGCGACGAAAATATATATAATGCTGATAATTGTATATATTTATGCCGTTATCATCACCACCTTGTGCACTCGGAAGGTTGGCAAAAATATAAAAAACAACTGGAGCAATTAATACATGGATGAAAAACGTGGGTGAAAGCGAATGAGTAAATGTAAAGACATAAGAGGTCAAAAGTTTGGTAAATTAACAGTATTATGTAGACTGTATAATACAAAAGGACATAAAACGTATTGGCTGTGCGTTTGTAATTGCGGTAATTTAGCAGAAGTTAGGTCAGACAGTTTGTATAATGGCAATACTAAAGGTTGTGGCTGTTTAAACCACGAACCTAAAAATATACATCATGGAAAATATTGTACTAGATTATATAGAATTTATTACAACATAAAGAAACGATTAAATAGAGGGTGGTCTATTGAAAAAGCATTAGCACTGAGGGGGTTACATTAACTTATGTCATCTTTATTCAGACAATCGTACGCGTGGAAGAAAAAGCGACGAGAAATACAAGAGTTATACGATTATAAATGTGGCTTGTGTGGCTCATCTGAGAATTGTCAAGCTCATCATATTATACCTATTGCAATATTACCAGAATTAAAATTAGATAATAACAATTTAATTCTATTGTGTGAGAGTTGTCACAAACTGGCACATAACTCGTTAATCTCTCAAGCAAAATTAAAAAGCATGATTAAGACGCATAGTTAATATGCGTCTTTTATATTAGACAGTTTTCACGTAGTGTTGTATTATATAATCAAGGAAAGGGGATAAAAATGATTAGAAATACAAAACAATTACAAGCAAACTTAAAAGACGGCTACAAAATCAGAAACTATGGTTATAAAGTGACTGGTACAGTTGCCAGCTTAGTAAAACAAGTTGAAAAATTGGGTTTATTAAAATAGCTATGGCAAAAATTGCATATCAAACATGCGTAATAAGTATTAGACATTGTGAGTACATGGTGTTAGTATAATAACTGTAAAGAGGAGGTAGTATAAATGATTAAGGTTGTGAGTACACATAGAGAAGCTATCGAATTAGCTATGAAGTTATCAGGTAAATATGCTGTTATGATTGTTGATAATATTTACAACAGCCACAAAGACTTTAAAGGTATTATAATTAAGGTAGGAGAATAAAAATGAAAGAATTAACATTAACATTAGCATTAACGACACCGATTATTTTTGGATTAGATTTACAAGCGACAAACATTATTATAGCGTTTTGTAATCTGGGTTATCACAGCTATTAAATGGTTGAACGAGGAGTGGTAATATGTGGAGAGCTAGAATACGAACGAGAAGAAGTAAAGTAATTGTTGCATTTGTGAGTACAGTTTATATTATCGAAGGAGGTTTATTATTATGGCTTTGTTGGTAATCGTTTTAATTATGATTCTAGGTTTATTTTTGCTTAAAAGACGGTAGTTTAAACATGGATAAGTTATATACGCTATGTAGAAAAAATTGACGGTATAAAGTTTGATTATAGAAGCACGTTACAACAGGATAAATATGAGAATAAAAAAGATAAATAAACGAGGTATATAATAAGTATAAAGATATGTTAGCTACGACTAACACTTTTTATGAAATGTTACTAGATGTACAAGTTAATTTACAACGAATAGGATATACGTATACATATGAATTATATGAGCGTACACTAAGTGTAACTATAGAAGGGATTGTATTAAAATGTTAATTGCAACAAATAGCACGGACTTTTTCAATTATCTACAAAATAAAGGTGTAAAAGTAGTCCTATACGAAAATCCTATTGAGATCAATGGCGTATTAAATATCTTTTTCCCAGAAACACACAATATCACTATATGCGGAAATCGTTACAACAACGACTCGTATTGAAAGCGGGGAATTAAAAAGCATGATTAAGACGCATAGTTAATATGCGTCTTTTATATTAGACAGTTTTCACGTAGTGTTGTATTATATAATCAAGGAAAGGGGATAAAAATGATTAGAAATACAAAACAATTACAAAGTGAGGGTACACTATTTCACCTAATTTACTTGTATGAATTCTTTGACGTTTTACATTTAATACACTATCTGGATATACTTTATTATGTAACTCACCATTAAATAAAGTAACTGGCGTGATAACAATAGTATATTTACATTGAATTAAATCATGTAGTCGCTGTAACTCTTTTTTCATTTCCCCGCTTTCAATACGAGCGTTGTTGTAACGATTTCCGCATATAGTGATATTGTGTGTTTCTGGGAAAAAGATATTTAATACGCCATTGATCTCAATAGGATATACGTATACATATGAATTATATGAGCGTACACTAAGTGTAACTATAGAAGGGATTGTATTAAAATGTTAATTGCACAAATAGCACGGACTTTTTCAATAG
>CYGL01000203.1_pt1 | contig 31084 bp, 27 predicted proteins | sample 485531 | NCBI WGS metagenome assembly CYGL01 (sample SAMEA3497897, study PRJEB9818) | human gut metagenome | reverse complement strand
CTGGTTTAAAAGCAACTAAGTTACCTCAACTTATTGGTGCTATTGCTAAGTCTTCAAAGGCTCCAGCAATAGTTAATTCTGCTGTAGGTGCTACTATTTCAGCAGTAAATGAGGGTAGAATTGAAGCACTTAACAATAGTAAGGATTGGTTTGAACTTCATAAAGCACAGCTTGATGATACTTATAGAGATAGGGTACAAGCTATACAGAATAGGTATGAAGATACTAAAGGTACTCTTGTGAGAACAAGAGAAGGTCAAATGGTAGACCCTGCATACATAGAATATCAGAATGCTATAAAGAAAGAACAGGAGTCTTATAATGCAGCTTTAGGCAAACTAAGTGAGGACAGATTGAAGATGGGTAATGCAGACTTGCTTATGAATATACCTATCCTTACTGCATCTAACATAATTCAGTTTGGCAAGTTATATGCTAATGGATTCAAGACTGCAAGAAAGGCTACTAACATAGTAGGTAAGGCAGGAGAATATACTGCTGGTACTACAAGATTAGGTGCTACTGCTGCAATAACAAAAGGTGCATTATCTGAAGGCAATGAGGAAATATTACAAGGTGCTGCAAGTAGAATAGCAGGTAATTACTACTCTACTGATGTAAATAACTTCTACAAGTCAAAGACTGACCCAGAGGCTGCACAAGAGACTTTGAGTTGGACTAAATCATTTGCTGAGGGAATTAATGAGACAGTAAATGATGGCTCTGCATGGGAAGAGTTCTTTATTGGTTCTTTGACAGGTGCATTAGGTATGCCAAGATTTAGAGGAGTTAGAAGTGAGTCAGGTTCACTACAATCTCCTATTACTATTGAGGGTGGTGCCATAAATGAGTGGAGAGACTATAATGAGAAGATAGCAAGGGAAAATGAGATTGCTAACTACATGAATAGTAGGATAAACTCTCCTGAGTTTAAGAACTACTATCAAGGTCTTATCAGGCATAATAAGTATCAGAATGATATGAACAGGGCTGCTGAGGAAGGTGATGAGTTCAACTTTAAGAATGCAGAACATGCTCAATTAGTATCTGATATTGCTATGTTTGATAATGCAGGCAAGATGGAAGACCTTACTACCTTGATTGATGCAGCTTTTGACACATCAGATGAGAACCTTGCCTCTATTGTAGAGAATACTACAACTACTCTTGAAGATGGTTCTAAGGTAGGTCCATTTGTTGATAAGAATGGTAATCCTGTGTATGCTACTCCAGGGGGTAAACAGGAGATGATAGAGAAGTTGCAGCAGAACCATGATGAAATGACCAACACTATCAACAATTATCTGAAGATAAAAGATGAGCTTGATATTAAGACAGGTCAGCAATTATCAGATGACCAGCTTGAAGAATTGACATGGATGAAGTCTCAGATAGGCAACTGGGCTGAAAGGGCAACAGCTATGTCTGGAGAGGTAAAGTCAGCTATTGGTAATGTAATAGGTAACTTAAACTCATTCCTTAGATTCAATCAGCAAGTCAGAGACTTTGAAGGTCAATCCCATGCAGATATAACAGAGAGATACTTACAGGCAGATAAGAATGTAAGAGCCATTGAAGGTGCTATCAACACTCTTAATATGGTTAGAGGTCAGGATGATAAGGTACTGGCTCATACATTAGCAACTAATCCTAAGTTTGTAGATGGTCTTATCAAGGAAATTAATGAGGTAGATGAAACTGTACTTAGTGCAGATGAGAAAGAGGATATTACAACTAAGCTGAATGATATTGTCAAGTTAGGCAATGCCTCAAAGACATATAATGCAAAGTTAAAAGAGTACCTTGAGAACCCTCAAAAGCAAGCAGAAGACCATGCAAGAGCTGATGAACAAGCTGCACAACAAGAGACTGAGAAGAAGTCTGATGACTTGAAAGTATCTTTGAATGCTGCACAGAATTTACAAGAGTTCAGGACTATATTAGATAGTCAGGATGATATAGAGAATAGGGATAGAACCCTAAAGGCTTTAGAGGATGAGGGTAGTGAAATGGCTAAGAACCACAGAGAAACTTCACAATACAATAATGAAGTGAGGAGAGTTCTTAATGAGTCAGATGCAGAACCACAAGTTAAGCAAGATGCTATGAAGCTCCTTCAAGACCAGTTCAGTAACTCTGAAAACCTTGAACAGTTAGCTAATCCTAACTCAATTTATATCAACAATGAGAATGCCTTTGATGAAGATTCTGAAGGTGATGTTGAGTTGTCTGCAACAAGATTCCAGGAAGCTCAATATGCCTTGCAGAGTGCAATGTCAAGAGTAAACAATGACAATAGATTCAAGGATAGATTCTCACCTGAATATAAGAAGCCTATAGAAAAAAGAGAGGGAACTGTAAGAGGTGATGATAGGACTGCTACAGGAGACAGTGGTACATCTACTACTCCTGCTGTAACAAGTAGTGGAGACTTACCCACAACAGAATTGCCTGTAGGTAATATAACTGCTGAGATGGTTAATGAGGAGAATAAGAAAGCCAATGAAAGGGTAGAAACTCCACAGAGACCAAGTAGAGATACTTCTAATCAATTCTATAGACCTGCTATACCTGAATTGCATATAGAAGCAAGTAAAGAAGGAGACTTTAGACCATTTGATATTGTAGTAAATGAAAGAGAAAAGAATGTAGATTTCTCTGGCATCTATGGTTATCTAAGAGACCAAGGAGCATTCAGATATGTAAATGAGGGTAACTTAAAGGCAGGTGATGAACTTGGCTTTATGATTGACCCAGACTATAATGAGAATACAATTTTCATTGTAGACAAGAGGAACAACCAAGTAGTAGGTAGTTTAGATGAATCTGACTATAGTGTCTCAAGGTATGAGGGTCTGAAGGGTCTTGAAGAGAAGATAAGAGGTGAGTATGCTAACAGGCAGAATAAGACTGGTAAGTTTATTGCCACACCTGTTACAAAGGTATCTAAGGTAATGGTAGGTAGAATCCCTTATAGTAATACTGAGAGAAGTCTATCTGAAGTACCTAATGTATCTTCAACTGATAGAAAGCCTATTTTTGGTATTATAAAGAATGGTGTTCTTACTACTAATAGTAAGATTGATGACAGCCTTATCATCAAGCCAGTGGACATGAGCCAAAAGGAAGGTAGATTATATCTGCTTATACCTAATGGGGCTGGTAAGTATTCCCCTGCTGCTGTAAGAGTTAAGCACTTCAATAATGAGGAGTTCAACCTAGATGACAGTTCAGTAAGTTCTACTCCTGTTGGAGAAGATATAAAGAATGCCATTACTAAGTTATCAACTGCTACATCACAGGATGATGTATCTGCTGCTATGCAAGACTTGGCACAAGACTTGTATATGCAGGATATTATGGTTACTTGGTTTAGTAGTAAGGCAGGTGATGGTATTGTTATCAGTAAGAAAGTAAGAAAGCCAGATGGTACTTATGAGAAAGTAATCATTAATGGAAAGGAGCAAATCAAGGAGGACAAGTATGATGTATATTTCTCTACAAGTAGTAAGAGTGCAGAGATTGGAGGTATAAACTTTGATGCAACTGCTCTTGAAGACTTGGGAGATACAAGTGCATTAGGTACTCCTAAGAATCCTGAGGATATATATAATGAGATACTTGGACATCTTATCAAGTTCAATCTTCCTTTACAGGTCAGCACAAGAAGAATAAATGAGGGTGCATACAACAACAGATTGGTAAACTCTAATATCCTTACTTCAAATATTACTGAGGCTTCAGTAAGAAGTAACTGGTTCACAACTGATTACTTTGATAATGAGGGTAATCTGCATCAGGCTATAAGCCCAGCTTCTGTAGCCCCTCAGCCTAAGAGGAAGATAGAGACACCTGTAGGTGGCACTGAAGGTGCTATTACAGGCACAAGGATAGTATCTACATCTTCAAACAAGCCATACTATGTGGACTTAAAGACAAATACTATTAGGGATGACCAAGGCAGGACTGTAGAAGTTACTGACAGTAACAGAATATTGCTTGATTTAGCTTGGGCACAAGATAACTTTGGGGATTCTACTAACTCTTCAATGATGGTAGATAACAAAGTCCTTACTCCTGATGGTAAGGTACTTGACAGAAGTAAGCAAGTATATCTTAGTGGTCAGGATGCACAAGATGTAAAGGATACCATTGCAGGTAGAAAGAAGGAAAGAGAGGATAGAGTTGCCAAGTCTAAGGAGGTTGTCAGTGAAATATATGAGAACCAAAAGAGGGTAGATAAGACAAGAACTGATGGTGAATTTTATTATGTACTTGAAGATGATGGTGAGTATCATCAGTATAGTAGAGTACATAGCAGATTAGGCTCTAATTGGGTAGAATCTGACAAGCAGACAAAGGCTCTTGAATTAGCAAGACTTAATCTTAGCAAGTTTGTAGATAATCCTACTCAGTATGAGAATTACCTGAAATACTTGGAGAACAAGTTTAAGGTAGACTTGACTGCCTACAGAGGTAAGACTGATGCCAAGAGTAGAGATACTATTGTGAATATAGTAAGAGACAAGATGTCTGGTACTAATTCACAAAGGGCACTTGATGCTGGCTCAGCAGTAGATAGTATCATCAGACAGTACTTTACTATAAGAGATGTATCTAAGATAGCAAGACCATCCAATATGTCAGAAAATGCTTTCATAGATTTGATTACTTCCCTTAATAGGATTAAGTCAAATATGGAGCAAATGGGAGAGAGATTCCTTGCTGATAATATTGTATTGTTCCAGAAATATCCTGATGGTACAAGAGTTGCAGGTGAAGTTGATATTCTTTCTATTGACAAGGATGGTAACTTTAGAATCTATGATGTAAAGACAAGCAGATATAGTTTCTATGACTTTACAGACAGATATGGTCACAAGGTTAATTACTTTACCACTCCATCTGCTACTCAAAGAATGAGTGCAAAGGATTACTATACTTTACAACTTTCTGCTTACAAGAACCTATTTGAATCTCAGTATGGTGTACCAGTTACTAAGTTAGCTGTAATGCCATTTGTATTGAGTTATAATAAGGAGAATGTATCATCAGTACAAAGTGAAAAGGGTATTCCTATTACATATAATCCTGCTGTTAATGTGCCTTTGGTAAGTGCAGTTAAAGTAGATAAATCTACAGAAACTCCTGCTACTCCAGCACAAGCTCAGATAGTGTTACCTATCTTTGAAACTTCATTAGAGACACAGAACCCTATTGAAGATTTGACACCTGAACACAGTATGAATAATGCTGATGAGGGAGTAGGTTACTTTGAGTTGGATGGTAAGTTACATAAAGGGTATTTAACTCCTGTTGCAGGTATTACAGAAGTAGATGTCCATATAACCAAGGTTCCTAATATAACCAAGGGATTTGGCAGACAGGGAGAAGCAGCCCATGTAGCTTCAAATAATTACTATGCAGTATTTCCTAATGGTAAAACATTCTTACTTATAAGGAATAATCCTGTGCAAGGAGGTATGAATGAGTCTCAAGTTGAGGATTCCATTAGAAAAGCCTTATTAGGTAATCCTAAAAGAATGAAAGACTTAGCATCAGAAAAGACTATATTGTTTGACCCTGATGCAGTACCTACTGTAAGTGTTGCTCCTATTACTACTGTAGAGACTCCTGCAACTATTAATCAAGGTAATACCCAGACAGGTGCTGCCTATACTGCTCAAAAGGAAAAGGCAATAAATGACCATGATGGGGAGTTTGAAGATGAATTTACTTTAAGAAGAGTAGATGACACAGAAGCTACAGTATGGAATCAGGAAAAGGAACTTAATTGGATTAGTAGAGTGCTACCTCAATTAAGTAAGAATGATAGAGTACAAGTAGTAAAAGGTCTTATTAAAGTAGGTAGACAAGGTGCTTTAGCTTGGGGTCAATTTGATAAAGGTGTAATTACATTGTCTGACATAGCTGCTGAAGGTACTGCATATCATGAAGCTTTCCATGCTGTATTCAATCTTCTTCTTGACAATGATGAGAGACAGGCACTATATGATGAAGCAAGGAAATTATATGGTGAAAAAGATAATCTCTCATTAGAGGAAGACATGGCAGAGGGATTCAGAGAGTATGTAATGACAAGGCAGAATAGAGGCTTAGGCAGGAGAATACTTGATTTCTTCAAGGAACTTCTTTACTAAGGTTACTTAACTGGAATAACATAAGACCTTCTCTGATAGATTACTATAGAAGAATTAATGAGGGTAAGTATGCAGATAGCACATTCAAAGCTCCTACTATAAGTGAATTAAGAGATATAAATAATTATACTGTAGAAGAGAGAAACATATTATCAAAAGCAAAAAGAGATGATAGGGGGAAACTACTAGCTCCAAATGGAAAACCTACTAATCTAACAGAAGCACAGTATGCACAAGTCAGAACTAAGGCTTTCAAAGATTGGTTTGGTGATTGGGAGAATAACCCTAAGAATGCCTCAAAAGCTGTAGATGAAAATGGTGAGCCTTTAGTAGTGTATCATGGTACCCCAGAGAATTTCAATACTTTCAAAGATGGAGCAATATTTACAACTTCCAATGAGACAGCAGCAGACAAGCATTATGGTAAGGCTATGCCTTTATTCATTAATATAAGAAACGTAAAAACTATTGATTACAAGGGAAGAGATTATACTAACAATCCATTAAAGTCTGAATATCCTAAGCCAAGGAATAGTTTTGAGACTATAGATAACATGGTTAGGGTAAATAAGGAAAGAGGGTTTGACGGTACTATTGTCTTGAATGTAAAGGATTCTACATCTTATGGTATAGATGAATATATAGCAATCAATCCTAACCAAGTAAAGTCTGCCACAGAGAATATAGGTACCTACTTCACTACTAATAATGACATTAGATACAGGAAAGTACCCAATTCTTCATTTGAAATGCTAAATTCAGGACTACAAGAGAATTTATTGAAGAAAGGCTGGACAGCAGAGAAGTTTGATTCAGTTTCTCAAGAGGAAAGAGACCAAGCCATTTAAGTGTATAGCCTTTTAGTCAGTAGGATGAAATTTTTTTATTAGGGAGGTAACAGAAATGTTACTTCCCTTTTATTTTGTAGGAAATAAAAAAAAATAAGGGGAGGAGTAGAACTTAATCTACTCACTCCCCCTTTCTATTATTAACAATTAACTTTATTGCTTAAAGAATGGAATACTCTCTTCTGGGTGTAAACCCCTATATATAGTCTTATTCATAGGAATTAATGGAGATTCAAACCATAACTTAGTTGCTCTTGAATCACCTTTAAACCTACCTGACTGAATAATAGCATCTTCACCCGCAAAAGTTTCTATAGTTCATAGGATTCAATAATACCTACCATATCCAAAACGTTCTCTACAGTATTAATACAAGCAGCAGGAGACTTTAAGATTTTAAGAGCCTCTCCTACCATTTGAGGACCTGGAACCTGAGTACCAATTTCAGTATAAAGTCTTCTTGCTTGATATTCAATCATCTTCTGTAACCAAGGTCTATCCTTATTATCATCCCAATCCATGAGACCTAAGAATGCAGCAATAATTAAGAAGTGACCTACTTCAGTAGCAGCTCTTTTAATATTAGCTTTTTCTGTCTTTGTAAGGTTTTTCCAATTAGCAGCTATTGCAAATTGACCTTCCCTCAACTCTTTGGCTAATTGCCACATAAATCTTCCTGTAGTATTGTAATAACCTTCTGTCCATGCTTGCAAATCATAGTTATATGTGGCAGACTTGAACCTTCTGTTAAGAGATGGTTTAATCCACTTTCTGAACATAACACCCATTCTACCTACAGCTAATCTTTGCACTGCACTTCTATCAGCCTTATTGTAAATACCGTGCATTCTCTGATTTATAGCAGCAGATTTCCTACTAAATGCTATAATATCATCCTTTGTAAATGCAGAGCCATCTTCCTTAGTATAACCTTGCTTTAACTGCAACTTAGCACCTAACTTCTTGTTGTTCTTATCTATAGGAACCACCTCCATAGCATCCCATAAGGAAACTATTTTACCATCAGGAGCTTTCATCTTATAAGCATCTGCAAGTGCTAATGAAGTTCTATTCTGCATCCAATGCTCACCAGCATTATTCATAAGGAACAGGGCAGAAGTACCAAACATTCTACTGAACCAAGTCTTTCTGTCAAAGTTTACTTCTCTAACATCAGCTTCATATTCCTGCAATACATTGAATAATTCATCCCACAAAGCAAGCTTGCTTGTCTTGACTCTGTTACCTATCTCAGCTAAGTACTCTGGCAATGCTTTACCATAATTTCTATCAGCATGTAAGGTATTGGATTCATTATAGAACTCACCTGCAAAGGACTCAATTCTCATCATGATTTTACCAGTAGTAACATTTGATATGCCACTTAACAGGTTTAGACCTAACATATTAAGAGAAGTAACTCTATTAACAAAGTTAGCTACCTTTCCTTTATCAATCTTAGTATTACAAAATGTACCCTCATCAGCCATATACCTGCCATATACCTGCATTTCAAAGAAGTCATTCAGTCTCTGCATGAACCTTGTTTCATCACCAGACTTAGTGAGAGTAGATTCTACTTTCCTACCTACAGACTTGAACTTTTCAACCAATGGTTTACCACCTCTTGTCTGTATAATCTCCCTTTCTTTCAGCATATCTCTGCCAAGCTCAAGAACATCAATTACTTTATTCATTTCATTGAAGTCATTAGCCATAGCTGCATAAGCTGTGAGAGTAGATACTATATCAGTAGATAAGTCATTAGGACTTTCACCCTCTTTCATCTTAGTATAGTAGATAGGAAGTACTTGCACCTCTTTACCTTCAAAGTCCTTTACTGTAGCTCTGTCTCCAAACTCAGTGTCATCAGTCCTCCTAATGAACTCATCTTTTACACTTTCCCATAGTTGTTTGGTTCCAGACTTTACACCATCAGAGGATTTCACTCTTTCAAGTAAGTCCTTTCTGATTTTAACTGCATTAGTTAAGGTAGTGTACTTGTCAGGAAGGTATGAATCTAGCTTGGCTTTTATCTCCATAACTCTATTGTAGTATTCTTTTTGGGCAGGATTCAAATTCTGATAAGCCTTATTGCCATAGATTGATACTTTAGGTTGCTTCTTTCCATTGACTACTTCCATATTAGCATCAAACCAAGCCTGTCTCTCTTTTCTGTACTTCTCTGCATTATCTCCTACAGGATTCTTGCCATACTTCTCATTGAGGGACTTGAACATTTCCCTGACTTTCTCCTTGAATAAGCCTTGGTTAATCTCAGAGATATAATTACCTGTAAGATTACCTTTGCTGTCTCTTTCAAACATCCAATCAGTGTTCTTAATTCCAGCTTGCTCTAACTTAATGGTAGCAGCTTGAAGCTCCTTCATAACATTGATAGTCTCCAACCTTGCATTTTCTTTACTCTTCTTGACAGCTTGGTCCATAACTTTCAGCATATAATCTGAAGAGTCTGCCATAGAATCAAGCCATCTATCAAAGAAAGATATATCCTTGTCAGCTATCTTAACCAAGTCTTCAGCAGTCATAGTCTTACCCTTGTACTTGCCAAAAGGAACAGTTATACTTTCCCCTACAAAAGGTTTAATAAAATCAACAAAGAGAGGCATTGCTACATTGTTGTATCTGACAAACAAGTCTCCAAGTAGTGTAGTTGTGTTGTCTAACACAACCCTTACCCTTTGACCATATCTATTGTCTGCATGTCTCTCTTCATCAATAAGAGCCTTTCTAATATCATCAGTAATATGCTTGTAACTGTACAAGTAGTTTCTGACATCTCTTAGAACACCAGCTCTTTCATTAACATTGGTAGCAGGAGTATTCTGCAACATAGTAAGCCTATCACTTACCTTGGTTAATTCTTCAAGAGCATTCTCAACAAAAGTATAGATACCCTCAATCTCATTGTTGTCAGCTAATTCAATATCCAATCTATCAATGAGTAACCTTTGATTAGCACTAAACTGGCTATTAGGATTTCTCTTTTCATAAATCTTCAATCTCTTCAACTCATTCTCAATGATTCCTTGAAGCAGCTTTTTATCTCTTGCCACTCTCTCTGAGGTATTATAAAACACCTCACTTGAAGTAATATTGCTAATGTCAATAGCCTCATCCATACTACCATCAAGGATTTGCTGTGCTAAAGAACCAAAGTTCTTATCAGCCTCCTTCATAGCTCTTTGTATAGGACTTGCATTCAGATTCTTGAAGAAATTCTTAACTGCTTGAATTACTCTTTGCAGCAGATTACTGTAAGGAGCAGATGGAACTTTCTCTCCTTGAAGGAGATGTTTTGCAAGTAATTTACCCGCAGCTTCCTTTGCCAACTTAGCCTCATCACTATGATATAAGGTATCATAGGTGTCATAGTCCTCACCTATAATTTCTCTTGCCAATCCATTGGAAGATATGTTATTGATAAGTCTATTGATAAGTGGATTATCTCCCATAGCTTCAATGGCAAAGTGTGCAAATTCCTCAGGAAGTGCTCTTTCACCTTGAATACCATTAGCAAGCCTAATCATTTCAACAAGACCATTTGCTGCATTTCTTGCAACATCAAAGTCAGTTACACCATGAATACCCATTCTCTTTTCAAGGTCAGTCAAAGCACCTATCCCTATTCCATGAGATTCAAGAATACCTCTCAACCTATTATTAAGGTTTTCATTGTATTCCATCTTATCTGCATCAACAGAGTTAAGCCTGTTTCTTTTCTCAACCTTTACTCCAATGAATACTCTTGGAGATTCAGAGTCTTGTATCTTGATTATGTTAGCTACATAATCATCCCTATACTCTGAGTTCTGATTAAAGGCTATAGCCTTCTGTTTCAACTTCTGATAATTCTCATCATTGTTTACCCATAAGGCTGGTCTGTCCATTCCCTTCTTATAGTACCCTATTTCTCTATTGAGCCTTTCAAGTACTTTAGTCTCTGGGACTGACCTTACTAAGATTAGTCTGCTTTAGCTAAACTCCTCTAATAGTAGGTTCATTGTTTTCATCTAATGTTAATCTTGGTTGCCCTAGTTCCTTTATGAACTGACTGCTTTTTGTGATAAGATACAGTTCTTGTAGTTTCACTTCTATTGTTAGAGGTGGAAGGACAGCAAGTACCTTGAATAACTTGCTGTCCACTACCTGACCATTTCTATTCTTCACCTTTGGAATAATTGCACAACTTCTTGCCATATCTTATAAACTATATAATGTTGGAGCACCACAAATATTATCACCATTCTCATCCTTATACTCTGTATTAGGCTGAATAGCTGTTACATCATCAGCCTTAGGAGCAGAAGTATCAAGAGGAGTGACCATATACCTGTTGGAAAGCATCAGTATCTACTTGTGGAATAGAATCCCAATACTCTTGGGGCATATTCTGATAATCAGGCATAGAATCATAATCAACCTCAGCATCTCCAAAGGTCAAATCTTGACAATGTATCTGCATAAGGGTCATAATCTTTCCTATTCTTATCAATTACAGTCTCCATCTCCTCTACATCCTTGCCATATTCATATTCAATGAAGCTGTTTCTGAAACCTAATGGTTCAATCCTTTCATAGGTTGCAACATTAGTTTGTTCAGTACCTACAGATGATAGTTTGTAATAGACATAACTTCCTCTGATTCTTCTACCTATATACTTAAAGAAGTCATAAGCAGGACCATCAGGAGTATCTATCCTTTTCTTGATAACTTTCTTATCTCCAAAGGTAGCATTATCATCAATTACAAATGTAACTTCATCCTTAACTTCATTATCCTCTCCTATGAATTGGACAGAGGCTGTATCAGGGATTTCAGGAACCAACTTTCTATTATCCAAGTGGTTATAGACATACTGGTCTACAAATTGACTATAGTCATCACTTGATGACAAGAGAGTTCTCAATGTACTTATGTACTCTGGGATAGCATTTCTCACTGCCACAGGTGCCAAATGGATAAAGGTTGAAGGTCCAAATGCAAAGCCATTCCTGTAATAGCTGTATCTGAATAAGTTAAGAGCAAGTTTCTGAGCTTCTGGGTTACTCATATACAATAGAGATGCCCAATCTCTCATATATCTTTCTCTCAAAGTAGGACTTAACTGACCTACATTCTTAAACACTACTGTGTCTACAGGATTACTGTCATTTGCCCTGATTACCTTGAGTCTCTTAATAAATTCAAGGTCAGCTATATCCTCATTATCTGTAACCACTCTCTTGAAGTATTCAGGGAAGTTATTGATGAAATCCTTTCTCTTGTCAGAGGAAGTCACAATAATATCACCTACTTCTGAGTCTGGGTTTACAATCAATTCAGAACCAAAGAATCCATTCTTTGACATGATGTAGGCAAGCAAGTCATTATAAATACTGTTCATAGTCTTTACATTTAACTTACCAGTCTTTGTCATGTCTCTAAGGTTATCAATTACAGCTCTGAATGATTCAGTATATTGAGGGAAGTAAGACCCTAACATTTCTTCTGTTTTCTGTAAGCCAAGAGTATAGAAAGCCTGTAAGAAAGGAAGAGGAGCTGACAATAGTCTTTCTCTTAGAGTGTCAGTGTCAGGATTGTCTGATAACAGACCATCAAGTATTACATTGGCATTCTTCAATGGGAACTTGGCATTATTCTCTATCTGGTCTAACAGGTCTTTCACTTTCTGCATCTTCAACTCTGTATCTGCAATAGTAGGACCAGCAGCACCTCCTTGGGTATCAGACCTTGTAGCCTGTACTAACTGTCCTAAAGCATCAGCAGAGTTCATAATTCTCTTGAACAAATATCCAACTGCAACTTGTTTCTGATAGAACTCAATCTTTCTGAAATCAGAAGTCTGAGACCTGTCAGTAACAGCCTCCTTAGCAAGCATTATATTGTCTGCAAGCTCTTCAATATAGAAGCTATTATTCTTGTAGTTATCATAAGTCAAGTCATTATTAAGAGCAGCCTTCTCCTTATACTTATCCAGTACTTCATCAATGATAGTATCTTTGCCTTTGCCCTCTCTACTCTCCCTGAAATAGGTCTGAGTAATCTCTTGTACAATAGGCTGCATCATTAACAGACCTATCTCAATAGGATTATAACCTAATCTTGAGAGAAGCATAGAAGCATCAGCAGTGAAAGTATTCTGATTAAGTGCTGCAAGCACAGGGTCTTTAACATTATCCACAGAAGCAGCCAAGAATCCAGCATTATTCTTTGAGATAAATTCCTTGTCACCATTCATAATATCATGTAGAGATGTAAGTCTCTTTCCATTCAATACAAATGAGCCATTTTCTTCATCCAAAGCTAACTGAGTATGTTGCATCAAAGCATGGTTTGCATTATGGTTGGCATAAATACCAATCAACTTAGCACCAGTCATGTTCTGTTGGTGTAACATTACCTGAGTTCTTGGTGATAATGGGTCCATCTTGACCTTTGTCTTTTCTGCCAACTTATCAAGAGTATCAAGGTCTAAGTCAAATAGATATGAAGCAATAGACTTGGGATAAGACTTTACACCTTTCTGTACAGTCTTATTAAGTTCTACACCTACATCCTTTAATGCTTGAGCCAAGTCACTCTCATAAGAATCATTGAGAATGGTCATTATTCTTGCAGACTTCTTCTGATAATCAAAACCACCTGGGTTAAGAATCTTTGAAGCTGTATCTGCATTAGTCAAAACTCCATACATCATATCTATCAGCAAGTTATTTCTTGCTTCAAGACTATTCTCCTGTGGAGACTTGTTGAAGTCATACTTTACCTTGCTTATAACAGGCTTGGCAAGTCTGTACTTCTCCTTATTCTCCTTGAACCATTCCTTAAAGTCATCAGTATCTGCATTGAGAATATCTTCTGCCAACTGGCTATGAGTGAACTGTGACAATACTTGATTGAATAGGCTATTCATTCTTGCATAGTCCTCTCTTGCCTGTCTCATATCATACTTTTTAACTCTGAACTCAGGTAACATGATATACATCTTATCCACATCAAAGTCAGAACCTGACAGGGTAGTAATCTCAGCAGGAAGCATAATTGCAGAACCATTCTGTTGAGGAAGAAATCCCTTAATATACAGAGGAGCCATTGAGTACTTATCCTCTGTTGGGACTCTATATCCAATCAACTTTCTCAAATCCTCAGGAAGTTTAGTTACATCAAGCTGGTGAGTATTTGGGTCCATGAGAGGCTCATAGAACTCTCTACTATATGCAGGCATATAACATTCAAGATACTTAATCCTCTTGTTAGCACCTTCACCTTCAAATACTACATGAAGTTCATCAGTCAAGCCATAATCAGATACCTGAATTAAAGCTCCTCCTCTAATCTTCTGTTTAGTAATTCTACTCTTGATTACACTATTAAGGAGTGTCTGTACTCTTTGAGATTGCACAGGGTCAAAGAGAGGAATATTGAAGTTGTTGTTCTCATCAAGAGTACAAGCCCTCATCATATCCATACCATATCTTTGATTACCTCTTATCTCTTCAAGTAAGATTTCCTCTACCTTCTTTGGGTCTTTGAATATCTCATCTGCATCAGCAAATGCTTGAAGGATGTTCTCAGTGTTGATGGCATTGTACAGGTCAAGCCACTCTTTCTTAGTCATCTTCTTACCATTAACCTCAATGATTGTATCATCAGAGATGTCAGCAGTAATTAGCTTTCTAATCTGAGTACCTACCAACTGAACAGCATCAATAGCATGTTCAGGAGTTGCAGTCTGAATACCATAATCTTCATAAGATACTTTATGTACTACATTAGGATTCTCATTACCAAATCCAATGCCTGTAGCATCTTTAAGCCTCTGAATTACATCAGCTTCTGTATTTACATCATTCAAATCTATTACACCTTGTTTTCCAACCTTAGTAGTAGACTCAAACTGAGCTACATCAATCTGATTATCCTCCATAAACTTGTTTATGGCTTTCAGCTTGCCTGACCTTCCTAAAGGACCAGCAATTAGTTCGTGCATAGCAAGTAATAGGAACTCTGAGTTCTTATGCTGTACAGGAGTCTTAATTCCAGTATGACCTTCAATGCCACTGTTATTATTGACTTGTGTATAAACATAAGGCTTCTTAGTCTGCCAAATGATATTGAAGTCTTTGATATTCCAATCTCCATTCTTGAAGTTGTTATATGCCTGCTCCATATCATCTGTCCACTGACCTGACATACCAAGTATTGCCCTATAGGAACTCAGACTTCTATATGCCTGAGCATCTGCTACATTCACATTTCTAAACTTGCTGATGATATTATCTCTGTCTATCTTGGTCATTTCATTTCTCCTAACCCTTTCATCAAGTACAGTCTTGATGTCTTCAAGTACAGAAGATACTATCTCATCATCCTTCAAGTAGATAGTTCTTTCCCAGTCCCTACCAATTCTCTCACCTTTATAAGTAGCCTTAGTATTCAGTCTGAGGGCAGGAGCATGAACCTCCTTATATCTCTTCTGAAAGTCCTCAAGATTCTTATAGAAAGCAAGGTCTGTAGTAGTAACGCTGGATAATTTGTGAAGTAGCTAACTTACTGTTCCAATAGTATTCCCTAAGTGCATCCTTAGCATTGTTCTTAACAAACAGGCTTCTTGAGATTGACTGAGCATCTTTCAACTCCATCTCACCTCTTGTTGCCTTATCTGTAAGTAATGCCTTGATTTGCTCCATTAGGTTATTAGCCTCTCTGCTATCAAAAGCACTATTATTGTTGTAGGCTCTGAGCATTAGTTCCATATTGGTATTCCACAATGAACCTAAAGCATCCTTAGCCTTAATGAGTGCCTTTGCAGTTATTGCATTCTGCTTGGACTGACCTTCAAAAGGAAGATACTTATACTTGCCATTAGGAAGTTCATCAAGCAGTCCTGCCCTTGACCAATCTCTGTAGGTTTGTTCAAAACCATCTTCCATCATGTCATTAAGAGCAGTTCTTAGAAAGTTTCTGAGTTCAGCACCAGTACCTGTGGATTTAAGTCTGCTTAACCTATCAATGAATGTCTCTCCATTGTCATATCTGAGGTTGTTAAGTGCAGGAAGGAACTTAAATTCTGCACCTCCCATACTCTTTATACTACCATCTTTCTTTCTGACAATATCATAGTTTGCAATAGGTTCTACACTCTTATCTCCACTCTGATAAGCCTCATCCCTTTCTCTAACCAGCATGATTCTGTCATACTCTTGATTAACCAAGTCTACTAACTTGTCAAGGATAACATCATCATAGGTTCTCTTCTTACCATTTTCATCAAGTACATCACCTGTTGTGTACTTTCTGAATCTGATAAATTCAGCAGAAGGGCTATCTGAAAGAATAGGAACATGATACCAAGCATACTTTATACTTGACTTTGCAGAGTCAGGGTCTCCCCAATACTCTGTAAGAAGAGCTAAAGTATAGTCCAAATCATCCCAATTGGTATAGTCTACTTTGTCAGAGTTCAGCACTACTTTATGGTTAAGACCTCTTCTCAATTCATCAGACTCTGCAAGCTGTCTTAGCCAATCATTTCTCCAATGACCATCCTTAAAGAACCACTCATAGTCTTTGAACTCAGTCTGCATAAACTGTTCAAATCTCTCCTTGTCATTCATAACATTCTTGAGATTCTTAATAAGTTTACCTAAGTAGTTAGGAGTAACATGAGAATAGTAAGACTTATCATTCTCTCTGACACTACTCTCAATAGCATCCTCAGTTACTTCTGCCATCATACTTGCAATCATGTTGTAAGCAGAGCCAAAAGTATTGATAAGGTCTCCTCTCTTCTCAGTACCATCCTCTCTTGTCTCAGACTTGACTTCACCTTTCTTAATACCACTGAATATAACATTCAATTGTGGTAAAAGAAGCATAATTGGGTCAGTAAATGTAATACCTGGAGCTGTCTTTATATCAGTTAATGCAGTCTTTAATACAGAAGGATTGGCATCAATACCTAACATATGAAGCAACTTCATTATGGTATTCCATACATCTTCTCTCTCCAAGAGTTGAAGTCTGGATTCTGTATCAAGGTTCTGGAACATATTATTCAATGTCTCAGTCCATTGTAAACCTTTAGCTGCATTATCCTTGTTTATTTCCCCATTCTTCTCGTATACACTATCATCATCAAGCTGTACTCCATTCTCATAGTTATCTCTCCAAGCATCAAGGAGATAATACACACCTTCAGGCTTATTGATGGCAATAGTTTCCATCTTGAAAGTACCATCAGGCATCATCTTCTTCTTTTGAATCCAGTAAGGCATAAAATCCTTTCTGAAGTCTTGATAGAACTGAGAGAATAAAGTCTCATCACCTTGAAGTAACTTGGTTACTTGCTTAACCCAAGGCTTGATTCTTTGCAAATCCTGCATCAAAGGAAGCATATCATCAGAGTTAATCATGTTCCTTAACTTGTCAATGAAAGTAGCATGAACATAGTCAGCATCAAGGTATCTTGTGAAACCTAAATCATCCTTTTCATACTTACCTCTATAGTCAAGTTTAGGTACCTGTCTGATTACTTTTCTTACAGCTTGTGACAGAGACTCATGTGAACTTACCTGTCTGAAATTAGTCATCCATCCATCCTTATAAGCCTCTTCTTGTCTCCAATCCTCTGCTTCATTATCTACCTCACTGTTACCATCAGGGTCATCATCATTGAGGTTTGCATCAGCAGGTGCAATGTAGTTGGGGTCTATCCTAATACCCTCAGTCATTACAAGCAAAGTACTTGCTTCCTCAGCAAGAGCCTTGTAGACATAAGGGTCATCAACTATCTTCTTATATTCCTGATTCTTATAAGTAGCTTTCTTCTTGGCAGCTTCTAATTTCTGCTCATCAGAGAACTTATCTGCACCTCTCATAGAATTGATTGCATTAAGTTCTTGCTGTATTCTACCTTCTTCTGTATCTTGTACATAAGAATTGAAGATGTTAGCTACTCTCTTGAATATACCAGCAGGAGTGTACTTCTTTATAGCAGAGAATCTATCCAAGCTATTAAGTTCAGCCTGCAATTCTTCTTTCTCTACACCACTGGCATCATCAATTCTTCTCTTCAAAGAATCAGTCATTTCCTGCAAGGCATTATCAACTTCATTGCTGAAGAATCTTGCAATAAGAGTTACTCTATCTCTTCTTGTTCTTGGGTCAAAGAGTAGGTCCACCTTTTGCTGCTCCTCAACAGAAGTAATCCTTGGAGTATCAAAAGAACTGCTAAGTGCCTCATCAAGCTGTTCAGTAGCCTCACTACTTCTCAGCTCCTTAATAAACTCTTGAAGTTCATATCCCATTGGAATATCCTCAATAGACTTATTATTCTTTTCCTGCCACAGTCCAACCAAGTTAAGTACTGATTGCTCTGTTTCATTAGGAAACTTCTTAGCTAATTCTCTAATTTCTGGTGTTATAATTAAACAACTCATATAATTTAAAATATTATTTGTGCAAAGGTAAGGAATTTAATTGTAATATGCAAGCTTTTATTTAAAAAGCTAAAGGGAGAACAAGTATTTAACTTATTCTCCCTTATAAGATTACTCAACAATGTACTTGACACCATTGAATATAAGCCACTTGATAGTGTTGATATTGACTGGTCTAATACCTGACTCTTTATCAGTCTTGGTAATATCCATATCTACACAATCATATCTGCCATCTCTTGACTCAAATTGAATCTTATAGCCTCTAAGGACTCTATCTTCACCTTCTTCATAGGGCAAGATAGGCTCTTTGATAAGCTCAGTAATGAGTTGCTTAGCCCTTTCAGCTACTCCCTTCTTACTTGCTTTAACCTTATCAATATCCTTAGAGAACTGGTCTACAAGATAGTCAATCTCCTCATTGAGCTTCTTCTTACTCTTAGGCTTATCCTGCTTCTTGAAGCATACAGTAAATGCCTGACCAGAGTGGATGTTCTCCCAGATACTTCTAATACCAAGAGTACCATCCTTCTTATCTTCCTTAGTTACCTTTACTGTAGTTTCAAACAAGTCGGCAGAATTAGTATAGTTCTTCAGATAACTCATACCAATCTGAACCTCTTCACCACTTTCAAAATGAGTAAGCCAAGCATTAGAACCTGACACTCTGTTCACAATATAGTGAGAACTCTCACTAATAATGGAACCTTGCTTTAACTGATTTATTTGTTCAATCATATTAAATAAGCTTTTCTATATTAGACATAAATGTTTCAGCCTCTTGCTTAGTAACATCAATAGTTTTGATGTCCTCCTGCAATGCAGCAATTTGAGACTCTTTCTTTGCAATCTCTTGCTCCATTTCTGCATGGAGGTCACTTGCATCCTCATGTGCAGTCTTAAACATAGACTTAATGCTTGCCATTCTTTCACTAAAAGGAGGAGTGGCTACAGTTATTTTCTTCGTACCAAAAGCCATAATCTTTTTTTTTAGTTATTAATATACTTTCTTGCAATAAATTCCTTCATTAAAGGTTCTGCTAATTCCTTAGCCTGAGGATGTGGAGCACCTGTGGTACCTCTTGCTCTTAGGTCAAAGAAGTGATTCCAATCAGATGTAAATCCAGTTACAACCAATTCTGTCTTTAAGGAGTTAGGTAAAACAGCTCTTGCTTGTTGAGGAATCCATCCTTCAGATAATAATTCAAGATATACATCTTCTGATATTTTCATTGTTTGAAGGAATATATGTCCTGCCTTATCATTTTCGTCCCATATAGGACTTGTCATCCAATTAGGTAGAACAAAAGTAATTTCTCCTCCAAACTTATCCTTGGAGTAGTTACAATACCTCGTACTTTCCTGAGCAAAAGACATTACTCTATGTCTTACAAATTCATGTGATACACCTCTATCACATACAAAGTGTACAGTAACTCTTCTCTCATGATACTCTGTAGGTTCACAGATATACTGCAAGTCATCAAGCCAGCCATTATCTACAAGAACTCTATAGTTTGTAGTTATATAAACTTCCTGTGTAGCTTCAAGTTTCTCCTCATAACTATTATACTTGGGATATTTACCAAAGATAACTTTAGAATAAGGATTACTGATATACTTATTTTCTACCTGATTCTTATCATAATTATCTAAAGAAAGACCCTTGTTGGTAACTTTGAGATACACAGTACCATGCTCCAACATAGCACCATGACCAGACTTAATCATCCTATCTTACAAAAGGCTTGGCAGAATCTTCTGTTATCTTATCCTCAGACTTATAACATACTCTACCTACTTTCTCAATCTGTTTATAAACTCCTTCAAGACCAGCAGGCTGTTCCCCATATCTCAAAACTTGGTTTAATCAGCTTCATTGCAAAACTCTTTTAATTCTTGAATACCTAACAGACCACTATGTCTTTTTACAACATTTCCCTCATCATCTACTAAGATGAGAGTAGGTACTGTCCTTATCTCATACTTGGATGCAATATCCTCACCCCGTATAGACTGAACATCTATACTTTCATGTGGAATACCTGCAAGCTGGAGATTGCTCTCCAGCACCTTGCAGGGTCCACAAGTTCTTGAATAAATCTTTAATACTTTCATTATACTTCTTTAAGTTTAGTATTCCTCAATCACTTCAAAGTCATCAACATTCCAGTCCTTCAAATCAGAGATGGCTTTAACATCCTTCTTTGTTTTAGGAGCTATGTAATTCCAAGCTTTCTGAGGCAATACAATTTGCTCTTCAACTGCACCTTTAAGGTCACAGTTTGAGTAATCTATATTCTCAAAATGCTCACCATCTTCATCCTTTCCAGAGTCAGTAATCTCGTAGTCAGATACCTTAATCTTTACAGTTTTACTAAGGGTGACACTTACTGTGACCTCAATTTCCCTTTCAGGATTATCAACCTGATTCCAAGGTGCATTAGGGTCATGTTCTGCCCCTGGAGGATAATATCCACTTTCAGTCATTTTTTTTTCTTTCTTTTAATGTCTGTTATCAAGTTATTCTCTTTAATCAGTCTTCGAGCAATTACACATTCAAGATTCTTAGGTATGCTGATATGCTTCCCCTTATCATTCACATAGATAGCATGGTCTCCATTATGTCTGCTATAATAGAAACCATTAAATTCCACTATCTTTATGAACTCTCTTGATGTATATTGTCTCATACTACACTTTCAGAATGTCTTTATACTTCTCATAAGTCTTTCTTATGACCTCTTCTCCTATTGGATTAGGTCTCTTTGAGTCCCTCTCTATACACTTTTGTAAGAGGTATAAAGAAGTCCTTAAATTCAAGGCTGTACTTTGGTCTTACTACATCAGGCATTGCCCACTTTGGATTATTCCAACCATCAAGCACTCTATTATAGTACTCCAATTCCTTGGGATTGAGATTCATATTGTCAATAACAATATCAAAACCATAGGACATAGAATTTAACAAGAAAGCACTTCTCAAGCTTTTTACTAAAATCCTCTCTGCTGGGAACCCAATACTTACCTAACATATTTCTGATGTCATCATTGTTGAATCTTACTCTATGTTCAGGGTCTTCAAGTGCCCATTGTTTAGCCCATGTAGTTTTGCCACTACCTTGAATACCTCTACATAAAATTATCTTTGGCATTGTCTTTCCTTCCATGTCTTTATGTTCTTTACAATACTCACTACCATCTACAACAGGTTTCCCACAAAAGCATCTCTTCTTGGCATTAAATTCCTAATTCAATACTTGTACTCTGTTGAATCTCGGATTATTTTTCTAATGATGCTAAGGGCAGTATTCAGCTCATTCCTTTCAAGAGGTGTAAGTACTCCTTCTTCAAAGGAAAAGCCTGTCATACCTTTTAATCTAAAAAGTATTCTATTCCTTTTCTGCCATCTCAGTTGCTTCTCTGTCATATTATTTACTCTTGCTGACTACAGAGTTCAAAACTAACAAAGCATCCCTAAGGGTTTTCTTCTGAGCAGGAGTACAGTTACTCAATTCACCATACTCCTGTTCAAAAAGAAATGACCTTAGGTGGTTAGATAGTTTCAGAGTCTCTTTAGCCTTTGTTTTAACACTAACCTTAATTCCACTCATCTTTCTACCCTCCTATGATGGACTTAGAAAGATTCAATGTATTCTGCATCAGGAAATGTAGCATAGACATCATCCCAAGCTGCATCTCTCTCATGCTCTACATCCTCATCATACCTATTACTATAGGTTTTTCTATGTCCATCTTTGAAATGAATTATAAATGTCATACTTCACCACCTAATTGTTTTATCCTGTCCTTGATATACCATATAGCCTTCTTCAAATCCTCAATTTCCTTCTGATTATCTGTAAGGCTTGCATCCTGCTTATGTCCTGCTCTAAGTATATACTTAATAGCATTGCCTAAGCAAAAATCCATGTGTCTTACTATATCAATCACCTCAATCCCACATTTATCTTTAAGCCATGTATAATGTGGAGGATGATTAACATTGTCCACTCTCTTTTGTTTCTTTTGTTTCTTTTGTTCCATTTTCCCAATCTGAAAGTTTCACAAACTTGTCAAAGAAGTCTTTGTACTCCCTGACATACAACTCACCATCATCCATCCCTTTATAAATTAGAGCATTAAACCATTCTCCAGATACAGGATTCTTCATCCTGCACCTGTAGAGTGGCATATACTCATGACCTGTCTTAGGATAAACATAAGTTCTATTTCTAATCTCTTTTATCCTTAGTCTTATTACATACCATACACCTATTGCACACAGTATGAATATTACTACAGGTATAGCTATTCTCCAAGTTTCCATATCAATGTACCCAATGGTCTGCTAATTCTGGCACAGCTTTAATAGTTACTTTCTTACAGAAGATTGCTGCTGCATACTCCATACACTCACTTAACTTCTTAGCTTCCTGCTCTGCAATTTCTTCAGGTGGCTCTATCAGATACTCATCATGTACATCATTAGGAATGAGGACTTTGAATATAAGCCCATCATTAACCAAGTGAGTAAAGTATCTAATACCTGCTATCTTAGTCATTGCAGCAGCAGTACCTTGGGAAGGATAGTTACATGACTGATTGTCAGAAGCACTCTTCCTCTTCCATAAGTGTTTCATCACTGACACATATACAGTCTCCCTGTTAATATCAATGAATCTTTCCTCTACCTTGCCTGCCTTTTTAACCTTATATGAATACCTAACAGCTATTTCTTCGATAGGAGCACCTTGGGCAAACTTCTTTGCAATTTCTTGCATGACAGATGGTGGAATCTCAGATATTACTCTACCACTATCTCTTGCAGCTTTGTATATATCCCAGAAATCTTCCATACCATTCTTTCTCCTTTCAATACCTTTCAGTATAGGATAGTCATAGATGTATGCCCTTAGTCCAGTTATCTTTGAGATTAGGATATAGCCTCTATTCCACATATCTCTCTTTTGTACCTTGAAATAGCTTGCTATACCATTAAATCTCTTGAAATAGTTGTTATAAATCTCAGTTGCAAAGTCCACAGGAATGTTACAATTAGTTGCCATTGTAGGAGCCTGACCATTATAATTGAAACAGAATCTTGCCTTCTTAGCCAAATCTCTAAGGTCTTTTCTTACCTTCTTGACATCCTTCTCTGCAACCCCATCAAGGTCTTTAGGGAAACACATCTTAGGGCTACAAAGGAATGTCCATCTCTCTGGGCAGGGTCATTATAAAATGCAATCCATTCCCTATCATTGGATAGTTCAGTGAATACATGACCCTCTTGGTCTCCATAATCACAATCTACCAGCAAATGACCCTTTTCAGGTACAAATGCTGCCCTTGTTTCTTCTGTGGCTGGCAGTTGTTGAACATTAACACTCTTATCATTTGCTTGTGTAGAAGTGTCTTTGTTCTCATCTGCCTCCTCTGCAATATCATCATCTTTAGTCTTACCTCCCTTGCCTTTTCCTCCTGAACCACAACTCAACCTACCTGTATCCATCATTTGATTGAATGTTGGGTGGATTCTCTGTGTAACAGGATTAATGGCATCAAGGAAGTTCTGACCAAAAGATGTCACTACCTTGAAAGCTGCTGAATACTCCAAGTATAAAGGAACAATACTACTCTTACTTGCTTGCAACTCTATAAACTTAGACTCTACAGACTTTTTCATCTTGCCTGTTTTCTTGTCTTTGACTAATAGGTCAAACCCAAGTTCTTCAAACAATCTGATTACCTGCTTAGAACTATTCCAGTTAATGATACATTGAGGTCCAGTATCAAACTCAGCAAATAATGAAGGCTGTGGTATTGCCACATACACATTATCTGCAAGTTTGGCTGGCTTGCCTTTCTTATGAGTATCATAGTTTCTTGCTATGAGAGAAGGGTCACCCTTCTTCATTACATAATCCACTACCCACTCATTAAGTTTATGTTCAGCAACTCTTAACCTCTCAGCATCCTTATCCATCTTAGCCTTCCATTTAACAGGGTCAAGTTTAATACCACAATATTCAATATATGCAAGGACTCTTACAAACTCATTTTCAATGTCAAGTGCCACTTTCTGACCTCTTGCAGTGATAGTTTTGAGCTGTAAGTTCATAATATCCTCAAGATGTACAACATCATTTGCTGCATAAACTATAACCTCTTCTGTCATACCTGCATGTATCTGTCCTCTAACAGTCTTATCAAGAAAGATACCTAAATACCTATCACAACAAGCCTGCAAGGACAAAGATACAATGCCAGGTGGGAATCCAAGAAATAGAATTTTTTCAGCTAAATAAGTATCATAGACATTTCTGACTACAATATGTTCCTTATACAGCCATCTTAAATCAAACTTTGCATTATGAATGATGAATAATCTGTCACTTTCAAGATAATCCTTATACTGCTTGACATCAGTAGTCATACAGTCTATTACAACTTGATTTTCCTTATTACCAAGCTGGAGAGTAAGCAATTTACCCTGCCATATCTCTGTACCTGTAGTTTCAGTATCTAAACCTACCACTCGAAGAGGCTCCAATATTTTAAGAGACTCTTCTACAGAGATACACTTATACTTAGCATTAGGAAACTCAAATAGTTCTCTCTGACCAGTAACAAAATATATCATCATTCAAATGTTATAGTCCATCCATAACCCTCAACAAAGTCTATAGATTTGACAACTGCCTTGGCTTCTTCAAGCTCACATCCTACCACAATCATTGGACCTCCTGATGGGTCAATAAACTTATTTCCTCCTTGAACTTCACCTACTCTTAATGTGGGTACATCAGTTTTAAGTACATAAGTTTTAGAATCAGTACCATCAGGTTTAGGCATTTTCTTGAGGTAGTTTATAGCTTCATATCTGGACCTAAGTTTTATAATATCTTCCATTATTTCTTAGAATAAGCAATAAGACTTTCAAAGTCAAAGACATACTTATACTTTTGGAAGAACAGGCTACCAAGAATACCATGAATCTGTACACCAGACTCCTCCTTGACAATAGCAAAGGCATCATCCAAGTCATGAATACAGAAATCACCTACAAACTCTTGCCCTTTATAAGTGATTGTCATTTCACAGAACTCAGTGTTCACCTTATTACCTTCAATTCCTGTTACATCCATGTCTTTTTCCTCTATCTTCTTATGGTCAAGAAGAGGAAGAATAGAGCTGTTGATTTGGGAGATGTTACTTCCAGTGTCCAACAAGAAGTTAAGTTTCTTATCTCCATTATAGAATGTTACCACAGGCAACTCTACCAAATCCATAGCCTCTTTGAAAGACATATTTACCCTTTTACTCTGCTTACAGTAATCTTCTATACCATTAATGATAATAGATAGAATGATTACTGCAAGCATAATACCAATTACTTCTAATACCATGCTTCATGCTTTCTTTTTTAGTTATTATTTGACCCCAGAAGTACCAATTCCCCCTCTGTTATCATTACCCAAGTCATCTACTTCCACAAGTTCAATACCTGAACTTAGCAGCCATTTAATCTTCTGCCACATAGTAGCTTTCTGACTAAGTTGAATCCTGAATTGACAGATTCTATCTCCTTTATGAATTGTAGTATCTCTTAGTGCAGTAGCCCAATACTTCCATTCATCATTATTTCCATTATAAACATTGTCTATAACAGCTTCTGAATTAGGTTGAAAGAATCCTAATTTAGGAGTACTACTTCTTGGTAATACTTGAGCTTCAAATCCTTTAGGAAGTTCCATTGCAATACCTAGTCCAAACAATTTAGTATCAAATGACACATCTCTATGAGATATTTCTACACCATCAATAATCTTCCTCTTTAATACATCTGCTTGAGGGGCTTTTAATACTATGTCTTCTGCTGCCCTAAGGTCAACCCAATCACCATTCTCATTAATCACAGGCATACAGCCTTCAGTCAATACTTTTACTTTAATTTTCAGTTTCATGTTTACAAAATTTACTTGTTATGTCTACCAACTCCTTGCCATTGACTTTATAGAATCTCTGATTAGTAGTCCTACTGTTAAGTGGACCAAACTCTTCCTTATAGGGTCCAAGTTTTATATAGTCAAAGTTGGATAGGTCAATGCTATTACTTAACTCTTGTCTCCCACTATACCAAGCTATCTTCACAGGATAATGATGTGCCCTAAGAAAAGAGGCTAAAGTATTAATCCTACTTGGGTCACTATCTCCTCCCATGAAAGCCACACAACTAATTCCCTTATTCTTTTCAGTAATTAGTTCATGAAGAGACCTAAAAGAAAGCCTTTTCCCAATATCCTGTGCCAAGTAAGAGCTATGACAGCCCTTACATTGACATGGACAATTAGATATGTTGATAGCAAGAGTTACTTCATCTGGCACTTCAGCAAAGACTACTTTTGCATCTACATACTTTAGCATATCTACTCTAAATTAATCCCTTCTATCTTAGCCCTTATTTCAAGAATATCAAGGTACTCCTTCATAGCTCTCAACTGAAAATTATATGTAGCCCTCGGACAGGTAGGAGTGAAACTAAGGATACCATTATCCCAATTATCAGTCATTCTTTTTAGTCCCTCATATCTGTTTTTAAGCTGAATATATTCAGCCTTAAACCTATCTTTGTAATTTTCACTTGTCATTAATGCAGCAGTTGCTGCTAAAACTTCATTCTTTGCCATATTATTAAATATTTTTACTATAAACTACTTTTACTTTGTCTCTATTTGTTCTATCCTTACCCTAAACGGAACGTTAATTAAGGTCGTAAGAATACCCAACTAACCTTCGTATATTGGGTAATATGGTTACGTATGACACTTTGGACACTCAGTGATAGGATGCTTAGTAATGTAGCCACAATCATCACACTTACTATTAGGAATATTAAATGTGAAGTAGTTGGTTCCATTAACTATAGCAAAGTCTATCAACTTGAGATACTGCTCTTTGCTTAGATGGTCTTCAAGATTAATGTGAGCTGCACTACCTCCATCAGTATATTGATAAGTCTGTCTTCCATGAAGTATGAACTTATCAAGTACTGAGGTGTCATCATGTGCATCATAGAAGTATGAATTATACAAATTCTCATCCTCAGGAACCCAATAACCATCTTCCTTATCCCAGTTATAGTTCTTACCACCAAGACCTTCAGCAGGAACTACCTCAGAATTGAATAGGAATGGTCTATTAGCATCATGGATAGAGTGTGTCTTATTCTGCTCCTTGATAGTACCAAGAACCAGTTGCAAGAACTCAATATACTCCTTATTGTTACCAACAGTCATACCTAAGAATCTTGCAGCCTCATTCAAGCCATTGATACCTATGGTACTGTATAACTTGCTTATGTAAATATATCCACCATTTGAAGCAGCAAACATGCCTCTATCTTCAAGCTCATAGAGCATTGTCTTGAATGCAATATGATACTTGTAGACTCTTTCAAGAATCGGAATTAAATATTGCTTAAACTTATTTGCCCACTCCTCACTAGAATCCAATTCATCAGGAGTTAAAGGTGATTTTATCCAATCCTGAACAATCCTATTGATATTAAGGGTGATGACATTGCAGCTACCAGTCATTACACCAGTAAGACCTGATGTAGGATTGAAGGTATTCTCTGCAAGTTCATTCCTCAACCTACAACATGATGCAAGACTATCAGCACTATCTGATATATAGGTGAAGAAGCTATGACCTTCTGCATACATTTCAGCAGTAAAGTCCTTATAGTCCTTATCTATAATATCATTGGTCTTAGGGTCATACACCATAGCCATTGTCTCTACAGGGAATGTAAGAATCTGCTTGGTTCTCAACTTATTGAAGAACTTCATAAATAGTCTTTGCAGACAATCTACTGCTTCCCATTGAGGCTTAGTACCATCAGGGTAGTAGAACTCTCCAAACAATGAATCAAAGTAGGTATGGTCATAATAAGACACATTAGTGAATGGACTCTGATAAGACCTATTGCCAGCAGGCTGATTTACACCATAGATAAATTGTTTGAATGCCTTATATATAGCATCTCTGATAGTCCTCTGCTTACTGCAATGGTCTGTAGTAGTTACTACATCCAACTTTTCATACCAATTAGGTCCAAACTCCTGTACAATGTAATAGTTAAGGGCAATAAAGTATTCACCTACTGCCACTGCACCCTTACACTGAGAGGATAACAAAAAGATAAGATTGGTTACTTGACCACTGAATGATTGCAAATCATTAGGAGGTGTTGGAGTGATACCATCAATATTACCTACTCCTTCCATCATAAGAGGATATAGACTCACAGCCATACAATACTGCTTCAAGACAGGAGTGGTTGCTTCATCATGTGTATAAATGATATGAGAGTTCAAATCCTCTTCATACTTCTTTGCTACTTCAGGATACATTTCATTCAGCTTGTCTTTCATCCTTTGCCTCTGAATAACCCTATTAGTAGTCTTATACACTTCACCCTCAAGGTTGGCAACATTCTTCATAGTTACATTTGCATTACCATCTGTCTCTGATGAAGTAGCTGCATTCTCATTGGATTGACTATACTCATTCATATAATCAATTCTTTCCCTAATGAACCTTGCCTGCTTATGTTGCTCTCTATAAATGATATAACTCTTTGCTACATCAAAGTGTTTGTCATTCATAAGAACATCCTCAACCTTATTCTGTATCTCCTCAATACCTATAGTATCTCCTTCTAAAGTGCCAAACAGGGCACCTATCATATCATACAGATACTGAGGCATTTTCTTGTTACAAGACTTAAAGGCTTTCTCTACAGCACTTATAATCTTATCAACATTAAATTCCTCTATACTGCCATCTCTTTTTACTACCTGCATATTACAATGTATCTAACCATTCTCTTAAATCATTAGGACCAGGTTTCACTAATTCCCATAGGTCAACTTTTGGTCTGGAAGTGAGATATGAAGAAAGCTCTTCTCCTATTACAAAAGGGCTTCTACATTTCTAATTTGACCATTCTTTCCAAACTTCAATGTACCTACTGCCTGTACAAATGGACAAGTCCACACCAATGGGGACAAGGATTCTCCTATTGACTACAATGAAATCATAGTCAAGCAGCTCGAAGTCTTTGAAGTACTCATCCTTATCCATATTCTGCCTTATAATAGCCCAATATAGTCTGGCTTGAATATCATATCTCCAATCTACAAAGGATTTATAGAAATCCCACTCTGTATGGGAACTTGTTTTCAAATCTACTGGCTTTACCCACTTCTCTTTATGATTGACTATAATTAAGTCAGCCATATTTCTATACTTTACACCATTGAACTCTCCTTTGAACTTCAACTGATAGAATCTTTCAATATCTGGTTCAAATGGATTATTCTCTGCAAAGTAGAACTGAGTGGATTTGCTCTCTTTCAATGCCCTTACTGCATTGCACACATCTTGATAGGTCTGAGTATCAAGTATAGTCTTACTACCTGCTATAAATAACAGGTTATAGTAGTCAGCACCTTTCTCCTTGATAACCTTAGCCCTTGTCTCAGGCTTCCAGTTCATCTGATAACTCTGATATTCAGTCTCCTTAATGATTGCATCATCAGGAATTGTAATAAGACTCCTATAAGAATCTCCATACTGACTGAACAAAGATTTTACCATCTTTGTAATAGAGTCTGGAGTAGAAGGAAACTCAGCAACCATAAACCTTTCATCAAACTCTTTTTGACCACCTGTGATAATACTGTCTACAGCACTACCAAAAGTAAGAGAAGGTGTCTCTAACCTGTCAAATAATTTATCCAAGTTATTGAATCCTTCCCTCTCATATCTTGCAAGGGTTGAATAGCTTAATGCTGGGTCTGCCCTATATGTTTCCTCAGACACATCCCAAGATATACTTCTTAAAGATTTTCTCTCCATTAGTAATAATCTTGATTATATTCTTCACTACTGAAATCTTCATATTCCTCCTGCTCTGGCAATTCAAGTGCCTCACAATAGGTGTCTACTTCTGACTTCAACTTTCTCATTTCTCCAAGGTCTGCTTTCAGATACTCCTCTTTAGGACTTTCCTTACTACGACCTTTCTTTACTCTGACAAGAGATGAATCAACTAAGAGTTGGAGAGACTCAAAGTCCCTGCTATTCAGGAACTCATGTGCAAGCCTTGCATCTCCTTCAGGTAATGAAGAGACCAAAGCCTCTATTCTGTCTATTGGTTCTCTATTGTCCATAACTCTTGATAATTTCTACTGCCTGCAAGAGTTGTTTCTTGGTATATACCTCAAAATATATAGACCTCTCACCCTTCTCAATATACAGATTATCAAGATATTTTATAAACATCTTTTTCTTGATATAGAATACATCATTCTCTATTCCTTTGGCTTCAATGTAAACATTAAGGTCTTTATACTTGAAATAAAAGTCTGGTGTATATCTGATACCAACAATTTTACCTGTTTTCTGAATAAGTATCTTTGAAGTACGGGTGTCTATGCCATCTGATAATCTTTTGGTTTTCTGCTTATCAGTCTCCTTGTCATAATATGGGGTAATAGGCTCAAAACCCTCCCACAAAGTAAAGGTAGTTGGCTCATA
>CYGL01000202.1_pt1 | contig 31100 bp, 42 predicted proteins | sample 485531 | NCBI WGS metagenome assembly CYGL01 (sample SAMEA3497897, study PRJEB9818) | human gut metagenome | reverse complement strand
ATCGTTACTTCTGCCCGGGAGCAGAGCCGTAACGCAAGGTCGATTGATACCGTCGGCAATATTCAGATGAGCAACAATGATGAAGAACTCGGTTTTCTGTATGATACTAAACGAGATTTCAGAAAAGAGAGCATCAGACAGGCGTTAACAGTAGATGATCTGCCAAAGTTAGGGAATCTTAACAGGAATACAGAAACACAAGATATAGTATGTAACGCAATACCGAATACAACATATGAGAAAATGAAAGAAAATAGCGAATTAAAATAGGGTATGGTCTAATTTTACGCATGGGAAATTGTGCAATATAACCAATGGATCCGGAATGACTTCTTGACTACCAAAAGCACCCGGGAGGGGTTACACGGACCCGCCGAAACCGCCCACTTAGCCCCTCAGCCATCCACAAAATCAAAAAGCCGTTTATCCAAAACAGATAAACATAGCAAAGATAATCCAATCCTTAAAAATTTTTTAAAAACAAAAAGGTGATTTTAATGAATAACTTATCTGAAATAAAATTGGTTGAGATAATTGCATGTATATTGATGTCATTTTTCTTTGGGCTTCAAATGGATGCATCAAAAACGGCAAGAAAAGTGGCAAGAATTTTCTGGGTAATCAGCCTAGTTTTTATTTGGATTTGCATTTTTATTAGATAAAATGGTTAATCCGGTGCGGATAGAGATGTACACTCGACAAGTTGAAAGCCTTATCAGTTTCCGCACCGTTAACAAATAAGGCAATGCAGAGAATACAGCTACAACGGAAGTCTCAAAAATAAAAGACCTCTCCAAAGAGAAGTCCTTTACAATTATTTCCCAATGCTTTTTAAATAAGCATCCAGGGATTTGTCCAATATTTTACTCATTGGTATGCTGCTTTCGTCGGAATACTCCTTCAACCTCCGGTGTATTTCCTTGTCAAGCGAACTTGAAATAAAAATACGATTTTTCAATCTTCTGTCAGCCATGCGATCACCTCCTTTGGTGAATTATACAATAAAATTACATATAGTTCAATAAGCCACTTGAACTTTTGCCGTAAATGCTTTATACTTATAGAAAAGTACATAAGCATATACGTTAAAAGGAGAATAGGATATGAGGATTGGATATGTAAGAGTTTCAACAGTGGATCAGAACGAAGACCGTCAAATTGAAGGACTTGAAAAGTATGGGATTGAAAAATGGTACATGGAGAAGGTTTCCGGCAAAAACATGAACCGGGAACAGCTACAAGAAATGCTTTCTTACATAAAAGAAGGCGATACGGTCTATGTGCATGATTTTAGCCGATTGGCGAGAAGTACAAAGGATTTGCTGGAAATTGTAGAAGTCCTTAATAAAAACGGTGTTCATCTTGTAAGCAACAAGGAAAATATTGATACTTCTACTCCACAAGGAAAGTTGATGGTGACAATGCTTGCTGCGATTTATGAGTTTGAAAGAACAAATATGCTTGAACGTCAGGCAGAGGGGATCGAAATTGCAAAGAGGAAAAATATTTACAAGGGAAGAAAGCCGAAAGATATTTCAAAAGAGAAGATAATTGACGGCTTTGAAAGATATAAAGCCGGACTTGTTACGAAAAAAGATCTTGCAAAAGAAATTGGCGTTTCAATTCCGACACTTAACAAGAATTTTGATGAAATTGATTCTGGGAATGGTAAAAAATGAAAGTTTTTGGAAAAGAAATAAACGATGAATGTAAAAACTGCGGAAAGATACTTGAATGTGAATTATTTCGTCAAGGTCATGGAATTGGCGTTGAACGTACCAATGTATCAGAAATGGTGCGTTGCCAGCTAGACCACTATCAAAGGGATATTGCCAAGAGGTGAAGGCACGGGATTTTGATTCCCGTATTCGTGGGTTCAAATCCCACTATCCCCGTTTGGGTTATTTGTTGCGTAACCCATGACATTTTTCTCCTTATATACGTAAACCCACTAGCGGAAGGCTGTTAAGGATCGTCACAAGATCCGGTGGGATTCTATGGATGGTGCATTCCATAACCGTAAAGACGGACACCAAAGAAATCCTTTCTAAATGTAAAGTAGCAAGTGCCGGTTCTGATGCACGGAGCCGGTGCGCATGGATAGTATGCAAACGGGTAAGCAAGAGGTCAAAAAAGACCAGATCAGCATTGCAAGGTTCAAGTCCTTGCCTATCCACTCTCCGTAAGGCCATACGGAGCCTGGGAGCCGGTCATAGATATGTTGCAAGCAGAAATGACGGTGAAAAACTTATATTCGTGGTGATTAGCTAAAACGTGAGACAACATAGCCGTTTGGTAGCGAATAGCATTCTTGAAGTTTCGAATGGGTTTATATTGGATGCCATGAAAAAGGTGATTGATAATGAAAAAATTGATATGCGAATGTTGCGGCGGAAGAATAAATGAAAAAAGCATGGTTTGCGAATATTGCGGAACCAAGTATGTATTTGATTCCACGCAAAAAGTTATTCAGGAAGAAAACGCACAACGTTTTGCGCCATGCAGAGTATTGAAATCTAAAGTTTTAATATCAGAAGAAGACAAAATTCGCATGAACAAAGATGAAATTCATAGATATGTGATGAGGAATATTTCTCGTAGAATTGCAGAACTTATCGAGCCTTTACTGGAAATAAAGTCGGAATATGATTACATAGAAAATCGAGAAGTGGTAACAGCAAAGATAAGGGTAGTTGATCCGGAATATCTTTTTGGAGACGAGGTTTTTAGAAAGCATGATTCTTAATTGCATAAACTGCGGTGCACCGATTGATAATACGAAAACGAAATGTCCGTATTGCGACACACCGTATAAATTAAATGGATTTACCGGTGAGATTTCATCAGAAAGTAACCGTGGAATATTGAATATAGGCGGTCATTCTTACGATGTTTATTTGTCCAGTGTGGAAGCGAGAGATGATTGCTACATGGGATATAGGGATACAACAGGAATAATGATAAGAGAAGGAAGAAACATTCACAGAACGTTTACGTTGGAGACATATTAGATGAATGAAATAGTTGTTTTTTATTATACAAATTTACAGTTTGAAATAAATATATTGATAAACGATCTTTCCGATATGGCAAATGCAATAGGCGTTTATTTTAAAGAGGATAGAAAAAACAATATTTTGAAAATTGGAAATTGTGAAATATGGTTTTCTACTTGCAATTCACCGTTTCAAATTCTTTCTTACAAAGGTCCTGACTATGTAGTTTTTGATATGGAAAAAGAAATTTTTAAAAAAAATAGAATTCGACTTACTGATCGTATGAGAGAAAATACTGAAATAGTTACAAAAAAAGAAATTTTAAAAATTTTATTTGAAAATGATTGATGAATTGGAGAGAAAGAACGTGAAAAAGAGTATTATTGACCGTTGGAAGAAACATGGGGAATTTAAAAGGCACTGCATGATAGCCGGTTTTTCAAAAGACTTCATTCCTACAAGGTTTGAATATGCGATTAACGGGACTAAACTTCATAGGTTGATTTATGGGAGAAACTGATGTCAGAAAGAGAACTTAAGTTGAAAATCGAAGAATGCGCCGAGCAGATAGCTAAGTCCTTGTGCAAAGGCAAGGATATTGAGATTCGCAAGTCTGCAAACGGAATCAGCGTTGCGGAAATAAGCAAGAAAGTTGTGAAACGATGAAAAAGAAAATAGAACGAATTATTGACTTTTTGGATTCTTTTTTCTATTATCCTAAGATGAAGAGATATTTTATTGATAAGGGGTGGCACAATCCGTGGCAAGATGAGAAATTTTCCAGAATAAAATATGCGTGGTGGCATTGCCATCATGGAAAATTAAAAGATTAAATCTAACGGCGCAACAGATATGGTTGTTGTGTAACAAGTCAAATGGAGACTTCTTTTATTTTGCAAAGGAGGTCTCTTTCTTTATGTCTGTTGAACTCCAAAAAACAGTTCAAGGGTACGAAAATTACATAAGCCAAAACGGAATTGATGCACAAGCAATAGATGCGTATGTTGAAGCGTGCAATTTTGCAATAAAAAAAGAAAAAGATATTTCCTATGGCTTAAGATTGACTAATCGCGCTAAAAAGTTAATAGAAAATTATTGTGCTTCAAAAACCGGAGTTTCAATTTGGGAACTTGAAAAGTACGCACAAGAAAATAAATCTGAATACGGATTAATAGATCAATATTATGAGGTATTAAAACTTGAAAGTTTTTGGAAACTTGAAAGCTATATATTTTTCATGGAGCGTAAAAGACCTTGTGGAAAGAGGTTTTATTACCCGAGAAAGAAAACATTAAAAAAGGTTTTGGACGATCTGGAAGATCTCGAAAACAGGATCATATCTTTTTATGGCTTATCATTGCCATCAAGAACAGGAAAATCAACTTTGTGCATTTTCTTTCTTTCGTGGATAGCATTAAAAAGACCCAACAGCCACTCCGCTATGGGAGGTCATTCTGGAATACTTGCAAAAGGATTCTATAAGGAATTAATGAATCTTTTTACGACAAACGAATATTGTTTTGCAGAATTATATTACTTCTGGCATCCGGAATACGAAAACACTATTATACCAACAGATAAAAGTGCAGATGAATATACAATTACTTTGGGCGATCCAGATAGATTTGCGACAATTACGTGTAGAGGTATTGATGGAACATGGACGGGAGCTGTTGATGTATCTGGTGATGGATATTTGTACGTAGATGATTTGGTGAGAGACAGAGAACACTCATTAAGTCCGTCACGTATGGAAAATACATATCAAGAGTACCTGAATAAAATGGTTGACCGAAAAAATGATGGTTCACGTGAATTGATGGTAGGTACTTTGTGGAATGTTCTTGATCCTCTTGAAAGATTAAGAAAACAATATGACGGAAATCCAAAATACAGATTCAGAAAGATTCCGGCTCTTGATGATAATGATGAGAGTAATTTTGACTATGAGATAAATGGATTTTCAACAGAATATTACCGCGAAATGAGAGAAAAGCTTGATAAAGCGGAATGGGAAGCGAAGTTTATGCAACGTCCTTTTGTAAGAGAAGGGCTGCTGTTTCCTACTGATGAATTAAGATATTTTAACGGAATTTTACCAGAAGGGGATTTTAGAAGAATTGGCGTTACTGATATTGCGTGGGGAGGCGGAGACAGTCTGTCAATGCCTATCGGAGCAGAATATGAAAATGGGGACGTATATATTTATGACTGGGTATTTAATTCAGGACCGAAAGAAGTAACAATTCCTCTTGTTGTCGGAAGAATCATGGGAAATGAAATACGGCAAACAAGATTTGAAGGAAATGTTGGTGGTGATCTTTATTGCCAGTACGTAGATGAAAAACTGCAAGAACAAAATTACAAATGCTCTTGCACAAGTAAAAAAGCATCAAATAAAATTGAAAAATTATCAAAAATAATCGCATATTCCGGCGATATAAAACGAAAGTTTATATTTCTTGAAAGCAAGAAGCCTACACAGGAAGAACTTTCGCATGATGCAGAAATGGGAATTGTACGATACAGGCGCACAGATGAGTACCAAAAAGCAATGGATGAATTGACAATGTTTGTAAGTATTGGTGGAAATGAACATGATGATGCGGCGGACGGACTTACACAGCTTGAAATGTTTATCGAAAATCCGGCATCCGTAAAAGTGGCAAAAATAATACAGAGTCCAATTTAAAAAAGAGGAGAGGTTATGACAACACAGGAATACTTAGGACAGGTAGAAAAATATAATTGCATGATTAAAAATAAGCTGGAAGATGTTGGAAAGCTGCGTGCAATGGCTACATCCATTACTTTAAGTCCAAAAGATGTGGATGTTCAGAAAACAACGGATAAGGATAAAATCGGATCCGTTGTTGTAAAAATTATTGACATGGAAAAAGATGTTGATGCGCTGATTGATAAGAGATGCCGTATCATTAATCAGATTGAGAGCATTTCGGATCAGAATATGTATGAGGTTCTTGCACAGAGATACATAAAAAACATTCAGCCGAAGTCAATTTGTATCGGGAAAATTGGTTCAGAAAGACATGTTCGCCGGATTTTAAGAGCTGCGGAAACCGAATTTGAACGCATGTATGGAGCGGAATATATGTAATGTCCGCATATGTCCGCATTTGTCATTAAATGTCAGTTGAAATGCGAAAAAACGTATTTTATAATTAAAATCGAAATAGTCCCGATAGAAGTATTTCCTCAATAAATTCACCCCAATGCGAAAGCACCGTCTTTATGGATGGTGCTTTTTGCATGTTGAAAAGAGATTTTTATGAAATATAAACCAAAAACCATATATTGTCCACAGTGTAACCGCAAGGTAGGAACGCACGATGGAAGATCAACCAACAATCTTATTTGCAGATGTAAGAAATGCAAAAAGAGAGTTATTTATTATCCGGCAACTATGGAAACGGAAGTAAAGCCACTTCCGAAAAGAACCACAAGCAGCGGAATGACATTTATCTAGGAGTAATTATGCAGACAGGAAGAAGCGTTTTATATACTGATGTTACAGAAATTACATATGATAACGTTATTGATGTATTGAGAAAGGCAATGTCAGGTCATGTGGTTAATTCTTCGAGAATAAAGTTTTTGCTTGAATACGATGCCGGATATCAACCGATTTTAAGAAAGAAAATAGTTCGTCCGGAAATTGACTGCCAATGCGTGGATAACGTAGCAAATGAAATAACAGAATTCTGGTGTGGATTTTGCGGAGGAAATCCGATTACATTAGTCCAAAATGGAGATAGCACCAATCCTGGAATTGCAGAAGGAATCAAGGCATTAAACAAGGAATATGATTTAGCAAAAATAAAAACCAAAACGCAAGAGATATTTCGGTATATGTTTGTTTGCGGAATAGGTTATGTCTTGATTGACGTAAATACAGAATGGAAAAAAGGAAAAAGCCATTTTACTTACGATGTTTTGGATCCTAGAACGGCATTTGTTGTTAAGTCAAGCTATTATCCCGATCACAGAGTCATGCTTGGCGTCACTTATAGACATGATGATTCGTCCGGAAATACATACTTTACTTGCTATAGCAAAGATGCACGATATGAAATCAAGAATCAAGTAGAACACATGGAAAGAAGCGGAGAAATAAATTTCTTAGGATCCGTTCCGATTATTGAATATTTCAGATCATACGATCGGATGGGAGTATGGGAAAGACAGATTCCGGAAATGGATAACCTGAATTTGATGATATCTGATTTTTCCAATGACGTAGACCAAAACACACAGGCCATTTTTCATTCAAATGATATAGAGTTTCCTAAAGTTACTGTAGAAAATGAGGATGGAACGGTTACAGAAGAGGTTAAAAAGCCAAAAAACGGTGACTGGTTACAAACGTTTACTACGGCAGAGGGAAAAACTCCAATAATTGAACCGATTTCAATAAATTATGATTATTCCGGAATGCTGAATAACATACAGGTAAGAAGACAAACAATATTGGAAAAATGCAATGTTCCGCAAAGAAACGATAATTCCGGAGGAAGCACAGGAGTTGCCATGAGCGATGCCACTGGATGGAGTCATGCAGAAATGGCAGCTTCAAAGCAGCAAATGATTATTGATTCTTGCAAGATGGAAGAGGTTGAAGTTGTTCTTGCGGCTATTAGTATTTCCCGAGAAGTAAAACAGGATAATCCGCTTAGAGAACTTAGCTTAGAAGATATAGAACCAAACATTAAACGGCAAAAAACCTACGAAATGTCAACTAAGGTTAATTCCATGGCAACTTTATTGAGTCATGGATTTAGCCTTGAAGATGCGGTTAATTCAATTCCGTTTTTTGATGATCCGAATGAGGTTTGTTTGAGAAGCGGAGAAGGAATAAAGAAATACCAAGATAGTATATTCAATAAAACTTCACAGAATCAGGCACAAGGTGGAGAAGGGGAACAAAAGCCAAACTCCGAAAGGACAATGCAAGATCTTTCCGATCAGGTTTCCAATAGTCCGGTAATTGATAAGAGCCGAACAGATAAGTAGGTGACTTATGGACAAATTAAATGTATTGTCATTTGATCGGTATTTTGGAGAAATGGAGCTATCTGAAAGCCAGAAGAAAATGAGGATCGAAGAAGCAGAACGGTTTGAAGAAATGATGTTTTTTATCTTTGCATTGGTTTCCGTTATGTCAGATTACCAGTACATCAACAAAGAATACATAGAACAGGAATTAAAACAGCGATATTTAAGCATAGCTGAAAAGTATTCCGGAATTGATGATTATGTAGAAGATTATGCACAGGAATTTGCTTCTTTAACCATTCGAGTCACACTAGAAAACTTGTCTGATGATTATTATACATCAAAGGATAGAGCAACATTGATAGCAGAAAATGAAGCAAATAGTAATATCAATTATTTTGATATCAAACAGGCTATTAAGGAAGGAAAAACAAGAAAGCGTTGGAAAACACAACGTGATAAGAAAGTAAGGGAAACACATAGACGAATAGATGGACAGGAAGTAGACATTGAAGATGCTTTTCTTGTAGGTGACAGTTTAATGAGATTTCCAAAAGACATTTACTACGGCGCAAGCCTTGAAGAAATAGCCGGATGTAGATGCGTAGTTGAATATTTATGATATGAAGCCATTAGGAATTTTCCTAGTGGCTTTTTATATGCCCCAGAGAAGGGGTTTTAAATTTCGCAAACGTCAGAGAAAGACGGAATAACGAGCAAAATTATTGAAAGAACGAGGTAAAAACATGGAAACAACAGAAACCAAAACACAGTTACCAGATCATCAGGTAAATCCGGAGACAAAACAGGTGCCGGAAGATTCTTCAAAAGAAAAGAATCAGGAAACTCCTAAAGCACCAAGCGTAGAGGAACTTATGGCACAGCTTGCTGCACAGAAAGCAGAAACTGAAAAATACAAAAACCAGTATAACAAGGCCAGTTCCGAAGCAGCAGAATCAAAGAAACAGTTAAGATCCAAACAGACGGCGGAGGAAATCGAAGCGGCTGCAAAAGCGGAAGCGGAGAGGATCAAGGACGAAAAACTTGAAGCCATGAGCAAGGAACTTAATCACATTAAGGCTGTTGCAGCTTATAAGAATGTTTCTGAAAAATCAATAGAAACCCTGATTGAAGCGGTTTCTGAAAACGACCATGCAGCAATCGCAACCATTATTGAAAACGAAGTGAAAGCCGGAATTACAAACGCACAGGCGGAATGGATGAAGAGCAGACCGAGAGTAAATGCCGGTAATACTGCTTATTCCGGAATGACCGCAGATCAGATTATGGCTATCGAGGATAGAAGCGAAAGAAGAAAAGCAATCGCTTTAAATCCGGAATTATTTAACTAAACAGGAGGTTATGAAATGGCAGCAGAAGAAAATTTAATTAAGAAAGAAGACCTTGCGAGAGCAAGAGAGATTGAATTTGTAAACCTTTTTGGATATTCCATTAAAAAGTTGATGGAAGCATTAGGCGTTACAAGGAAGATCCCGAAGGAAGCCGGAACAGTACTTAAGTCTTATAAGGCTACCGGAACATTGCAGGACGGAAATGTTGCAGAAGGTGAGATTATTCCGCTTTCAAAGTATAAGACAGAGCCTGTCAACTATGATGAAATCACATTAAAGAAGTGGAGAAAAGCCACTTCCGCAGAAGCAATCATTGAAAGAGGTTACGATCAGGCAGTTCAGATGACTATGGACAAAATGCTCCAGGATGTACAGAAGGGAATCAGAAAGAACTTCTTCGATTTTCTTTCCACAGGAACCGGATCTTGTTCGGGAAAAACATTCCAGGCAGCATTAGCACAGGCATGGGGGCAGTTACAGGTCTTGTTTGAGGATGATGAAATTGGTGCGGTTTATTTTATGAATCCGCTTGATGTGGCTGATTACCTTGCAACAGCGCAGATCACCATTCAGACAGCTTTTGGTATGACTTACGTTGAAAACTTCCTGAACCTTGGAACTGTTATTTTTAACGCTTCCGTGCCTAAGGGAACTATCTACGCAACGGCAAAGGACAATATTGTCCTTTACTACATTCCTACCAATGGAGCAGATCTTGACGAAGTGTTCTCCTTCACCAGCGATCCGACTGGATATATTGGAGTGCATGAAAGCCCGGATTACGACAATATGACCGCAAAAGATACGGTAATTTCCGGCATTGTTCTGTTTGCAGAAAGAATTGACGGTATCGTTGTTTCCACAATTACAGGTGACAATACACTTGGAACACTTACCGTGAACAGTGTTGCAGGAACGGCAACAGGAGATACAAAAGTAACTGTAAGTCCGGCTCTTACAAGCGGAAATTCCTACAAGTACAAGGTTGCTGATACAGAACAGGAAGTAACTTATGGAAAGAGCGTACAGGTATGGAGTGCTTGGAATGGAACTTCTGATATCACCGCAGAATCCGGAAAGGTAATTACAGTTGTTGAGTGCGACAGTGCTTACAAGGCAGTAAAAGCCGGTCACGCAACAGTAACATCTAAGCAGTCTTAAGGAGTAGATCATGTCATCATACACAGTATTGGAGCAAGTTAAGATCAGGTTAAAACAATTTCATATGGAAACGGTTGAGAATGAAGGTTTTGCTTCCAATACTGTGATGTTTGATCGAAAAGAAGACAATCCACTTTTGGAGCAGTTAATCAATCAAGCTACGGAAGATATCAAGAACAAAAGAAGATATCCAAAAGGTTATACAAAAGAAGAGATTGAGGAAGACCTTAAGAAGTATGAATCCGTTCTTGTCAATGTCGTTGTTTATGACCGTATGAAGTTGGGGGGAGATTTCCAACAGTCCGACAGTGAGAATGGAAAATCACGTACATGGGTTGACCGAAATACGTTATTCAAAGAAATATATCCGATAGCGAGGATTGTTTAGAAGATTGAGCGTTATGTTTTGCTGAAAACGGCAAAATGTAGCAGGGGCATACATTTTAGTGGCGGTGGGCGGTATGCAAAATAAACAAGAAGGGCGGTATATGATGTGACTATAGAGATTTCTACGGCAATCATTATCAGCGTTTTGTCACTTGGTTTTTCTGTATTTATGGGATTGAAAAACAGTAAAAGAACAGATACAAAAGACATTGAAGAGAGGGTAAAGGAAAATACCCGTATCAATATGAAACTTGACGGAATCACCAGTAATACGGCAGAGATCAAAGCTGAACTTTCTGAAATGAGAAAAGAGATTAATTCTCACGATTCAAGGCTTGTAAAAATTGAAGAAAGTGTCAAGTCGGCGCATCACCGGATTGATGGAATTGAAAAGGTGGTTCGGTGTGAAAAAGAGGAATAGCAATGCTTGACATTAATAAGCAGAAAATGTTTTACTCGCTGATTGGCGGTAAAGTTCCGGTTTATGAACTGGACAAAGACGGAAAAGTTAAGACAGTTACTGTTGACGGTAAAGAAGTGCCGAAGACAACAGGGGAGTATCGGACAGGTTATGGAAAGCCTGTCTGTTTTTATGCCAATATCAGCAATGCACTTGATGAAGCACTGGCTAAATCGTTTGGTATTGATGATTCGACCAACTATGTGCAGATTTGCGCAGAAAAAAATGAATTGCCATTGACCGTAGGAACCGTAATTTGGAAAAGATCAGCGGTAGCCTATGAAGATGTCAACCAAACGATTGTAGACGCTCTATCAGCCGATTACACGGTTAAGGGCGTAGCTGATGAAGGACTTACCGTTGACCTGTTCTTATTGCAGAGAAATGTAAAGTAGGTAACCATATGGAATCTATAAAAGTAAATATTCTTGGAACGGAATACACGATTGAAACCCATAAGATTTCAGAAGATTCTTTTATGAAAAAAAGTAACATTGAAGGTTGGTGCGGAGAAGATGCAAAACTCATTGCAATAGCAGACCTTGATGAAAAAGAATTTTATGAAGGTATGACAGAAGAAGAAAAGATTAATAGAAGAAAAAACATTCTTCGACATGAAATTACTCACGCTTTTCTTAATGAAAGCGGACTATCTGCTTGTGCTTCTGTTCCTATTGGACCGTGGGCAAAAAATGAAGAAATGGTGGATTGGATTGCCATTCAATCACCTAAAATTTTCAAAGTTTTTCAGGAATTAGATATTTTGTAGGTAACCGCATGTCAAAGACAATCAACGTTAACATTTTATCGCAAAAATCCATACAGAACGCTATTAAAGAAATCCGTGATTATCAGAATGACTTTCATAGAAAACTGGAAGCTTTTGTTTCACGACTTGCCGATGCCGGAATTGAAGTGGCACAGAACAACGTTGGCGGTTTTGGAAAATATATGTTTTTCAAAAGAGGTTGATCCGGAAGAAACAGGATGCACGGTTGTTATCCATGCGAAAGAACCGGAAAAATCATCAGCAGTTGGCAGACAAAAGACGGTATTAAAAGCGCAGAAGTATCACCGATGCTTATGGCAGAGTTTGGATCCGGTTTTGGTGCTGAAAATCCAAAGAACATTTCGGGAGTAGGACAGGGAACATTTCCGGATCAGACGCACGCTTTTGATGAAGAGGGTTGGTACTGGAAAGATTTAGACGGAAAGCTGCATCACTCCAAAGGAATAGAAGCCAAAATGCCAATGTATAAGGCAAGTCTTGAAATCATTGAACAGTGCGAAAGAATTGCAAAGGAGGTATTTTCTGATGGTAAGGGAAGATAACTGGGCGTTTGAAATTGAATCAGAAATCTTTACAACCGTAAAAGCCAAAGCAATGCCGATTTTGCAAGAACAATTTCCGGACACGGATTTTTCGGAATCGTTTACCAATGTTAAAGGAAGCCTTGATAAAGCGGTCTTTCCAACCATTTACATTCACGAATTGCCTGGAGTGCAAAAGGGGCAGACTCTTGATGCGGTTGGAATTGATGCAGTTCTTGAAAGTTTTCAAGTCGATGTTATCACAAATACAAGTCAAGGAGACACAAAAAAGATTCTTGGAATTATCTTGAACGTGTTTGTAATGCTTCGGTTTTCCGTAACGGCAATGCCGGAGTTTAACAACGAAAGCGAAAAGAAATTCCGATGCACAGGAAGAGTCCGGCGTTTAATCGGCGCAAGCGATTCTTTATAAAAACAGTAACAAAGAGCCAATAGGCTCTATTTTTTTATGCAAATTTAAGGAGGTATAGATATGGCAGTAGCTGGTTTAGCGTCACTCGGTATGAGGCTGGGTTATGCAGTAGAATCAACAAAAGGTACAAAGCCGACTGCATTTACTGGTCTTAGCAGAATTAATACGGTAGGTGGAATCACCATTGATCCGGAGACCATTGATGCGTCTGCGGTAGAAGATCGGATTACACGTAACATCAAGGGACGTGCTAACACAGGTGGTTCATGGGCTGTAACAGTAAATATTACCGATGACACGATTACAGAATGGACTACACTGATTGCAGCTTACAAGGCATTGTCTGACGGAAAGCGTATGTGGTTTGAACTTTACCACCCGGATCTTGAAAAAGCGTTTTTTGTTATTGCACAACCACCGGAAGATATTCCGATGCCTGAAATCTCTCAAAATGTTCTTTTGACTGTTGACATGAACCTTACCATTGAGGAATATAAGGGACTTGATACAAAGGTGGCAGTATCGGGGGAATAAGTAGTCAATCACGCTCCAAAAGAAGCAGAGCCGTTGTGGTTGACAAAGAAGAAACGGCAGATACAGACAACTATTGACAGAGTTTAGGGCGGTCTTCGGACTGCCCTTTTCCCTATAACTAGGGAGGGAAAAGCGAGGTAGAATATGAAAACATTCAAAATTAATGGGAAAACATACAAATCTAAGGAATTTGACCTTAACATGATCTGCGATTTAGAGGACATGGGAATTTCCATGGAAGATGCAGAAAAGAAGCCTATGTCCATGGTACGTGCATATTTTGGACTTTGCGCCGGGCTTGGTAAGGAAAAAGCCGGAAAAGAGATTCAGGAGCACATGATCTCCGGTGGTAAGTTTGACGGAATCATGGAAGCAATGGGGGATGAAATGAATAACTCCGATTTTTTTCGCGCTCTCTCGGAGAAGAAGAAAGAGGAAAATCCAGAGGGAGAGACAACGGAGAAGCCGGAAAAATAACAAGAAAACAGTACAGTTCGTTTCGGGAACTGTTTTTAGACCTGTGGTACCCGGAGTTGTACCCAATGGGAATAACACTGGAACAATTTTGGAGTTTAAATCCACGGAAAATAAAGGCAATTCTTAAGGGGCATAACAATCTGCTTAAGGAAAGAGACCGTGAGAATTGGCTTAACGGTCAATATATGATATCTGCCATTGCAGCAGCACTTAATAGCAAGGCAAAGTATATTGAAGAGCCGCTTATTGAAAAGGCTGAAAAAGAGAACAAACCACTTAGCCATGAAGAGCAAATGGAAAAGGTTAAGAGAGTTTTCCAATCCTTACAGATTATGCAGAGCAACTTTGAATTGTCGAAGATGAAAAAAGAAAATGAGGGCGGTGTGGTGTCATAGCTGCACCGTCTATTTTGTGAGGTGAGATTATGGCAGAAATTGATGATTTAACCGTGAAAGTCAATGCCGATGCAAAGCAAGCGGACAGTGCCTTGGAAAAACTGGTATCTCAATTAGAGACGGTCAATAAAGCACTTGGAAAGATTATGTCCGGAAATGCTTTTTCCAATATGGCAGAAAGTGCAAAGGCGGCATCTGCATCTATGCAAGGTATATCTACCTCTGCAAAGCGTGTATCGGACGAAATAGGCTCTCAAATGAAAAAGGCAAGCAATTCCATTAAGGGAGTTGAAACACCTGTAAAAGAGACGTTTAAGAGCATTGAGGACGTTCTTGAGAAATTAGGGCAAAAGTCTATTGATATTAAGCCGGAAATTGATGTTGCCAATCTTTCCAGTGAACAGAAGAAATACACCGAGCAGTTAAAAAGTATGCAGAATGGCATCAACCGTGTCTTAAATTCTGCACATCCGGAAAAGAAAATCGGAACATTAGATTCTCTTGTTGTGAAACTGAACGAAGCGAAGAATGCTTTAAAGGAAATTGAGAGTCTGCAAGGGAAAACAGCAAATCAAACAGAATTTAATCCTACCGTTCATTTGATGGGAGAGGATGAAAGAAACCAGAAAGACATTTTGTCTGAATACAAGTCGGAATTAGATAATTGGAAATCGTACCTTGAAAATTTTAATCAAGGAAATTATAAAGCACCTACAACCGGATTTACAGAATCCATAGGAAAAAGTCTTGAAGAATTAAAAGCGGAGTTTCCGGACGCAAAATCACTTATTGCCGATTATGAAAAACTGTTTGAAGATTTTTCGGCAGTATCGGTTGATAGTGGAATGGAAAAAAGCGTAGAACCGATTAAAAAGATCGAAGAACAGGTTGGAGAATTAAACAATGTGTTTGATAACATCAAACCACTTGAATTTACAGGTAATTTCTATGAAATGGAAAAGTGGGTAGATGATCTAAACACCAAACTAATATCTTTACTTGATAAAAGAGAAAAGTTAACAGATTTAGGCGCAAATATGGACACGCAAAGAATCAAGTCCATGACCTACGACATTGAACAACTTTCCAAAACCATTGAAAAGTACGAAGTTGAGGTTGAAGAAGCACGAAAAGCCGGACAACTTGAAATAAAGATTCCGGGAATTGATGAATCGCTATCGAAAACAGAACTATCTGCACAGAAATCAGCATCTAAGATAGCAGAAATTTTTAAAAATAACAAAATCATTGTTCAAACAGATGGATTCAAAAAGGTTCAGAATGAAATACAGAAAGTAAAAAAACAGTATGAAGAACTTGTAAAATCTATTCAATTAAAGTCACAAACCATAAGTTTTTATGGCGCAAGCAGTGATTTTAAAAAGAAACAAGCAGAGTTGGCAGCCTTACGTGAAGATTATCAGAGATTAATCAACAAGCAAAAAGAAATGTCTATTCTGCGATTTGATTCTAAAGGATTTACAGACGGTCTTGCAAAACTTCAAGGATTTGTTTCTAAGACCTCAAACACCCTTGGAAGAATCAACAAAAAAATCAATGAGTTTGGCAGAAAATTATTATCACTTGTAGCACCGACACAAAAAGCAAGAGCAGCATTGCGTGGACTTGATATCACAAATGCGAGCCTTGCAAAAAGCCTATTACGTACAACCAAAATGCTAAAGCTGATGATTGTTAGAATGGCTTTGCGTGGTGTGATTGACGGTGTAAAAACTGGTATGCAGAATTTGGCAATGTATTCAGATGAAACGAATGCAAGCCTTTCTCTGCTGATGAATAGCCTTAATCAACTTAAAAATTCTTTTGCGGCGGCAGTAGCACCTATTCTGAATGCCTTTGCTCCGGCATTGAATAAGATCATTCAGTTGTGCATTAAAGCAGTGAATGCTATCAATCAAGTGATTTCCGCTTTACTTGGAAACGGAACGTGGATTCGTGCGAAAAAACTGACGGATAATTACAGGGATTCTATTGGTGGTGCAGCGAGTGAAGCAAAGGAACTGAATAAGCAGTTACAGGGATTTGATAAATTAAACAATCTTACCACTTCAAAAAGTGGTGGTGGCGGTGGTGGAGCGTCCACAACAGCACCGGAAGATATGTTTGAAACCGTTGACATTGAAGATAAGTGGAAAGATTTAGCGGATAAAATTAAGAGCATCTTAAGCAAAATTTTTGATCCATTAAAAGAAGCGTGGAAACGTGCCGGAGATTTTGTAATGAAATCTTGGAAATTTGCGCTTGAAGAAGTATGGAAGCTGATTAAGAGCATTGCAAAAGATTTCCTTGAAGTATGGAACGAAGAAGCGACAATACAGATTCTTGAAAACATACTTTATATTATCGGTGACATCGGACAGGTAATAGGATATCTTGCACAGGGATTCCGTGAAGCGTGGGAAGAAAACGATACCGGACTTCAAATTTTGCAGAATATCAGGGATATCATCGGAGTAATCGTTGAGAACATTCTTCATGCGGCTGATGCAACGGTTGAATGGGCGCAAAACCTTGATTTTTCACCATTGCTTACAAAGATTGAGGAATGGACAGAATCACTTGTTCCGGTATTTGATAGCTTATCCGGAATTGTTACAGATTTTTATGAGACAGTTTTGCTACCTCTTGCAAAGTGGACATTAGAGCAAGGACTTCCAGATTTGCTGCAAGTGTTTATTGATTTCAATGAAAAAGTAGATTGGGAAAAACTTCGTACCAATTTAAAAACACTGTGGGAGCATGTAGAGCCGTTTGCAGAAACAATAGGAGAGGGATTAATTATTTTTGTAAGAGACATATCAGATGCTCTTGCGAACTTTATAAATAGTCAAGAATTTGAGGATTTTCTGACAAAAATAGAAGAATGGATGGACAATGTTTCTGCGGAAGATGTAGCAAATACCTTGAAAGATATTGCTACTGGAATTATTGTTTTAAAAACCGCAACAGCAACGTTTAGTGCATTATCACCGGCTATTGAAGTTATTAAGTCTTTGGTAAGCGTTTTAAGCGGAATCAAAATGGCAAAAGCCTTAAAGAACCTTGCTAAATTAGGTGGGGGCGGTGCAACTGCATCGGCATCTACCGGTGGTCTGTTTAGCAGTTTTGGTGGACTTGGCGGTTTGCTCACAATGGATCTTGGAACTATTTTCGGTTCCGGAACATTTGGAGAGATTGCAGCAACAATAGGAGTTGGTGCTACGGGGGCAATAGCGGCTTGGTTTGCTGGAAACTGGACAGGAAAACAGTTAGGAGCATTGCTTTTCCCTGACATGAAAGAAGAATACCTAAACTTCCATTGGCTTGGCGAAGGCGGATTTTTTGACGAATTATTTGATAAAGTAGATTTTTCATCATTTGACAGTATCAAGGATAAATTCAAAGAATTAACTGATGCTTGGGATATGATGAAATCTGACTTCAAAGACAATCCGATTATTGCGGTTTTGTCAAACATAGTTGACGTGGCTTTGAGAATTGGAAACCCTATATATTCATTAGTTACCACGTTAATGAAGATTCCGGAAGCATTTAATAAGATAAAAGAAGTATTTGAAGAAGTTGTTTCTTTTATCAAGGAAAAATGGGAATTAATCAAAACCGGAGTATCCGAAACACTTGAATCATGGAAAACAAAGTTTTCTGAAACATGGGAAAACATCAAAGCAAGCGCACAGGGATTTGTTGATTCCATAAAGGAAAAATGGGAAAGCATCAAAGAAGCGTTTACAGAATTGAAAGATAATATTATTGAGAAATATGAATCTTTTAAAGAAAGCATATCTACAGGACTATCTGATGTGCAAAAAGCATGGGAAAATGCATGGTCTGCAATCGGAGAAGCAGTTGGAGGTGTAGTAAAATCCATTATTGATGCGGTTACCGGTGCGATTTCGTGGATTCAAAGTTTAATCAGCAATATTGACGCAATTCCGAAAACGGTAAACATCGGTGTGAATATGGGTACAGAAATCGGAAAGAACGCCATGAAAAAAGTCCGTGGTTATGCATCCGGCGGATTTATCGAACCGGCAACGTACTTCAAAGCCGGTGAAAACGGTGTACCGGAAATCCTTGGAACGGTCGGCGGCAAGTCGGCAGTAGCCGGTGGACAGGAAATCACGGGAATTTCCAATGCAATCTACAGTACCGGACAGACCGAAGCACAACTTTTATCATCAGCGGTACAGTTTTTGCAGATTATTGCAAACAAAGATTTTAGCATCAATTCTTCCGATGCGTTCAACGCAATTCGGGAAGAAGCGCATTCCTATGAGAAGCGTACAGGAGATAAGGCATTCACTTAAAAGGTGGGTGCCTTTTTCATTTATGGAGGTAAGCCAGTGAGTTATCAAGGATATATGTTTCAGTTTGGTTCATATAAGTTTCCTAAAATGATTCGGGCAGATACTTACAAGATTACCCCGAATGCGAGACAGGATTTAGATTCATACCGTGATGCAAACGGAGAATTACACCGGACGGCATTAGATCATACGGCTACAAGCGTCACGTTTTCAATTCCGTTCCATACCGAAGCGCAACACGAAGAAATGATGGCTGCCATTCGTAGCAGTTACATCAACGAAAAAGAGCGTGATGCACAGTGCTCTTATTATGACCCAGAGACTTGCAGTTATAAGACCGGACATTTTTACATTGATTCCAACTGGAGTTTTCAAGTTTATGGAACGTATGACGGAATCATGTTTCAAGAGTACGAGGTTAGTTTTGTTGAGTATTAATCATAGAGGGAAAAGGCATGAACGTATCAGATGCAACCAAAAACGAATACAGAAGTTCCAGTGTTCACAAGAACCTGACTATTAAGTTTCCGGAACTTGGACTAACGATTGACAACACAAAAATCTATCAGGAAAGCATGAAGCTGAAAGAGTCCATATTGGAAAAGAATAACATTGAGTTTGTTGGTTGCATTGCCAGTTCCTTTTCTGTTCAGATTCAAGGTCTTAAGAAAGATGTTAAGGGCAAGAAAATCGAAGCATCTATCACTACGGACGGAAGCACCGATGAGCCGATACCGTTGTTTCATGGCATCGTAGACAGTGCCGTATTGCAAGACAACCGGTTAAGCAAGACCATAACGGCATATGACATTCTTTATACCAAAGGAAATACAGAGGTTTCCGGTTGGTACAATTCTCTGACATTTCCTATCAGCATAAAGCAGTTTCGGGATTCCCTGTTTACCTATCTTGGGATTACACAGGACGAAACATCACTTGTCAACGATGATATTTCCATAAGCAAGCAGTACGACCCAAAGACGCTTAAGGCTTTAAACGTGATTAAGGCTATCTGTCAGATAAACGGAGTTTTTGGAATTATAAACCGTGACGGAATCTTTGAATACCGGACAACGCAAAGCGGTCTTTATCCTTCCGGAAACCTTTATCCGTCTGATGATTTATATCCGTTTTCCGGTGAAGAGACGGAAATTACCGAAGAAGAAGTTGCGGAAGCAATGCAGTATTACAAGAAAATCCGGTATGAAGAATTTAAGGTAAAACCGGTTGATAAAATCACCATTCGGCAAAACGAGAATGATGCCGGAGTGACTTACGGAAGCGGAACAAACAATTATATTATTCAAGGAAATATGTTCACCTACGGACTTTCCAATGAAACGCTTCTGCAAATGGCGCAGAACATTTATCCGTATGTCGAGGGTTATTCCTATTATCCATTTCAGGCATCGAACATGGGATTGCCGTTTGTGGAGTGCGGTGTTGATATTTTGTCTTACAAGGTGCGAAATCTTGAAACCGGAGAAACGGAAAAGAAGTATTACAACGTGTTTAGCCGTGAGTTGACCGGAATACAAGCGTTGAGTGACAGTTACACGGCAAAAGGAGAAGAGTACCAAAGTGAGTTTATCACGGACTTGCAGACTTCGATTGACCTTATAAAGCAACAGGAAAAACAGTATCAAGAAAAATTCAATTCTTATGACAATCAATTTGACAATATTGATAGTCGATTAACTGAACTAGAAAACGGAAGTGGTGGCGGTGGTGGAGGTGGAATCAATATAGTTTCCGTGGCATCGTTACCGGCTAATCCGGATGCAAATACAGTTTATCTGATTCAAGGAATCGTGGTGGTGGAATAATGGGAAAACAGAGTTCAAGAATTTATTTTCAAGGAAAAGATCATAAGGATATTTGGTTTAATAATAAATATAGTTCGGCGATGATGCTTAGAAATGAAATAGTTTGGAAAAAAATTAATAAATGGAATGGAGTATTTTCGGGCGCAGTATCATTTTTTGGAAATTATATAGAAAAAAAGGGATATCGTTTTGTTGATTATTTGCCAATTGCTTGGCCTGAATATCAACCTTTAAAAAATGGAATGGCATATTTTTATGAATGTGATAACAATATGATAATATCTTTTAGCAATGATATGTCTATTTTAAATGAACTTTATAAAAGACCTATAAATGATACAGAACTCATATATAATTACACAACAGGAATTATAAATGATGATACGATTTGCGGTCAAATAAGAAGAAGTGAAATTGTAAGCGGACAAGTAAAAGAAGATGTTATTATTTTTTTGTATTCTTTTTCTAAAAATAAATACATCGAATATCTTTTGGAAAATTCAGAAATAGATAACGCTTATTTTAATCGAGAACTGTATAATTTTTCGGATAAATATTTGTGTTCAATTAAAAAAACAAATGGTGATTATGAATATATAATGGCAGATATGGAAGGGTATACCTCTATAAAACGTTTAGAAAACGAAAATTACATTATTAGGGGAAACCCTTTTTTGTATTACGATAATAAATTTTATTTTGTTAGAAGAACGGCAATAAGTGATGAGACAAGTCCGACAAAAGCAAGATATATATATCAGTTATGTTATTTCAATAAAGAAAATGAAGAGAATACGGTTTGTTTAATAAAAAATTCAACTTTTCATTATCACGTAACAGAAAGTTCCCTGTCGTTGTTTCAAGATATTACTAGATTAAATGAAAATACATACATTTTTAATGATCGTATCATAAATTTTGAAAACGACAAAAGCTTTGCCACTGTATCAGATTTTTCTGGATTTAATTTTTTGATAAACAAATATAAAAAAGGAAAAAAATAGGTGAAATTACAGTTTCTATCACACAAAAAAACATAAATTTGAATTTGATTTTGAGCCCGTATTTAATAGAAAATAATAAAATTGATAGAAATTGTATGGTTGGAACTTATTCGGAAATAAACGAAGAAAAAAACCTTTGTAATTACATTGTTTTAGTTAGGGATCTTTTTGAAAGCGAAAATAATTGCGCTATTTATTATCCAAATGAATAAATGGAGGGTAGAACATGGCATACGTAAAGCAAAATTGGACAGACAGACCGTCAAAGACAACGCCGATTAATGCGGCACGGCTTAACCACATGGAAGAGGGGATTTATGAAGCAAGTCAAGGAAGTAGTGACTTGTTTAATGCAAACGGCATTGGTTTTGGCCGAAAAGACGGAACAACAGCCGGAGATAAAAGCACGGCGGAAGGTTTTAATACGACAGCTTCTGATTCATATACGCACGCAGAAGGATATCAATCTGTTGCAAGTGGCATTTCAAGTCATGCAGAAGGTTACAATACGGAAGCAAGCGGATATTATACTCATGCAGAAGGATACGGAACAAAAGCTACAGAACAAGGTGCTCATGCTGAGGGAAATTCCACAGAAGCGTCCGGTTCAGATGGTTCCCATGCCGAAGGTTATAAAACTAAAGCAAGTGGTTCAAACTCGCACGCAGAAGGAAGAGAAACCGTAGCGTCTGGTTTTTATTCACATTCAGAAGGATATCAGTCTAAGGCACAAAACTACAGTGCACACGCGGAAGGTCAGAAAACAACGGCGTCTGCTTATTATTCTCATGCAGAGGGTGAGGAAACAGTCGCTTCTGGTTATGATTCTCACGCAGAAGGTCGTGGAACCATTGCCAATGGGGAATGTCAGCACGCACAGGGAAAATATAACGTAGAAGACACAACAAATACATATGCCCATATTGTCGGCAATGGAACTTCCGCAGAAAGAAAAAATATACATACATTAGATTGGAACGGAAATGCGGTGTTTGCCGGAGATGTGACAAATGGTGACGGCGTATCTTTGAATCAGTTAAAAAGTCAAATTGAAAGCAGCGGAATCGACTTATATACAAGCACCGGAATTAATGTTGGAAGAAAATCAGGAACATCATCAGGAATACGTAGTAGTGCAATAGGGATTGAAAACGAAGCATCCGGTGACTATTCTTATGCAGAAGGAACAAATACAAAGGCAAAAGGATATGCTTCACACGCCGAAGGAATTGAAACTATTGCAAACGGAAGAGGGCAGCACGCAGGTGGAAGATACAATGTTGAAGATACGCAAGGACAGTATCTTTTCATTATTGGAAACGGAACAAGCGGCACGGAAAGAAAAAATGCAATGACACTTGATTTAAGCGGAAATGGCACATTTGATGGAAATGTGATCTGCAAACATCAAGATGGTTCACAAATTTCAATGGTAGGAATGAAATCACAAATGGACGGACAGTACAATTCTCTTTCCGGCGGATTAACTCAAATAAGTCAGGCATTATCGGCACTTACAGAAAGAGTAGCAGCATTGGAAGGAAACACAGAAACAACATCATAAAAGGTAGGTGATATCGTATGAAACGAGGTACAACGCCAACACTTGAAATAGCGGTAGACGGTGTGAAAGTCACGGATTTGTCAAGCATCTATGTCACGCTAAAACAGGATGACTTGATAATCACAAAGTCCGGAAAGGACATACAAGTGAATGAAGAGGATAATTCGCTAGGAGTTTCTTTGAGCCAAAAGGAAACTCTTTTTTTCGCCCTGGATTCATTTACTTGCAGATGCGAGCGGTTACAAACGGCGGAAATGCCATTGCAACAGATGTTCAAAAAATTGATGCGGTTGAGATTTTGCAAGAGGGGGTAATCAAATGACAAATGTTCAGTGCATAGACATTCCATCTGTAAAACTAACCGTTACGGAGCAATTTAAAGAGGTATTAGGAACAGAAACCTATAAAGGGGATTACACTGTTATCCCCAAAGTGGAAGATCAAGTAATGGAAACAAAAAACAAAACCATGACCGACAATGTGACGGTTTTAAAAATTCCTTATAGCGAGGTGGATAATCTGTCCGGCGGTCAAACAATCACCATAGGAGGTTAAGAACATGGCAGTTAACAAAGTAGTTTACGGCGAAGAGGTACTTATTGATTTAACAGGGGATTCCGTCACGGAAGATACTCTTGCAAAAGGGATTACGGCACATGACAAGTCCGGAGCAGTTATCACTGGTACAAGCACAAAAGATGTGGATTCCACCGATGCAACGGCGGCGGTGTCAGAGGTTCTTCTTGGAAAAACTGCATACGCAAGAGGTCAGAAGCTGACAGGTACAATGCCAAACAACGGAGCGGTTACAGGAGAAATCACAGACAAGGGAACGGATTACACAGTTCCACTTGGCTTTCATGACGGTTCCGGAAAAGTCGGAATTGCAACGGCAGAAAAAGAGAAGATTGTAGCTGGAAACATTAAGCAAGGTGTAACCATTCTTGGAGTAGAGGGTTCGTATTCCGGTGATGGTGTTAACCTACAGGCAAAAACGGTTACACCGTCAAAAAACGCACAAACGATACAGGCAGATCCGGGATATGACGCTTTATCCTCTGTTACTGTTAACGCAATTCCTTATACAGAAACAGATAATGCCGCCGGAGGAAAAACGGCAACTATCGGTTAAAGGAGCAATGGATTATGGCAATTAATAAAGTGGAATATAGCGGAAATACATTAATTGACTTGACTTCTGACAGTGTAACACCGGAATCTTTGCTTCCCGGCGTTACTGCACATGATAAATCAGGAAACCAAATCACTGGTACTTTCGATTCGGATAAGTATCTTGAAAAAACCGGGGATGCAAGTGATACAACTGTCACATTTGTACAGGCAACAAACAGAACAAATATTTCTTCTAAAGAAAAACTTTCTGCTATTATGGGAAAAATTGCAAAGTTTTTTGCAGATTTAAAGACGGTAGCGTTTACTGGGAAATATTCTGACCTATCAGGAACTCCGGGAGTTGTTTCAAAAACTGCAAATGGTTTATGCCCTAAAAACGGTGGAACAACAACAAAATTTTTACGTGATGACGGAACTTATGCTGAACCAACAGCTTCAGTAAGTGGTTTATCGACTTTGGAACAAGTAACTGCTGCAGCAACGGCAGGTAACGTAACTGATCCTGTTGGAGCAGGAGCAGTAAATGAATTAAACAGTAGTTTGGATACTTTAATCAAAGTAGGAACGTATTCTGGAACGGTCGATAACAATGGCATATTAACAATTAACCATAATTGTAATTTTCAAGATACAAATTATGTGTTTTTAGCAATTATACAAGAATCGAGTAAAAACGCTGTTATTATTAGATGTAATAAAATAGATGGCAATAACGTGAAAATATTATTACGCACTATATCGAATACAACTATAATTATTCCGGTTGGCACATTTTCGGTTGATTGGATAGCGACACGAATTATTTCAATTTGATGAATATGTGTCTAATAATTTTGTCCTTTTTTCTTACTTGAACGGAATAAAATAAATAGAACGAACTACTACTGTAAGAAATGATAACTTACACAATGACCGCCCAAACAATATTAAACTCTACTGATTTATTAGCAAATACAGAACCATCATTTTGTATTATTTTTACAGCAAATGCATATTTACCATCAATCAACATAGAAAGAATGCGGAAGTCTTGCCACCGAGTACCACCACCAAAAGCCATTATTGGGACAGCACTATCTTCTGTGATGGTTCCGATATATATGTTGCCATCAGCATCAGTAGAACCAATAATATAGGTCTTTCTAACCTTTACCTTTATAGATTCTTTAGTCACTTGCAAACTACTGTTTAATTCATTAATAAACCGAATCAATTTTCGGAGAAAGGAGCAAAATGCTTAAATTAAAATATCTTAATGATACAGAAGAGTATCAAGTAGAATTTTCAAAAATTTCAAACAATATATGTCAGTTAAAAGGAGAATTTCCAGTAAAAAGAGATGGATTCTTTTTATCAAGAATTGGAGAGAATGATAACTGGGATTACACGTCGTATAAGACTGTTTATCGGCAACTTGAAAGTGCAGTGCAATTTTCAAATGATGAATCGGTTTATGTAGAACCGAAAAAGAAAATCACTTTTTCAACAAGTGGAGGCGGCAGTTTAAACGGAAAAACAACGCAGGAGGTATATAACTATGATGAATTGATCGTACCAAGTGTTGAAGAAGAAGAAAATTATGTTTTTGAAAAATGGGATCCGGAAATACCAGAAACTGGAGAAGTAGAAACGGATAAAACATTTACGGCGGTTTTTCAGTATGTTTCTACTTTGGATGAAGTAAAAGAACAGAAAATAGAAGAAATGAACACTAAGCAGCAAGAGATTATTGCAAATGGAATTGAAGTTACCCTTATGGACGGAACGGTAGGAAACTTTTCTCTTGGACTTTACGATCAAGTATCTCTTGGAACGTTGAGATCTAAAGCTGAAAAAGGAGAAGAAAAGATTCCTTGGCATGAAAATGACGAAGAAAAAAAGTGCCGTTGGTATGGAGCAGCAGATATGCTTTTAATTACGCAAAAAGCAGAGAGTTTCCTGACATATCACATTACTTATTTCCGTGATCTTCGAAATTACATTCGAAGTATGGCAGATAAGGAAAGTGTAAATTCTGTTGATTACGGTGTATATATTCCGACCGAGTATCAGTCAGAGGTACTTCGGGATATGTACGCTATGCAAAATGCGTAGGGCGGTAAAGCCATTTATTCTTATAGTAATAGGTGGCTTTCTTTATGTCTTATTAGAACTGTTTTTTAGAGGTAAAAGTCATTGGACAATGTTTCTTGTAGGTGGTATTGCATTTTACCTGATTGGTTGTATTAATAACTATATTGATTGGAATATGCCACTTTTTAAGCAAATGGCAATAGGAGCATTGATTATTACGTGTTTGGAATTTGTTTCTGGATTTTTTATCAATATAGTATTAGGGTGGCAAGTATGGGATTATTCCAACTTGCCATTTAATATTTTAGGGCAAATTTGCCTGCCATTTACATTACTTTGGTTTCTGGTTTCTGCTTTTGCCATTGTGCTTGATGATTATTTAAGGTACTGGCTATTTGGTGAACAGAAGCCATATTACATTTTATTCAAGGAGGTATAGGTATGGAAGAATGCATTAAATTAATCGTAGTATTGGCAATTTTAGCCTTGGCAAACATTGTAGGCGGTGTTGTAAATAACGTAAAGCTGAAACAGTTTTCTTTCAGTTGGAAAAAACTGCTGAATGGAGTGATTCAGTTTCTCGGGATTGGATTTATGTTTGTAGCGTTGGCTTATTGTATAGAAACCATCCCGGAGATCGGAAATGCTCTCGGTGTACAACCAAAAACAATGATTTTAGCTGCCATTACCATATATGCGAAGAAGATCTTTGAGCAGCTCAATGATTTTATTAATTTAAAGAAAGAAATCAAGGCAAATTCGGAAGAAGAAAAAGAAGCGGTAGACACAGAATACATGGATATGTGAGGTGACAGAAATGGAAGTAAAAGAGTTTATTGCACTTATAGCACCAATTGCAGTTAAGGATTGGAAAGAAAGAAAAATTGTTCTTCCGTCACTTACCATTGCACAATGTATTAAAGAATCCGGACACGGAACATCTGAACTGGCAACAAAAGCCAATGCGTTGTGCGGAATAAAAGCCGGAAGCAACTGGACAGGTGCTACATATACTAAGGTTTCCAAAGAATGGGAGAACGGTAAGTATGTGGATAAAAAAAGTACATTCAGGGCATATACAAGTTGGGAAGAGTCTGTTGTGGATCACAATTCGTACATTTCGGAGCAAAAGATCGGAAAGCAGAAAGAGCCAAACTTTAAAGAGGTTGTTGGAGAAACCGATGTAAAAAAGGCAATAGCCGGGTTAGTTGGAAATGGTTGCAGAGAAGATAATCTTGCAAGTTGCACAGATTCTGAACTGGCTGAATTTGTTAAGAACGGAAAAACAGAATACACCTATGCAACATCACCAAACTATGCTCAATCTTTGCTTTCGGACTACGTTGAAAAATACAATCTCACGCAGTATGATACCGATACAGACCAGTCCGAAGAGCCGGAACAACCGAAAAAGATTCGTTCGTTCAATGTTCATGCCGGACATAACCCTAGTGGTAAAGTTGCTTGCGGTTCGGTGGGTTATCTGAATGAATCGGACGAAAACCGGAATGTCTGCAATGGATTGATTGAGAAGATCAAGAGTGCCGGACACGTGGCTTATAACTGCACCTGTGATGATGGTGCAAGTCAAAAAGATGTATTGCAGAAAATTGTAGCAAAGTGCAATCAGCATACGGTTGAGTTGGATATTTCCATTCATTTCAATGCTCTGTCAAAAGAATACATTTCGGACGGAAAGACAAAGGGCGTTGAAGTATGGATTCACCCGAATAACAGAGGAAAAGAAGTCGAGAAAACCGCACAGGCAATCTGCGACAGTGTAGCAAAACTGGGATTTACAAACCGTGGTGTCAAGTATTCGGACGGTCTTTACGTGCTTAAGAATACAAAATCACCGGCAATGCTGATTGAGTGCTGCTTCGTGGATGATGTAGACGATTTTCAGCTTTATGAGTGCTCTAAAATGGTACAGGCTATTTATGACGGTCTTTCCATTGAAGCGGTAGAAAATACGGAAGAAAAGAAGTTGTATTATGTCATTGCCGGAGTATATTCTTCGGAAGAGAATGCAAAGGCGTTTGCAGAATCACTTGCAAGTAAGGGTTACCTGATGAATGCAGACGGCAATCTTATCCGTGGCATTACAACGCAAATTAAAGAAATGTAACAAAAAGGGGGTGTCGTTGTGGCATCCCCTTATTTTTATCTTACGCCTAAAGTTCCATCGGAATTTAGGAATCCGACAATATATCCGATTTTATCATCAATATCATTTTCCATAAATACAAGATTACTATTGATAACCGAAATGTATTCCCATATCTTCTTTCCATTGATAATTTTGTGGGTTTTCTGTGTTAGATAGATATATCCGTCAAGAGTGACAATGCAGAGTTCGCCGTCAAGAGCGTCACGGTCAGCAGAAATCAAAACAACTTCTCCTTGCATAAAATATGGCATAAACGAATTGCATGGTATTCTTAATCCACAATAAGCCTTATTTTTTACAGATTCCGGTAGTTGATCTATACACACGCTTTCCATGACGTTTGTAGTCATTAAATGGCTGTCAATATAGCTTGGAGCAAAAACCGAAATATATTTTTTGCCGTGTTTCAATTTTGAATTAATTTTCTTTTGATGCCGGATAAAATATCGCACCATGTATACGGAATGTTCCGGTAGTGCCTTGCATATGGCTATGGATTCCTGTGTAACTGGATCAATGCAGTTTGCACCAATCAGATCATCAACGCTGATTTTCAAAGCCTTTGCAATGGAAACGACCGTTGATAGCTGAATATCCTTTTTCCCCTTATCATAAAGGATATTATTCAGCGTTGCGACAGATATTCCTGTTAGTTCCGTAAATTCGATTTGCGTCATATCCGGCTGTCCGGTATACAACTTAATGTTGTTTCTCAAATTCTCAATACAATTTTCTGAATCATTTGAGAGTTTTGTCGATAAATAGCGCATCCTTTCTTCCGATAGCATAGTTTTCCCCTTTCACAACCGTGTTAAAATGTAATTGTCTTCCGGAAAGGAAGATACAAGTTCCGGTTTGAGGGCGGTGTTTATTGGCGTTTTCACCGTCCTCATTTAAAATATTATAAAACCGCGTGAAAAATCATACAAGAAAAGATTGTGTAAAATATTGCATTATGCGATAAATTATTTGATAATTTAAATGTGCGGAAAGGGAATTGAGAGGTGCGAAGTGGAAGAAGAGGACTATCGGAATGAAATCATCAAAATGGTACAAAGTGTAAAGCAGCTTGATATATTGATATACATATACAATATATCGAAAGACATTATCTCGGAGGACAAGTAAAATGAGCAGAGTAGACACAAGTAAAGACGGATTTGAATATGTAGGAATTAAGCTGACCGATAAGCAATTTGAAGATCTTTGTTCTTTAAATCAGCTTATAGCATCGGACGATTACAGAAAAAGAGTACCAGTTTTTAGCATGGTTCTGGTACTCAAAATCTTAGGTTTGCTTCCGGAAGAAATGATTTGTAATGAAATCGAATTCGAAAGCGACATTGATTTAGAAGAATTGTTGCAAAGAAAATTCGGGAAAATCATAGAATAATTTTTAAAGGAGTCACGTAATGGGAGAAGAAGATTATAAAAACAAAATTATTAAAATGATTAATGAAATGGAAAATGAAGATTTTCTTTTCAAAATTTATCATTATATAATTCCAAAATATAAGAAAGAAAAAGAAGCAGGAAATTAATCCTGCTTCTTATATTTTTCTGACATTCCTTTAGCTATCTTTCTAAGAGCCTTTTTGCTGTCTTCATCAAGTCCCATATAAACTGTAATTAAAGACTTTATAAAATCATCATCTGAATCGTCAATCTCGGAAAGCAACTCTGTAAAGGTGCCGTCCTTCTCTTTGTATACATTTCCGATGCCATTAATCAACCAATCTTCATTGACATTAAATTCCTTACATATCAAAGCAAGCGTCTGATCTGAAGGAAAATTTTCTCCACTTCTCAATCTCTTCGCCTGTCGCTTCTGCTCCAATTCCTGTCTTGCCATTCCCTCTGCCATAGACATAACCATTTGCATCTGCGGAGAAAGCTGTGAACGATTTATTACTTCCTGCTTTGCCCTATCCTCAATGGCAATAAAATACCGCCTTGCTTCTTTACCTCTTGCAGAATGACTCTCCATAGAAAGATGCTTTGCAAAATCAGTAGTCAAGCGATAATCTTTGCAATTATTACCGTTCGACACGATGTCGAACCCCCACCAATCCTTGTTTTCTTCATAAAATTCGTTGGATTCGATATTGGCTTTCGCCCATCTGGAAAACTGCCCCTGTGCAAGTTCCAAAAAATCATATAACGCTCTTGCAGTAGTCGTTCCGTTCTCATCTACGCCAAGGGCAATTTCAATAGGCGTTTTCATATCCGACTTAACAAGTTCCTCCATTTCGTTTCTCCTTTCCGTGTGATATACTCTCCTATAAGGAGGTGATACTGTGTCTAAATGTCCTATGAACAACTTCCAAGATTGCATTAAAGATAAATGCGCTTGGTATTTTAATGGTCTTAATAGGAAATGTTGTGCAGTTCAAAATATGGCTCAAAACGATATGCTTACCGAACTACCAGCAATCCAAAGAAATATTAGCGACATTCAATCTATATTGAACGAACGCTTAAG
>CYGL01000201.1_pt1 | contig 31100 bp, 47 predicted proteins | sample 485531 | NCBI WGS metagenome assembly CYGL01 (sample SAMEA3497897, study PRJEB9818) | human gut metagenome | reverse complement strand
TAATAACTACCTTGCATCTGAAACGAATTTATAAACACTTAAAAAACACACTATTATGGAACAGACAATTAACCGCAAAGAGTTTTACAACTACACGCTAACAATTACCACCCCTTGCCGCTCGCAGTGGGAAAGGGGCGTAGAATTTTACGCACATTTCCTCGCCGAGAGAATTAATGATAACTCTTTACCCGATAATATCGAGGTAAAAGATACTTTCGAAACACTCCTTAATGGTGCCGAAAATTGGCATCAATTCGCGTGGGGTGGGTGCGGCCAAATATATAACGATGATATCGCCAACACCCTTCTAACGCCATCACAGCGCAAACGCATAACGCAGGCGGACACTTTTAACGGTTACCACCTTTTGGACATCGAAGCCCACGCCCTCGCAAACGCTGCCGCACGTGTATATATGTGGGCGAGAAGATTTGCTAACAAAAAATAAAAATATGGCATATACAAACATTAAAGCACTGGCAGCCAAGACGCCAACCGAGTATTTTATTGCTTATGTCCACGATGCGGAAATAAACGATAACTATTACGCACTATTCCAAAAAGAAGATTTAGAGCCTATCCGTGCAAGTAACGATTTAATACACCTTCTCCGACATTGTTTTTTTTCGCGGTGTTAGCATCAATAATTGTACTATATACGACAAATATAGCCGTGTATACTCTTTAAGGTAAATTTTCATCGATAAATATTAGACTATTATGGAAAAAGACATTTACACACTCACTTATAATTATCTTATAGAAAGTGAATTATTCACGGAAAGCGAGTTAGATTTATGCACCGCCCTGACTGGTGCAAACCTCGAAACATTGAACACTATAACACGCATCAGGTATGGATTTGAGTCCGTAGACCTTTGCTATATTGAAAGGTGGGAAAACCTGCCTCGGCCGTGTAAAGAACTACTAAAAAGTTGGCTTGACTCGTGGGACATAGATGCGGAACTCCGAAAGGAATTATTTCCCGAAACAATATAAAAAGTAGGCCGTTTGTGCCTACTTTCTTTCTCTTTGCGCTCTTTGACTTGCTGACAGGAAACGAACACGGCCGTAAGGCTTAATTTTAGGCCGTTTCTTTGGGTTTATAATCCGCTTTGGTAGTCTTATACCAATAAGGCCGTATAAGCCCGAATTTAGGCCGTTTTTGTGGGTCGCTTTGGATTATTCGCCCAAATACTCGACTAAAAGGCCGTGCCACATACGCATACGCACGCACATAGGCACATACGGACGCACCCGGGCACGCACACCCACAGGGATAGCCGGCACAGATAGCCGGCACTCCCTCCGTGAATTTTTAGTCCGTGAATTTTCGAGAGAAAATCCGCCTTATGCGATGCAAGCAATACCACCATCTGAGGCGCCACACACCTCCATAGCCACCTCCACCACGAGTGCTCCGTGGATAGTCCTCAGGACGAGAAAACGGACGAGGTGAATTTTCAACCCCGCCCGCCATTTTTAGTTTTCTTCGCTCAGAACGGCAAGTCATCGTTCCCCTCATCTGTCCGTGAATTTTCAGCTCGTGAATTTTCAGCTCCTTTCCTGTCTTCCCAGTCATCTGGCTTGAGGTCGCAAATATATACTGCTTTCTTCGCATCCTTATCCCAGATGGTTATCGTGTGCGTCTCCCCGAATTTTCCTTTTTCTCTCAATTCGGACACCGAAATATACACACCATTTACACCACTCTTTGTGGTCTGAATTAAATTCTTGGGGATTGCACTCAGGCGCAAAAACCCCTTTAACCTGTTACTCATAAATTTTTATTTTTCTTCGTTCAACCTTTCCAAAAAGATTTTCTGTTCGCTCTGATACTTGTCCAGATACTTCACCACTCCGTCGATGAACCACTCTTTCACACTCGTTCCGTTCTTCAACAGCTCCTGCAAGCAAGTATCCAAAGTTTCCTTTTTCCCCTGCAATCCGATAAACGCCTCGCCATTGTTGCACGCACACATAAAAAAGATGTTACACCTTTTTTGTAAAAACTTCAAGCACCACTTAACAATAATAAGATTTTCCATAACTCTAATATACTAATTTTTAATTACTTTCGCAATAGTTTCCCTTGATTTCTTTGAACCTCGCAAACATTATTTTGCCCCACTCGTCCTCAAACTTAAATCCGATGATTGTTTCGTTCTGCCTTTCCGTGCAAACCTTGATTTGGTTCTTCGGCTCATTGAGGTTCATCGTCACCACCAACTTCCTCAACCTCGTTCCGAACACCTCCAACTGCTCTGCCGTGAATAGTACCCTCTCGAAGTATTTCAGCGCATCTCGTATGTCACTCGCCTTTTTGCTTGGAGTTATTCCGTACAACACTTCGGACAAAACATATTTCCTTTCTTCGCTCCTCGTCCGTCCGCTGCTTTCTTGGCTGCGTACCTTGCCCGGGCTTGCTCTTTAATTCGTTCTGCATTTTGCTTGTAGTATTCTTGACATTGTTCGTTAATCTTTTCTTTATTCTCTCGATAGTACCACCGCCAATAGACTCGGTTCTCCTCCCTCCACCGCTTGTCGTACCTGCTCTTGCGCCTTGCCCTTATCTCGGCAATCTTGGTAAAATCCCCTTTCTTCTTCCAGTACCGCTCCTTGCTCCGCTCCAGTATCCGCTCCCGATGCAACTGGTAGTACCTCTTATCGTATTCCTGCTTCGTCATACCAACAACAAAATTGTAAAGATTACAACAAGATGCAATACAACGGACAGCCATACCATAGGGATTTTCAATTCTTCGACCTCATCCGCCCACATTTCCGTGTAGAAATGTCCATAGTTTCCGCCCTTATGTAACTTGCAGTGGATAATACTCGGAATACCGATAATAAACAAATAAAGCCACCCGAATATAAGGCTCTGCTTATAATGCCCTATTTCGTGCCTTTCCGTGCTCGTAGGAGCGGAATAATACTTATCCATATTGATAACTATGAACTCGCCCAGAGTTACCGCCCCTCTCATCCGCTCGGAATACCAAATCCGCTTGCCGTCTACCCTCTTGATAGTGTCAGCTCTGACTATCATAACAAGCAACAAGCCTATTATGTTTTGTGGCAACTGCCATAAGAATTTTACTAATCCTTTCATTTCTTTTCCTTTTTGTATTTACACCCTCGGCATTTGATAATCTATATCACATAGCGATGGCACATCATCCCTCCACGATAATTCGATGAGGGTTACTGTAACTTCCTCTCCGTCTATGTCTATACGCCTTACTGGCATTTTGTCAGGAAACTCATTCAGTTTCTCTTTTAGTTCTTTAATTGTCATATCTTGAACTCTCCTTGATAACCTGTCATTCGCATTATGTTCTGCAATTCGTGGACAAAGCGGATTTCTGCAATTCTCGCCACAAAACAACTTATCTTCCATCCATCATTCGTTTGGGCGAGTATGTACGGAGATTTGAAGCGGATACTTTTCCCTGCACCTCCTGTCCATCCGTTTTTATCCAAGATGTCTACATCTATTGGTATCGGCACAATCTCGTCAATGTATGCTTCTACACCATAACACTCGCAGTTATCCCACTCTCCATTGATACCATCTTCTAAAATTTCCCGAACTTGGATTGGGTTGCCCTGTTTATTCTGCACCCAATCCCCTATCATCAATTCATCTGCTTTCATAATTAGTCCTCCCATTCTGCTTTGATTGTGGTAAGGTAGTATTTACTTTCGGCTGCAATCTCTTTGGCTTTTTCCTCGGAACCGAATACTGTACCACCCAAATAATAACCATTTTCATTGTGATATAGATTTATGTAATCTGTGTGCTTATTCGGTGCAAAAAACAGGTCATCTTTACCATCGCTCCCAGCGGTCTCAATACCATTTGCCCAAAAAGACTTTATATTCTCATCGCCATTTGGTAATGTAATCAAGGCAACTACTGGCTTTGTAGTAGAACCCGCCCTATCCGTGCAGATTATTCTCACTGGCTCTCCACTCCTTGTTACTACCTCCCTATCGGGGTTTTTAAGGTACTCTTCTAAACTAAACTCTTTCATAATTTCATAATTTTATAGTGTAAATTCTAACGATAACTGGGTTCTCCATTTCGCATCATCCTTTTGCGGACGAATAATGTCATCGACAATGCAGAAAGTCGCCTTAAATCCAAAAGACTCCTTTATTCTCCTGCAATCCGTGATGGTATCAAAATAATCCATATTGTCATCATCTTCAGGGTCAAACTTAATCGTTACCTCTTTAAGTAGCTGCCTTGCCTCTTTCATTATCTCGTTTTTGGTAGGCAAGCGCAATCCGTTAGGCATACACCTCTTCCAGTCCAACGCATCTATTGCCTTTTTCGCCCTGTCAAAGTCAAAATTCTCCATAACATAGTCTATATTGTCTACTATTTGGAGTGGATACATATCCACATAGTATTGGAGCGGCTTAAATCCCATCTCCCTGTAAAACCTCTCTCTGCCACCCTCCACATTCTCGCTATCTCTGCACCAATCGTCTATTGTGTTGCCATCCGCAAGGTACTTCTCGAACCAGTCTGCGGCTATTTCGATGATATTTTCCATATTATCTTATCATTTTTCTGTTACACACAATCGCATCCCCTGCTATGTAGTCCCAAGATGTAATCGCTTGATTTTCCTGCGCACACTTTGTCGCATTAACATTGACCACATTATTGGATGCCCACTTGCCCTCCTCATCAACAACCATTATGTCATCCTGATTGAGGTTGATAACTTCAACCAACGAACAATTAAGGTGCTTATACAGCTCATCCAAAGTGAAGTCCGTGCCGTTCTTCGGCTCAATCTCCATAACCTCGCCAGAGGCTTTAAGTAACTTTGCTTTCATATTATTTCCCTTTGATTATTTCGTTCAACTTCTCGTATATCACTCTCGTGTCCATAAGGCTCGGAGATTGTATCATCACTAAAATGTCCATCGCCAATTCTTTGTTTCTTTTCAATCGTGCCCGAAGAACCTCGTTCTCCGCTACACAAATGCTATTTGGGTTCATTTCGTTTCTGAATTAAGGCATTGTGGCTGGACTTGAACCAGCATCTCTCGCAGTATCACTGAAATAAAATTTAACTTCACCTACTTGCACTGGATACCCAAGCGATTATACCATTATACCACACAATGCCATTTGTTTATAACTTGATTTTGTTTGCTTCTTCCCTCTGCCCTGTAACTCGCAAATACTGCTGGAACTCGTGTAGGTAATCGAAGTCCATTGTTATCTCCGTCACCGCCTCCACCTGTACTCTCACCGCATCCAACGGAATACCATAGCACGGCTCTATCTTATCGTCAAACTCCCACGGGTCGCCCTCATTTCCCTCAAAGGTAGCATAAGCATAGTCTGCGCCAAGTCCGACTATGTAAAACCTAAATCCGTGCTCATCCTGTATCCAGTCACCTATCATAAGGTCTCGGCACTTTACAACATTGCTCCTCTGCATATCTCTCCGAATTTTTTGGCTCTTTCTTCAATTCCGCACGCATATAGGCAATTTGTTGTGAAATTCAAATTCCCATTGGTTTTGCCCTCACAGCCCATATTGACCTCTGCATAACAGTTCACATAGTCATCAAACATAACCCTGATTGTTACTTCCTCGTCGTTAAGGTCTTTGTAGTACATATCCTCGTTGTACGCCCTTTCAAAACCTGCCTTTGTGAGGCTCTCAATTAGTTTCTCCTTGTATGTCATTTCAATGCCTTGTTTAATTTTTCCGCCCATTCTTGTATCTCCGCACAGGTTGTGCCCTCATTGAGTGGTATTTTTGCGTTCGTCATCGCACCACTTTGCTCTACACGTATATAACTTGCCGTTTTCTGCGTTGCATTAACAAACAAATCGTATTTATTCTCTCCGCTGATTGTCTTATAGAAATCTCTTCCTTCGCTATCCTTAAGGGGACGAAAACCATTCTCCAACAATTCTTTCACCAATAAGTCGTCGTATGTTTCCCCGAAGTAAAGTATCCATCCATTGTCGTAGTCATTTCCGTTCTGCACGCCATACGCATCGAACTCGCACAAAGCCTCTGTCTTCCCATACGATACCAGTGCAACAATAGGTAATCTTTCTTCTCCAGTCAGTCTGTCAACACAGAGGATGCGCACATCCTTGCCGTCCTGTGTGACTACTTTCCGTTTCGGATTGGCTTGCCATTCCTTAACGCTAAATCTTACTAATTTTTTCTCTTTCATAATGTTGTGTGTTTAATTATATGCAAAGATATATATTTTCAATTAAAGTACAAAATTTTTCCGCAATAAATTGTATTCTTTTTTCAACATTTCTATCGTCCGCTCGTTCCTCGCCTTGATTATCATACCTTTACGAGTTGTGCTATGTTCCCACATATTATGGTGCTCAAAACATAAAATGTTCACATTCCTCGGGTCGTGAGCCATTGAGGGGAAAGCCCCCCGGGTAAGAATGTGGCTCACATTCGTTGCACTTGCGTATCGTATAGGCTTACCGCATTCTTCGCAGATATTCGGTTTGTGCTCGATGCACCACTTGTAGAACTTCGCATTGTCCGCCATTGTGTTCTTGCCGAAGAACTCCCTTTGGATTTCTTCCCTCAGGTGTATGTCCATCGGGAACCTCGCATCCGTCAAAGGCTCGTATCCCCTTGACACTACATAATCGTATTCCTCCCTCGTGGTTATCATATCGGGTCATTCAAGATTGTATAATAATTCTCCGCCATATATCTCTGTATCCAAGCGACTACCTCCACCGCCTCCGCACTATCCAGCTCCTCCCACTCCCTCATCCGTACTTTCCACTTGCCCTCTACCCTTTCCTCCGAAAGGAACAAAGGACAAACCGCCCTAATTCGGTTGTAGGTCTGTTCTTCCGTGTAGTCTTCTCCGGCATCATAAAAAGCCCTCTGCACCTCCTTGACCACATACCCGAAGAAATATGCCTTTAACTTGCTTGACGGCTCTTTGCTTTGTATTTCTGCCCTGAGGATGATAGAACGATTGGGGTGCATCCTGCAAAACTCATCCAAGTCCGCAAGACGCACCTCCAGCTCGCCATTACTATTTATCTTCCCCCAGATTATCTTTCTCCTTACCCGCATTTAGTACCTCCCTAATTTTCATCCGCATCAATATGGCTTCCGCCTCACTCAGAAAGTAGTTGCCACTCTGCTTTAATTCTTTCGCCCACGAGAGTTCTATGTCGCTATGCTCCACCTCTCCGAACACATTAAGCCAGTAGTACATACTACCGCCCTCCGAACAATCTATTGCGTAATGCTCTCCAACTCAACCTGCGCTCCTTGCGCCTTTCGGGGATGTAATAGGTCGCATAGGATATTTTCCGCCCAGTCTTCCGTGACTTCGCCACTTTCCATTCCGTGACAACGGAAATACCGCTCTCCTGCAAGTCCCTGCGCACTAATGTCATTACAGCCGTGTGGTTGCCAACTCCATAGTCGAACAACATAGACAACTGGTCTAATGTTTCTCCACGCAACAATGCGTCCTTGATGATTTCTTTCTGTGTGTTCATAATGCTAATAATTATTGGTTGTTCCTATCAATTTCCAAGTTTCTTCGTTCAAAGGTAGGCAACATTCGTGCATCTCCGTTCCGTTCATCCCAATAATCTGCACCTCACTCCAGTCAAATCCTCCGCATCGCCAAGTACCTATGAAGATTGCCGTACCCCACTTTTGGTGTTCCGTCATACGGCTTACCACAATGTCACCTGCTTTCATTTTTTCTTTCTGATTAAGTAAGTTATTCCCTCATACGCATATCCCAAAAGAAGTGGGATAAGGACTAACAATCCGAAGAACGCATAGTATTCTCTCGGCACCTCAACGAAGAGGTCGGTTATTCCGCATCCAAGCATACCCAGCACTCCGACAATAGCGGCTAATATAAGCGCATACACGCAAGCCATTTCTACAATTACTAATACCTTTTTCATATCTTTTTTCTTTATGTTGTCAATAAAAAGAAAGGAGGGAAGAATTTGCGAGCTGTAACTAATACCGATTTATTCACCTTATTAAACTTAAAACACTATTTTCAATTCTCTCTGCGTACTCACTACGCCTCTCCTTTCGATTGCAAAGGTATGTAACTTATTTCAATAATCCAAATAATTCTGCAAAAAATTACAGATTTTTTTGTCTTGCATACTCCGCTATCAATAGACTATCCCTATCTAAATGCTTGTAGTCCTTAAAGTTAGGGAACAATCTATTGCCTATGTCCAAACTTGCCTTTTTTAGGTCGTCTGCGCCCTTTGGTAGCATATTTCTCTGCCATTCCTTGCTATCTATGTAGCGCAAAGGCAAGCACAATTCCTCGATGCATATCAACTCCGCCTCGTGGCAACGCAGCGCACTTGCGCTTGCTAAAAACCTCGTAGGATTGACCATTGGTCGTTCCATAACTACTATTACCTCTTCGCCCTTATAAGGCTCTAAAATAGCCTTAAATTGGCCGTAGTCAAGCCGTGTAATATTCTTCTTCGCTTTGGTGTAGTCTTGCTCCTTTTTGGTCGGTATCTTGCCGAAGTGGTTGCCCGATGGAGAGAGGACTGCAATAGTCCCCGATACTCCATTGTCTATTCCGATGTATGTCTTCATATCAAAATAAATTTAATTGTGTTCCGTTTTGTTCTTTTCCCAATATAAAATCGCAAATAAAATTTCTTGCGTAATCCGGGCTTATCATACTTCTTTCTTCGCTGCATATCCCTGCCTGTCCACTCGGGTTACTATGCTCTATCCTCTTTTCCTCTTTCGGCTTTTGTAGGCTCATTCCGTGCGTAGGCTCGCAATTCAAGAACCAATATGCGGTCGGCTTAATGAAATAATCCCCTCGCAATCTCCTATTCTTATCTATCACCGATGGTGTGATGAAATTTTGTCCTGTTACCAAGTAATTGACAGGTGCGCAAGGGTTCTCCAATATCATTTGGAAATTGCGCTCGTAGCATACCTTTGCGAACTTATACAACACTTCGTGGAAATAGGTTCTTTTATGCAATCGCTCAATCGCTGCCGTACATCTCTCCGCCATACTCATTTTCTTTAGATTTAGGCTACAAAGCGCAAAATACATTTGTTGCGCACTCTCGAAGTAAATGCACGGAAAGAAAGCCAAAATGAGGTCATTATCTTGCCCCCCCCCTTACTGGTGTCAAACACACTCGGCTTGCCCTCGTAGGCACTCTCTATCTCCGCAAAGAGGTCTATCTGATGGTCGGTTTCTCCGAAGTGGTTTTGGATGTCGTAGTCCTCCGCCTCGTAGCCCAACTTCTTGAACTCGTTCTTGAACGTCCCCGACTGCTCAAAGAAACAATGTACTTTTCCGTTAATCTTCATCGCTCTCATCCTTTTTAAGCCACACCACAGCTTTGTTCGCCAGCACATAGCAAGTCTTGTTCAATCTCTCTCCGTTATTGAGGTTGCAGATGAAGTCCACATTCAAGTCTCTCTCGTAACTGTTCATCACCCTCGTAAGGCTTTTTCGCATCCGCTTGAGGTGCATATTCGTTTCTCCCTTTCCGAAAGGCAAGGTGATGTACTCCGTAGTCCAGAGTATCCCCGAAATCTGCACCAACAGGTCGCAAAGCAGCATGGATGATAGGACATTTCTTGCCTTTTCGCCATAAACATCCAGCGAAGTATATAACTCCATACGGCACATCTCCACATAGTTATGCAGATACACTCCTAATCTGTCCATTTCGTCCGTCACAAACTCCGTTTCGTCCAAGTCCAAGCACCGGAACAAATCCCAATTAAAGGCTTTGTATTCTTTCGCAAAGTCCGTGAGGTACTTTCTCGCTTCGTGCCGGAAGTCCTGATTGCGTACCTCCTTTGAATAAATTTGGTAGCAAATGTCCATAATGTAGAAAGGGACTAATAATTGCGTGCCGTCTCCATTCACTCGCAGTCCCCTTTGTTTAAGGTACTTGTCTGCTAATTCCTTATAACTTCTCATATTTCATAAAATTTAGTATAGTTGTCATTACTCTCGCATCGTATGGTGACATCCTTGATGCCCTCCCTGTTCTTGCGAAGATACATATTTACTTCTTTGGTGTTATTGCCCTCTGCATCCTGCTTGCGCTCCAGCATAAGCACGATGTCCGCATCCTGCTCTATTGAGCCGCTATCTCGGAGGTCATAGAGTTGTGGTGCTCGGTTCTCGCTCGCCACTCGCCTATTTAACTGACAAAGCAACACGATAGGTATTTTCAGGGCTTTTGCCAATTTCTTCAACCTCTTTGTCATTTCGCCTACTTGTATGTTCTGACTTTCCGCTCTTTCCGTGGAAGACATAAGCTGCAAGTAGTCCACAAAGGCAATCTCGCACTGCCCTCTATGGTGGTTTTTCGTGATAAGCGCACAGACATCCTCTATGGTGTTCGGCTTTTCGTCCATATACAAGGTCTTCTTCGCCAAGACTGCCTTTGCCCTCTCGAAACTCTGCCAATCCATCTCTCCGCTCGCCATTTGGTACGAATTGACATACTCGGTACTGCACAATAGCCTTTTCGCCAAGTCCACATTCGTCATCTCCAAAGATAGCACCAATGTAGGGATTTGTCTTTCCGCGCTCGTACTCGCCATCTGGAGCATAAATGCCGTCTTTCCGACCGATGGTCTTGCAGCCAAGATAACGAGGTTGCCTGCTGCCAATCCTCCATAGGTAAGCCTATCCAAAGACGGAAAGCCCGTGGCGATGCGCTTGAAGTCGTTATTCTGAATATGGTCGGCAACCTTTTCCACAACATCGTCAAGTAACTCCGTGCTATCCGTTAGAGTGCCCTCTTGTAGGCTCTTTTTCAGTTGCTCGGATTGCTCGAACAATTCTCCCTCCGTGGTGGTTGGCTGTACTGACATTCGTAGTCCCTCTGCACAGAAGAAATAGAATTTGCGCTTCTGCATTATCTCCACCAATGCCGAACAATGCGCACGCAGCTCAAATGCGTTTATGACATAAGCGGAATTGGTTATCAATTCGTGGGTGAAAAAGGCTTTGTCTATTCGTGTGGAAATGGTCATAAAGTCTATCTTCTCCCTATTCTCGTACATCTCCTTTATTGCCTGGTATGTGTCCCTGCATCGCTTGTCGTAGAACATATCCAAACAAGTGCAGTCCCATACTTCACTCAAAAGGTTTGCGCCTGTTATCATTTCGCACAGGGTTGTCACCTCCAGCTTGAAGTCGTTGGGGATGGCGAACTCCGTTATCGAAAGTGGATTTTTCTCTCTCATAATCCTAAATTCTTAAGTACCTCTTTTGCGTCAAGTGAGTTGTCAGGGGTTGTCGGAGCTGCCGTCCTTTGGTATCGTGCCTTTCTTTCGTCATCGTTCCTCTTCCAAGTCTGCAATCTTCGTTTCAACTCCCACGTCTTTTCTTTTTCAAAGCGCATCTTCTTCCCTCCGAACTCCGTCCAATAGTCGCAGAAGGCATCTATCATTTTCCGCCCATATTCGGGGATGAACTTATCGGCCTGCTCCCTGAAGGCTTGCTCCCTTTCCTCACGAGTGGGGGACTTAGGGGGGAAACCTTGTTCATTTTCTTTTTGGTTGTTTAAGGGGGATGGTGTATCACCCTCGGTGCTTTGATTTGGCTCTTGTGAGGTCAAAGAAAATCTTTTTTCTTTGCTACTACTGTAAGTAGTAGTTTCTTTTATATTATTATTTATATTATTATATATATTATTGGGTAAAGTTTCTTTACTACCCCCGTGCAGATTTTTTACTACCCCTGTTAAATCTTTTAACTGCTGGTTAAATTTTTCATCCTGTGGGAACTTCTTGCAAGTGTACTTATTCCTAACGATGAACTGATTGTATTCCTCTTGTTCCTTATCAATATATCCCTCGTCTATTAACTGCTTAATAGCGGCAATAACACTCGGTCTTGAATATCCAGTGAACTCTTCGAGGTATGATAGTGAGCCATAAAAGGCATTTCCTTTGGCTTGACAAAAGCCATAAATAATAGCATATATTTGGAGGGGAAGACCTTTTAGTCCCATTTCTCGCATCCACCCAAATATACAATAGTAATTCTCGCTTAATACTTGTTGCATAAATAACTCTCCTTAAAAAAAAGAACCCTTTTTCGAGAGTGTAAGTCAGTCCACTCTCTACTCAAAGGCTCTCTTTGTAAATTTCTATTTCATCAGATTGCTGACTTTCAATCTGCGAGCCGTCATATAACGGACTCTAATGCAAAGGTAGTAACTTTTTTGGATTTTTCAATACCTAATCGAACCTTGTTCGCTTTTCCTCCCACAGGTCGTCGGGGTCGGGCTTGAACCGCTCCATATACTCCAAGTAAGCTGGGTCATCCGTGAGCATTATACCCCTGCCGTCGCAATACTCACATTCCACCAATCCATCCTCGGTCATTTCATATCCACTGCCGTTGCAGTAAGGACATTCATCATATTCGTAACTTGCACTCATAATTGTTGTGTAACTTAATTTAAGGCTATTTTAAGCTGATTATAACTATTCTTGGATACTCCTATTAGCTTTGCTTTTTATTGTGCTCCTATGCCCCTTATTTTGGCTCGCCCTCCTTTCTCTTCGCTCTATCCTCTTGCGGAGAGTAATCGCCCTCTCCTCCCTCGCCTTTTGGGCTTTGTCGAAGCCACTCTTGTAACAAAGGTTGCTCATCGTCATATTCCTGAACCAAAGGAAAAACGCATTGTGACGCTCTATCCACTCTATCTTTTCTTTTTCGTCCAACTCCTTCAAAGGGAAAGCCGACAACAAAGTGTACTCTCGCTTGTTCCCTGCCAAGATGCTCTCCTTGTATGCTTCGCTGTCCTGATACTTGTTCAGCAATTCCATAAACCTCGGAAACCAGCTCTGCGAAGAAAGATAACCTATAACTTCTTCCTTTTTCCTATTCATCGCCCCAACATTTTAACCTCTTGTACTTTCGCTATGTTCGTTTCCGTTTCATTCGGCACCAAAGTGACAACAGGGAAACGGCTGCCCGATGGATTGTCCGCCTTTGCAAAGGCTACATTAAGGTCGCATAGCACTCCACTGATATGTCCGTTAGCCTCCAACATCGCATCAAAGGTATCTCGGATTTGTGGGATGCTGCTTGCGGATGCCTTCGTCTCGAAAGTCCATACTCCGTATATCTTGTTTACCATAGGCAACACCACATTCAGAGTGAGGGTGACTTGCCAACCTGTCTTGCTCGGGTATTTCCTTTCCACCTGCGCCATTATGTCGGGATTGTCGGTGATGTTGCACTTCACTCTCGCCTGCTTTCTTTCGCTCCATATCAAGAACTCCTCTCCATCTCCCTCCGCAACCTTTCTGCCGGCATTGTCCCTGTAAACATAATTCTCCCTACAAACCTGTTCCGGGTCATCGCTCGGAAAGTACACCAATAGACTATTTGCGTGCGGATACACCGCATCGAACAAAGGTGCATACTTGCCTGTGGCAATAAAGTAGTCCACCGACTGCGGAAAACCTTTCTCACTTCTCTTTCCGCACTTAATCTTGCCTAATCTTGGAGGAAGTGGCGATACCGCCACCTCTCTCCTAATCCTACCTTTCATAACTAAAATAATTCATCTTCTTCAATTTCATCCTCTGCGACCTCCGCCTCGTCAATCTTCTTCCTATTCTCCTTTACAAGGTCTGCAAGGTTGTATATCTGAACATTGTTTTCTTCCGCCTCGTTGAGGTCTATCGTGCCGGAGATGTTCACTATCTTCCTGTCCTGCTCCTCCTCGCAAGCGAACAAAGCAAGTATTGGGTCTACCTTGTTGATTGCTGGGTTGTCCGTCTGCTCCTCGTAATTGTAAGACGGCACTTTCTTTGCCGTGCCCATCCACTCTTTCGGCGCGATGTTAAACATTCGGGAAATAGGCAATTCGGGGAAAGTCTCGTTCCACATTCTGCGGTATATCTCCAACTGCTGCGCATAACTATCGTAAAAGCCTTTCTTTCCGCTCTTGAAGTCTATTATAGCATAGATGCGCTTGCCGTATTTCTCCCTTGCCTTTCTTTTCCCAGCCTCGTCACTTGCCTTTACGACCATTTCTTCCTCTTTGGATATTGGGTACTCCCTAATGTCCGCCACGAGGTCTATCATTCCTGCTACACTCATAGTCGGAGAGTACAAAGCCACTTCCACTGCGATTGGTCGGACATCATAGTCCCTCATCCACTTGGCAAATGCCACCATATCCGCTTTTGCTTCCTCTATGTGGCTCTCCACAAAGCCGTAAGGCAGTTTCTCCCTCTCTACATACTTTTCAAGTTTCTCCTTGATTTCTTCCAGATTGAACCTACGAGATATTACCAACTGCTCGATAAGTCCGTGGATGAAAGTACCATAGGCGGCTCTCTCGTTTGTGTAGTTGTCGGCAGCCTCCTTGCCCATACGTAACTTCCAATCCGTCAGTACCCTGTTCTCGGGTGCGACCTTGTGGAGCACTGTCGTGACGCTCGGGAAGAAGATAGGCTCTCCGTCCGTTCCGAAAGTGTAATAGTATCGCTCTCCCCTTGAATTGAGCTGATACAACCTGTAAGCAACATCCTTTAATGTTGTGGCATTGAAGTACAATGCTTTCATCTGCTCGGCAGTAGTGCCGAAAGCAATTTGTGTTTGTCCCTTTTCCATTTTTAATTGAATATTTCATCCAAACTCATATTCAAAGCCTTGCTCACTCTCGCCAAGTCCTTGAACTTGATTTGCTTTGTTATTCCCCTTTCGAGGTTGTAGTAGTTGGCAAGTGTCCTTTCTCCCTTGCCATAGATTGCAGTGGCAACCGCCTTGCGTGTAAGACCCAACTCTTCCCTGCGTGCCTTAATCTTCTCGTAATAAGTTTTCTTTGCCATTTTTGATTTGTGATTTAATGTATTTATCTTCTTCGCTCCCTATCTTCGTGGAGGATGTAAAAATTCTTGCTTGTACCAGATAGTCATAGTCCGCAAAGTAGAACTCTCCCTCGTGGGTCATTCCGCCCTTGCTGAGGTCATCGCCCGTAATAGGAAGTATCTTCCATTTGTTTATTTGGTAGTTAATGATTAAGCACCATCCTCCGTATTCTCCGTTTTCTTCATTCCCCTTGCATTTCCATTCGCAAAGTAGTCTGCCGTACGGCCGTTCCCTTTCCAGAACCTCTTTAGTAAGTGTTTCAAACTCTTTCATAATGTTGTGTTTTTTTTGATTTCTTTGGCAAAAGTATATACTTTCTCCGACTTTTGCAAATTTTTCTGCAATTTTTTTTGTGAAATTTTGTGAAAACGAAAAAGAGGATTGTCAATTCCGGCAGCACAATCCCCTTTTTACACAACATAATTATATGAAATAGTTATAAAAAACCCTTTCTCCGTATCTCCCGACAGAGAGAAAGATAAAAAAATATGAAAATAAACTTTGGCTTATTATGCACTACAAAGGTACAAAAAAAGCCTGTATTTCACAACACAGACTTTCCTTTGCACGAGAATAATAACACTTAAACCTCGCGCGTTCACTTACTAAACCCACTTCTTTATGAAACTGATGCAAAGGTACGAAAAAAGTCCGTATTTCACAACACGGACTTCTTCGCTTAAACTAAATTTTAAAATGAAAATTATTTGCCATCGTTTACTTACAATGCAAAGTTAAACAAATTATACGAAACTCCAATACCTATGTAGGGTTTTATTTCTCCGCAATACCCTATGCCAACCTGTATGCCCAACGACAATTTTTGGTTCAAATACTCGGTCTTTGTCCGGTATATGGTGGTCGGATAAACCTCTATGCTCTCCAATCGTGGGGAATATCCGCTCACTACGGCTCGGTAGGTGGTGTCGGCATATTCTTTTTCTTCTCGTGGTAGTGTGACATAGGTGGTGTCGTTCCGAACTATCGTATCCCTCACTGCCACATACATCGTATCCACTATCCTCCGCTCAATTTCGGTAGGCTTTAAGACGATTATAGTGTCCCTTACGATAACTTCCTCCACTTCGGTCTTTATTATCGTTTTAGGTGGCTTAAAATAGGCGAATAGGAGCAATCCTGCGACCGCCCCTATCACCATTCCAAGACAAATGTTCTTTATCCCCTCAAAAGACATATCCCAATCGCTATTAGTATGCCCAGCGCATCGAAGACTAAATCGTGGATGATTTGTTTCTTCGTTGCGTGCTTGTACGATGCATCCCAACATTCTTTGATTACTGCGCAAAAGACAGCCACCATAGTACCTGCTATCGGGAAGATAGCCGTGTCGAACAATGCAAGTGTAACTACAAGTGCATAGCATACGAGCATATGCAGCAATCCGTCAGTCTGCATATAGCTCCAAATAAGTTTGAAAATCTTCTTCATACTCTGTTAATTTTTGAGTTGTTTTATTCGTAATAGTCCCACATCACCTCTTGCGGAAGTGTCGGGTCGAAGTCAGCGTGGATGAAAGTCTTTCCCACACCAATCCTCGTGCAGTAGTTGTCCATAAGCGCACGGACAATCTTAAATCGGTTGGCGGAAGTGGTACACTTGATGTCAAGTGCCATTCCCCTCGTGTGAGCTGAATTGCCACTCCTGCCCTGTTTCTTCTCCCAATCCGGACTACGATAAGCCGAATTGATAACGAGCGGTATTCCTGCATCCTCCCTTACCCTGTCAAAGTAGGTCATCGCATCCTCGTCCATATCTTGCAGACTGCAAGGTGGGTCGCACCGCCTAAATTCCTTCTCCGAAAAATACTTGCTCTTAATCATAAGTTTATGTTTTTGTAAAACTCTAACTTAATCTTCGCATAGATGGTTTCCACATTCGTTCTGACCAGCCTTTGTTCGTGGTCGGAATAAACCTCACTCTTGACTACCTCCGCTACCCAATCAATCCACTTGTCTTCCGTGTAGGAGGAGAGTTTCTTTCCTCGGTAGGTGAAACAATCCAGCTTGGAATTGCGGTCATCGTGAACATTCGTGCATAGACTGCGTATCTTTCGCTCCGTTGCGTCCTTGTCTACGATGTGGTTCTCGGTCCTGACCTGCTCAATCATCTTCACTGCCGTTTCTACGCCCAAGTCAAATACCAATCCGCTGATGGTCTTGACCCTTAATTGAGTTTCTACTTTCAAGCCTTCCGCAATATCGTCCAACTTGTCGTTCTGCGATTTTGTTTCCGTCACCAACTCCTCCATAGCCTTTTTCTGGTTGTCCATAGTGTTGTTGATAACACGCATAAACCACCTAAAGCAAGTGACCATAAGCACTGCGGAGAGAACAAGGAAGAACCCTGCCGTGACCGCCAACATCCCGAAGTTGGATATGCTTTGTGCTGTATTTATTGCGTCCCCTATCATTTCTTTACCTAATATAATTGTCCATATATTTTTTTTAATCCGCCAATACTTTTTATTGTTGGTATTTGCCACATTATACCCGATATCTCGTTTCCAAAAGCACCTTCATATTGAATAATAACTGCACTGTGGTCCTTGCTTATAATCACTAAATTATCCAAACCACTCAAATTCTCAAATATAGCCTCGCCACCATATGTAAATAGTGCAATGTCCGACAGAAAACTATCCTCTTCGAGAATGGCATCATCGTATGCAAAGCTATCAGGTATTTGTTCCCACATATTTGTTGCTTCATTATATACTTGAAACTGAAAATCAAGCTCAAAAAGGCCGTTCTCGTTTTTTATCAAATCCCTTGGTGGTGTATTGATTGCTATTCTCACAGTCTTCAATACTATACCAGTCGGAATAGCCTTAATCCTATTTGCATACTCGGCAAGGGTGTCGTCGCAACTAACACCCTTTTCCTGTATTGCCGCCTTGATAGCCGCCTTTGACGCAGTGATGCTATCTAACTTTTCTATTGTTGCCATATCTCTATCCAATTATAGTGTCTAACTTCGCATTAACCTGAGCAAGAGAGGTTGTGCCCTCTATGAGAGTACCATCCGCCTGCAACTTCACTTGGAGTGCATCCTCGTAATTGTTTGTGTTCTTCACCAGCAATCCAAACCAATCTCCGTTTATCTTGTGGAGAGTACCTGCATACACATCCTTGTAGGTGACGTGCATAACCTTTGCATTTGGTACTTTGGAGAGGAATACTTCCAACTGCGCCTTGTTTGACAAGGTGGTAGCCGTGAGCGGTACAGGGGTGTATGAATACTTGATTGCATCCAGCATCTCCGTAACCTCGTTTGAGGTCTTTTCGAGGAAGTAGTTGTTTGCGTCAAAGGTGATAGCTCCGTCAGAGGTGCTCACATTGAACGGATAGTGATGATTTTCGTTTACATCTGTAACTATTCCCGATAGTAAGGTTCCTGTGCCGATGTTCAGCATTCCGTGGTACTCCTGTGCGTTGCCTGTTATCCGAACAGGAACGGAATAACCATTAGTGGTACTTATGCCTGCGTCGGTGAGTATTTTTAGATAAGCGGTAAGTGCTGCTTTGTTGGCAGCATTGTCGCTTGCCTTTAACTCTATTGCTCCAAAGGCTTTGACGGCTCGGGCAAGAGTTATAACAGCATCTATATCGGATTGTGTAGCAAGAGGTGTAATAGTTAATTCTCCTGTATCTGGCTGAAGTATTACGAAAAATCCACCTTGTCGGCTCATATCATCTCCAGATATAAACCCAGTAAAAATGTCTTTTTCTTGTCCACCATTATGTCCTCTGACAAGAATACCATAGTAGTCTCTATCCACATCTGTTCCTTTGACAGTAATCCTCCCCACAAACCTTGCGCCTGTCATATCGCTTGCACCTGTCAAGTCCTTCCAAACCGTCTCAAACTCGTCAAGATTGGCTTTTCTTTCCGCATCAGTGCCTGAGAGGTCTATCTCTTGAAGGACGGGACTGAGAGCGGATTTGTTGAGGTAGCCACTGTAGTCAAGAATTTTGTTTAATTCCCCGTCATTGTAAGAAATATCAACTCTGTGTGGACTATCCTTATTTATAGTTACCTCTATTACTCCGAATATATAATCAGTAGCTGCGATTGTATCTATGGAAGCAATCGAAACTTGAAATACAATACTCAAATTTTTAGTATTTGTGTTATTGGTTTTTTCAAACACATAAAAGAAATTATCTTCTTCATCCTTAAATACAACGTCCACATCGTCACTCAGCAATTTCTTGTAGGTTTTTTCATCTACTTCGGTTGTTTCTGGAGTGAGAATAATTGGTTTGCGGGCACCTTTGGCGAGCATTTGGGAGGTGACTATATCGGTAGAGTTCCTCATAAGCATTTCTATTTCACTATATTCTCCATTGTGGTCTACCTTAAAGTACATAGGATTTGACGAGTCATCAAATATTTCTATTCCGCAAATTTCGATAACTGTACTTTCAATGACGTACCCCACCCCCGAACAGTAGTTGTTTATAACACAAGTGACCGCCATTCCGTCCATATCTGCTATACCTGCGGCTTTTGCCTTTGCAACGAAGTCCGCTATGTTCTTTACGTTCTGTGCCTTACTCTCGGTGGTATTCTCCGTGGAGATAGCAATCGGAGTATGCAGGTCTTTGAGTGCTCCCTTGACCTTTTTAGTGTAGGCTTTAAGCCCATTGTCATTTAATTATTTGTATGCCATATCTTTTCGTTTTAATTGTTATCCCAAATGTTGTTTATCTCGGTGTCGGAGAGATAGGAGCTAACTTCGAGTTTATAGCCTAATTTGTCTGCAAGAGATGTATATGCCCACATTTTTAGCTCTCCTACATTTCTCCAAGCATAGAAAGGGAAGCTGCTTTTACTATCTGCTCCTATTATACAAACTTTATCAGCCACCCTAAATAGCAAGGCAGGACTGCTATTACTCATTTTCTCTGGAAGATTAGTATAAATCGGATGAGGGTTTCCATAATAATCTGCATAAAGCATATATAATATTCCCTCCTCTATTGCTGTATCATCGTTCAAATCTGTCCCCTTTGGCAAAAACTTTACATCTTTTGCTGGTATTTCGCTCTTTTTAGCAAAGATATCTTCTAACCCCTTACCTGCACCTCTCCAACCACTCGTGGAAGATAAGTATCTGCTTGCCCAAGCAGGTAACTCATTACTTGAACCATCGTGTCCTATCAGTATAACATTATTGCTTGTCTTATCTACTACAAGTAGCGCTATACCATTTCCCGAAAACCAAGAAGGCGGATTTGTATAATTATTAGGTTCAGTTACCAACCAAATTCCGTTCTCCAAGTTCGCTGAAAGTAAGTTAGTTCCTTTCGGTAATACTTTTACATTCATCCCTACCTTTCCAAGAAGCGAAGTAACATCCGTTTCAAGAGATGCAATCTTTGGAAGTTGGTCGGTGAGACAAATCTTCGTGGTGAACTCATAGTTTTTGATTACCACGAAATAATCCTTATTAAGGGAATAGTCCTTAACTATTGCAGAAATTTCACCATTGCCAACCATAGAACAGCCGACAATAGTTCCTAAATACTCTTTGCCAAATGAACTGCCTGCAACTGGTTCTTCTACAATAAGCGTAACTCCACTACCCAGTGTTCTAATGATGTTGTCAATATAATACAGGATGTTATTCAGTTCGGTGTAAGTTTGACCATTACTTTTAAGGGTAGCCGAACCTGTTTTACCTTCACCCGTTAGAGTGATGTCTAAATCGTGGTATACGGACAACCCCAAATCTGGTACTTGCCTACCAGTCATAGTGAGTTTGTCCATCCTTATGCTATAATCCGCTATTTTATCCGCATCAACTGCTTTGTTTGCTATCTTCGCATTGGTGACTGCTCCATCCTCAATCTTGCTTGTAGATATAGACGCATCCTCCAAGCCACCCTTGTAGACCTCGTTTATCGCTCCGACAATAGTCTTTGCTATGGTAGCAAGGCTCTCATCAGTGATATCCTGCTTGTTCGTCACATCATCCAAGATAGCCTGCACCTCTGCGGAGAGTTTCTCTTTGGTTATCTCTCCGTCATAGTTGGATAGCGCATCTATGTTCGCCCTCGCCTGCGCTTTCTGCTCATCCGTATAGGTCTGCGGATAAACCTCACCGAGGCTATCCACCATCGCCATAAGAACCGCTTGGAGGACAGGACCAGTTATCTCCCCTCGCCCATTCTCCTTTATCTGTTTGGCAATTACCTCTTTTAGTTTTTCGTAATCCATAATCAGTAATTTTTATTCGTTAAACATTCTTTGCTATGGTAACTCCCTTTCCTATCTTCTTCGCAACAGTGTCCGTTGTGAACTCACACGCAACCTCCGCCAAATATCCCTGCTCAGCCCAAGTTGGTGTCATCAAGAAAGAGGTAGCCTTGTAGGTGTTGTCCCTCGTGGAAATGTATATGTGGTCGCTCAATCGGATGAAACGCATCACATCACATACTTCCTCCGGAACAAGTATCGTGAATTTGTATTTCTTGTAGGAAATCTGGCTAATTGGGAATTGGTAGCCGTTTCTCTCCGCCACTTCCTCCTCGAACTCGTATTCGGGCATACCTATCTCCGCATCGAAGTACATCTCGTTCTTGTACCCATTGGAGTACACAATCGCTCCTGCGTCCATTATGAAGTCATCTACGTCGTACCACTCTATTCTCATACACGGAGTGCAAAAGCCAAAATAAGCCGAATACCAAGTGTCAATGCCGTCCGACAACTCCAAGTACATCTTGTCCGTATATCCCTCAAATGCCATTAAAAAGTCTACTTCTTCGCCTTTGTGGACTATGTAATCCTTGCCGTCTATGGTGTGGTATGAAAAATCCAAATCCAAGTCAGTTATCTCCGCATCGTCATTTGCATCTCGCAAAACTGCGCTCTTTATCGTCTTCGGGATGATAGCCACCTTGTTGTAGGTCGCATTCTCCTCCGACACCGCTTTGTTGTACTGCGTTACATAGATAATTGCAGTGCCTGACGGAATAGCCACCATTCCACTCCAAGTGGTGTTGCCTAATTCCGTAATCGGATTTTCCACCTTTATCACCTTTCCGCTCGCATTTACAAACGCAATCTGCGCTCCACGAACTCTCGTGGTGAGTTCCTTATAGAAGATAGGGGACGGCATATTGTTGATATACAAATAGCCGTTAGTAATCTCGCTTGCATCTATGCTGCCTATGCCTGCATTAAGACCACTCTGCTCTACGAGGTTGCCGTTCTTGTCAAGGTAGCCGTCTATGTAGTCGGATGTAATCTCATCGGACGGAGTGAAATCCTTTCTCTCCGCTCTTTGTATCTGGAAAGGCAAGATGTATCTCTTCGGAGAAAGATAAACATAATCCCTCCCGAAAGCATACCATTTTGTCTGTTCTCCCTTGTCTGTAAAAAACGGAATAGGAGAAATGTTGTTCCTGTTACTCATATCCTTTTAGATTTACTGCAAAGAGTAACCCTTTCTCCTTGCTACAAAGATAGTTTTTTCTTTACTTTGGAGTGAAAATCAACGAAATTTCCAACATTTTGCTATCTATGTTCATAGTGACCGCATCTATCTGACCATCCCCAACATCCGTACGCACCAACTCCTGCAAGTCAAACTCCCTATATGGGCATATCACCTCTTGCGTCATAGACTTCTTGATGTCGTTACTTCGCACCTGCACTCCGTTCACCTTGATACTCCAAGCTGGCATATCGTACAAGTAGAACTCTTGCAACTTGTAGAAAGAAAGAAAGCCGTTCTGCAAAGTAATGTCGTCGCTAACCTGCAAGTATGGTACTTTCCACTTTCCGTTGTTCTTCACCGCACTGATAAGCGCAAAGCCGTCACTTTCGCTCGCTGACGGATTGAGCAACATATAGTCCAAATCCGAATTGAACCTATTGACCAAGATGCTATCTATCTCTCCGCTCTTGACAAACTTGCTGACAATCTCTATCGGATTGCCCTCAAAGTATTCGGTAGTATCATCCGCCCACTTGAACTCGTACCGCTCAGGCAATTCGTCCTTGTTGTACTTCACTTGATTGACCCCATAAGACCATTTCTTCTCGTTTCTCGGATTGACTAACTGCGTCAAGTCTATGCCCACATTCGGAGTGGAAAAATAAGCTCCGCCATTCATAAAGTACGAAATATGCTCTATTCGCAACATATACTCGCCCTCCTCTCCGTCCCACTCTATCCACCAATAGCACCTAAACGCATCCCGGAGCATATCCAACACTTGACGCAAGGTGATGACCGCCTTTTGTGCCGGCTGCTCGTACTCGCCTGCAAGGATGTTGGACTTCTGCGTAATGAACAACTTGTAATTTGCATCGGGGTCTATTGGGTTGAAAGTGTCATACAGAAACTTGCTATACTTTGGCTCACCATAGAAACTGATAGAATTGGACGAAGATGCAGTAGCCTCCTGCAATAGCCTATCTATCACCGACGATAGCGGATATGCGTCTTTCAAGGTGTACTCCTTGCGGAACAACGGCTCAATCGTACTATCGTACAAGTCAAACCTAAACCAAAACGATACTCCCGTCCAATATGTCATCGCAACAGGGTAATAGTCCCTTATTCCCGTGCTCCCTCCGTGCGGAGGTTTCTGATAGTACAATCCCGTGTCATAGAACCACTCCGTCACTTTGGAGGAAATCACATCGTATAGGGTGAGGGTATTTTTATACGCATATCCAACTGCCCTGCGGAAATTCCTATTGTCGCTCACCATATCCTCGCTGGAAAGCTTCTTCGGATGCAAGGTAGTGCTACCAATCTTCACTTCGTCCACATCGCAAAGGTATCTGCCATAGAAAGTCACATCGTTGATATATACATCTATCACTCCGCTTGCTCCCGAACCTGCTATTGGGTTCATTTGAAATTCATTGGGATAGGTTGATTGACCAAGCACTTTGGATTTCCACATCGGAACACCCTTTTTGAATAGTGTTGCGTAATAGCCGCCTTGTGCCGCTGCTACCGCCATAGTAAAGGTGTATTCCCCTCGTGAGAAAGAGAAAGGTACATTTGGGTCGGTTATGTCGCCATAGATAGTGGGCGGTATGCCCTCTATTCCGCTCAATTCTACAAGCCGTTTCTTCATCATCTCTGCGAAGAAATACTTAATCACCATATCCGATGCGCTGTCCACCTCCGTACAAGGTTGCTCCCAAGTCATCCCCTGAAAGAAACAGGTGACACTGCTCTCGCCAAGCGCATAGATTTGTATCATACTCCGCTTGTCCAACTGAATAGCTTGTATCTCGGGAAGTAACTTCACCAAGTCAAACTCCTTTTCTATTCCGCTCAATACATCCGAATAGATGTCCCTCATCTCGGGGCTTGCGGTAAATGTCCTGTCGTCTATGTTGAATACGCAATCCGTCTTGTAGAATTTTCCCTCCCACAACAACTGCGTATCCTCGTACACCAACAGGGCAAACTCCGTTTCAAGGTCGGAATTATACACGAAGTCAAAGTCATCATTGACAAAAGTGAAAGTCCCCGAAAGTTTCTTACGGAAGTAGTATTCTCCGTTATCGTGTTCCCACTTGATAGTTACATCATCGTTGAACAGAGGGAATACCACCCTTTGCGTGGTGGTATTCCCCTTGCGTAAAATAAATCTATAATTCGGTTGCATAGTTTTAACTCCTTATGATTTTCTTCGTGTTCTTATAGTACATTATGGTCTTTCCGCCTACATTGACAACCTTTTGACCCCCCTGCTCGACAAGGTCGCTCACTCCCTTTTCCAGCTTGTGTAGGTCGGCTCCTTGTGGCATTGTGATGTTCCCACCAAAGGCATTTCCATAGGACTGCTCAAATGTTCCGTGATTGAGCGAAGAAATAATGTCGGATACCCTCTCCACTCCGTACTTGTTCACATTCCGCTTGTTGATGACACCTATCATCTCTCCTCTTTCCACTCTCCGCCTTGTTCCGTCAGGCTTGCGTCCGAAGTCTATGTCGTGTCCGCTTGCGTGCGAACCACCATAATTCAAATACTCACTCATACCCTTTCCGTACTGCTCCGTCTGCGCATTGGCTAACTGCTCCGCCCTTAACTTTGCGGCTCCAAAGGAAATCCACATAGAACCAATAGCCGCCAAAGCCAAAGGAACACCAGCAATACCTTTCAATCCCTCTGCCGACCAGATGTTCGCAGTGGCGGTGATAAGCGATTGGATTTGTTGTGCGGTATCTATCGCCCTTTGTATCCTCGCCAGCTCCTGTGCGTCCTGTGCCGCTTTCTTTGTGAGTTTGCGCTTTTCCTCGTACTCCTTGCGTGCATAGGAAACATTGTTGGCATATCCATTGGCTCTCGCTTCCAATTCGTACTCCAAGAGGGATTTGGCGGCATCCTGCTCTTTCTTTGCGCTCTCCACCGCAATCTCCGCCATCTTCACCCTCGTTTCCATCCAATCTTTCATATAGCCAAGACTTTGCAACATCGCCTTGTCTATGTTCTTGAAGTAGTCTATGTACTTGTCCTGCACCTTTCTATTCTCGTTCTCATCCTTTTCGCCATACGCACTGCTCTGTGCAGCGAAGAACTCGAACCATCCTCCGTAGTTCTTTCTCTTTTTCCGCTTTTGCTCCTTTGTGGCGGTAGTACCTGCCTTCCCTTGTAGGCTCATCAGTTTAGCGATGACCTTGTTGTATTCCTCTATGGTGAGGTTGCCACTATCTTTCAATACTTGCAGATAGTCCGTCCAATACTGAATTTCCGACTGCAAGAGGGCATCGTTGGTGTTCTTCTTCAATAGTTCCAAGTCCTTGCCCGTCTTCACTTGCGCCTCGTAGTTAGCATAGATGGCACTCTCCCGAAGTGCTTTCTCCTGCTCTAACTGCGTTTTTAACGCAACAAATTCCTCATCTACAAATTCCTCATCCACCTCAGGCACTTCCGTCAATAGGAGTTTCTCCCGCTCTTTCAAATATGCAGTACGAGATGCAAGGATAGCATTGTTGATATAGGCAAGTTGTTTGTCTATTTCTTCTCGCTCCTTTGCATTTGCGGTCTTCTGCTTTTCCAAAAGTTCGTTTCGTGCATCCTCGTACTTCTTCTCCGACTGCCTATACGAATAGGTGAGTTTCGCCAAAGCCTTGCCCAATCCCTCATCCATAGAGTTAATATACTCGTTCATCATATCGAAGAAGTAGTCGCCTATCTTCGTATCCTTGCCACCTGCTCCGCCCTTTCCACTCTTATCATCGGTAATTAACCCAAAGCCGTCTATCTTTTCTACGATTTTGTCTTGCAGTGCCTTGTATTCATCAACTTTTTTTCTGCCAATCGGTGACTTGCTTTGCTAACTCGGCTTCGGTTGCTTGTGCTTGACCAGTGATGTCAAATGCCTTTGATTTCGGGTCTAAATACATCGCATTCCGCTTTCTGAACTCATCCAATTTCGTTTGGGCTTCATCCAAACCAAACTCTGCCTGCAATCGTTTCTTTTCAAGGTCGGTAATCCCCTCCAAGTAAGATTGTGCTTTTGCCCTCCGTACAAGGCTCTCGGTGAGTTTATCGTACGCCTCAGCCGCCTTGCCTGCTACAATGGCTTCCGCATCTATGTTGTCCAAGTATTCCGGATACAATTTCTTCAATTCGGTTGCCGCTGCAATCCTTTCCTCGTAACTCCTGTTTAAGTCTTGCGAAATAGCGTATAGAGTTTTAGCCTTTGTGGTTGCACTCCCTGCGCTTTGGTTGGCTTTCAAGTCAGCCTTTCTCAATTCCTCCGTAAGGTCTATCGTTTCTTTCAGGATGTCGTTGTACTCCGACTGCTCTTTGCGCTTCTTCGCCAAGTTCCTTAAAACGATAGGTAGGACAGTCAATACAAGCACCAATGCCGACTGCCAAGAGAAAATAGACTTCACCAATAGTTTGGTAACGGATAGATTTTTGTATTTAGCCGCTTCCGCTTTCAGTGCAGCCGCTTTCTCCGCCTCTCCTGCTGCTTCTGCCGCTGCTATCTGCTCCATAAGCGCCGTTCGGCTCTCCCTTACCTTGATAATATAGTCCTGCAAGATAGGGATGTTGTTGGAGATGGCTATCGCAAAGGTGGTCGGACTGACTGCAAGTGCCGGCAACTCTCGCAATACTTGCGTGGTGGCGATATTCAAACCACTGACCGCCTTGCTATACTGACCAACCTGTAATTGGAACTTGCCCGTAGCTTGTTGCATCAAATTCATCCTTTCGTAGATGTCTTTTAGGTTCTCCACGAGTGTCCTACCAGCATCCGTTTGCTCCCTCTCCGCAGTGGTCATATTGTTTACGAGGGTTTTCAGCGCAGTGTATTGAGCGGAAAGTCTATCGTAAGAGTCTTCTCTTGACCTGCCAATCTCTACATTCGCTTGCAGTACCCTCTTGCGCTCCCTCTCGCTATTGTTCAAAGCCTTGATTGCTTCGTCGTACAACTGCACATCCACCTTTAGGCTCTTGTAAACCTCACGCAACTTGTCTATCTCATCTACAACAGGCTTCGTGTTCGGCTTTGGGATGTTGCCACCTCCGCTCGGGGATGTTATCTGTTTGCGCAGTCCTTCCATTTTCGTCTTGATTGCGTCTATGGATGCCTCGCTCTGTGCCTGCAACTGCTTAATTTGGTCTATCCAACTCTGAAAGCCCTGTTGCACATCGGGACTAACAAGGTCGCTATATTTAATCGGATTGTTTTCCATATCACTTCTTTTTTATTCGTTCCAACTCTTTGTTTATCTTTTCCAGTCGCTCGTAAGCGGAATAATACTCCATAACGGAATACTCCTTTGCCTTTCCTCCGAACTCCTTGCTCAATGCCAAGCACATCTGCTCGAATTGCTTGTCAAACTGCAACTCCACACTCTCCTTGCCGTCAAACACCATAGGCTTGTAGCCAATGCTCAACAACTCTCCCAACTTCGCTATCTCCGCAGAATTGTCGGTATCGTTCAAAACCTCGTCCACCTGCAACAAGGCTCGCTTGCGTGCATAGTCTAAAAGGTTCTTATTTTCGCTCTCAAACACCTGAGGGAAGTAATCCCTCAACTCCTCGTCCAATCGCTCTCTAATGTCCCTTTCTGCCCTTGCCATAGCCAATTCCGATGCGTCCATAACCATCTCGTATAGCTTGTGTACTCCGCTGTCGGAAAAATCCTCCCAAACCTTGCCGTCCACCGAATAGACAAAGTACATAAACCCTATATGGCGGATGTCCTGCTCGTTCAATATGGTGACTATGTTGTGGCGCATATTCAACAATTCCCTCTTTGCCTTTGCGGTGTCAAAGTCTATCAACTTCATTATCCGCTCAATGTGCTCATCCACATCCGCTATGCTATCCCCTATGCCACTCGCCACCAACATATACTTGCTATACTTGTGGAAGCGCACTATCGGTAGGTCTTCTATGCTATCATAGAACTCAAACCTATGTCCGTTTATCTTTTCTTCTTTCATCGTATGTTGCAACTAAAAACAGGAATACTCAACCAATAAATCGGTGCGCCAAGCAACACCAACACGATGCAAGTGCCCAATCCAAGCCAGAAGGACTGACAAAACGCACAAGAGAACAACTTGTAGAGGAAGTCATTGGGTGCGTGCGCCTGCAAGTAAGACAGGATGCCCCACTTCTCCGCCAATGTCCGGATGAACTTCACGAACAAAGCCACTAATACTACCGCTATTCCGAACTCTATCATATCAAATCTATGTCAAAATCCAAATTGTAATCGTTTGTGTAATCCCCACGGAGATACCTTGCCAAGCGGTCTACATTGAAGTCAAGATTGAAATCGTTATTGAAATCTCCGAATAAAGACTTCAAGCAAGCTACATTCACCCTCATCTCTCCGTCTATCCTCAATCCGCCATACGGATGCATCAAGAATTGATTGACCTTGTAGTCATAGTCGAAGTCCTTGAACACATTTTGTGGCTGCTCGTAGATATTTTCAAGAGTGTAGGTAACTCCCATAAGGTGGAACTGCCCCAAAACTGCCATTATTTGCTCCTTAACTGCCTCTCTATTGCGTTTAGCGGGCGAAGACGATACTTTGTCCACATCGTACCAAAACACCACGGAAAACGGACTTTTTAGCACACTTGCGGACTTCTCCCATATCCTCTGTGGGTCTCGCAAGTAGAAGAAACAAAAATTGCCCAGCTCCGCACACGGCATTACCTGTATGTACCTGCCCCTGTTCGTGTAGATGTTTGCACTCGTAAAGGTCTTCCCCTCCTTGCGCTCCGTCAGTCGCTCCGTCAATCCGAAGATATTGTCCAACCAACCTATGTTCTGAGCCAAGCGCAACTGAATTTGCGCCACCGATGCATCGAACAAGCGACTATCTTCCTTAATGTAAACTTTCATATCTCTATCATTTCAAAAAAATTCCTTACCAAATCTGGTTTAATGTATTCCTCCGACACCTCTCCCCACCTCTCTTTCGTTAATCCGAAATTGCCCTCTCCGTACTTGCTTATAATCTTCCGTGAGTAGCTCGTACTGCCACAAAAGCACAAATACTCATCCGCAAACTCTATGTCCAATTCAAGATGAAACTTGCCGTTGATGTAGAGGTTAGGTGCATCGGGGTTGCGTACGGCATTAGACGGATAGGTTAATTGCTCTTTCCACCGCTTGTAGTTCTCCGCAGCCTGCAAGGTGCTGAAATATCCGTTAGGCTGTAAGTCCTCGGAATAGAGTGGGCGCAAATCCTCTCCGCTCGAAGACTTGCCCTCAAACAACTGCTCCCTCTGCATATCCAATAGCTCCTCCTTGCGAGATACCAAGCTGTCCCTCACAAAGCCATCCATATTGTCGCAAAAGGCAGTTATTCCCCTTTCTAATTCCGTTAATACTTCCAACATTATATTGAGCCTATATGTATTCCTCCGTTCTTACAAGTCAAGCAAAGAGGGTCTAATCCCCTTGTATCTATGCTCAAAGCCTTGAAAGCCCTATCCAGCTCCCCTCTCAATCCTCGTATGCCCTGTCCGTTTCCCTCCGTCTCAAAGAGGATGTCATTTCTATCCGCATTGAACTGCACCCTGTTCACCTCTACTTCGGGGTTCATCGCAAGTGCTTTGAGTGCATTGGTTGCCACCTGCTTTTGTATCACATTGGCAAAGTCGCTGCGCATAGAGATGATAGTGTCCGTAAGGTCGCATCCCATAGAGAATTGCAGGTTCAGTCCATAGTTGTCCCCATTGGTGTAGATGTTGTCCGCTATGTCCCAAAGCAAGCCGTCCCAATCCTCTATGTTCACATAGAATGGTGACAACTGCACCCACTTGCCCATAGCTCGATAGACTTTCAAGTCTCCCTGATTGCAAGTGCCACACGGCTCTCGGCTCCAATCCCTACCGAAATTGATGCTCTCCATATAGTCCGGCAGCTCCGCCTGCGAATAAACCAAGTACCAGCTACCACCCGAATTGAGGTCGTGACTGAAATACGGCAGATAAGTCTCGGGCAGGTCAAACCACTGATAAGTGCCCCTTGTTGCGGTGTAATTGAACTCCTTTGTCCACACAGGCTCTCTGTGCGAAGAATGGAACAAATACACCTTGACCTTGCCGATGTTTCCCGTGAACTGCAAGCCGATGCGCTCTAACTTCATAGTCGCTCCGTTTGCCCTTACCGGTGTAATCTCAAAGCCCACGATGTGTCCCTTGTTCGGTGTCCTGTTCTCTATGCGTCCTGTGCCGTCAAAAAGGGTTCTTCTGTCTATGATGTTCCTCGTTTCAAGCCCTACCACCTTTTCCGTGACAAACCTTTGTACGACCGCCTTTATGCCGCTGTCGGTGAGTTTGGCTATGTACTCCGTCAGTGCGTGGTATAACTCCCAATACTCCGCATCCAGCACACTATGACCTGTATTTTCATCTACAAGACTTCGGTACAATTCCTCTCCGTATGCCACGACATCCCCACGAGAATAGGTCTTGCGGATGTCGTATTCCGGATAAACATAGTCTTTCGGCATTATTCCTTTCATCGCCCTCAGGGTCAGCATAGGATGCGCATCTTGAAAGGTCAGTCCGCTATCGGAACGGGTCAGTTCCTCACCAATGGTGTACTCCCTCGCTCGGGACTGCTCCCACCCTACCAAGCCTTGAAAGGCATTTACTATCTCTCTTATTCGTATCATA
>CYGL01000200.1_pt1 | contig 31107 bp, 48 predicted proteins | sample 485531 | NCBI WGS metagenome assembly CYGL01 (sample SAMEA3497897, study PRJEB9818) | human gut metagenome | reverse complement strand
GAACTTGCAAGGAAGACAAACACCTCTTGAAAGTAGATTATACACCCTATGATGGAGATACGGATATGGAGTATATTCTTAAAATACTTCTTTCAATGGCATCTGACCCAGATATGCAATACCAGATGAATCTCGAAGATGAGTTTATCTCCTTACTTAGAAAAGAAGGATACCGAAATCCTGCGACTGGATTATTTGATTGAGCAAAGTAAGCTGAAGGAGGAATAAAAAAAGAAACTTCCCCAACGTTTGCCCCACACGCCCTGGGCTAGGAGCTTTTGGGCCTTCAGCCCGTTCTTGAACCACATGCTAAAATACAACACCATGATATTGAAGTGAATTATATCGAAGAAGATGATGTTACTCAAGATGTTACTCAAGATGTTACTCAAGATGGGTCTCAAGGTGGTATTCAAGATATCCCTTACCCCACTTCCACCACTACCTCGCTGCCCCTAACCATCGCCTTCTTCACCCGGTCGAAGAGCTGGAGGAAGAGTTCCTGGCTCCTCAGAACGAAGCCGGGAGCATGGGCCTCGCCGATGAGGATGCCACCCTGGCGCAGACGGAACGGACCATTGCCCGGCTGCATCATGGGACAAGGAAGGGCATAAAGTTCTTCCAGACACCCGAACTCATGACTCTTGCGCTCCATGCGGCAAAGCTTGCAGGTTTCGGGGAGAGGCAGAGAGGAAGATGAAGAAGAATCATCCCTTATCGGTTCGAGGAAAAGCATCTGGCGGGCGAAGCATTTGCATTTAGCCACCATGATGTGATATTCACCCGGCTCCAGACAGCCACCCTCGCGCTCCATCGTATCACAAATGTACTGATGGCCTGCAACGATACCCTGACGATTAACTACTTCCTGACTAAGGCGACCAACAATGGCGCCATGATCTCTACGTAAACGATTTAAAAACAACTTCATCATAACATGTAACAACTTAAAAACAACAATAGAAAAACATTTGAAATTCACATTCACTTTCACATTTTCTGAACGTAAAACGACTGGTAATAATCAGACAAATCCTTGCAACCTTCCGGCAACTGATGGTACACCAGCTGAGGGAACATTTCCTTCAGTTTCATATAAAGACCGATGCCCGGTTTGTCCTGATCAGGCCACATGTGAAGATTCCTTCCCGCTAAAAGATTGCGACATTCTTCATTACAAAGCGTAGCACTCGGGATGGCTATTGCCTTGTAACCCATAGACATCGCGCTCCAGCAGTCGGTACATCCCTCGGTAATAACCAATGGCTCTTTTTCTGTCACCTGCGGCAAGATCTGCATCCCATATACCATCGGCTTGCTACCTGGTGCAAACTTAAACCGCGGTTTTTCTTCAGTCTTATCTCCCAGATATCTGCTCTGAACCGTCAGCAGATTGCCATGAACGTCATAATAGGGAATCAACAGGGAAGGACCATCAAAAAAACTTTCCACCAAAGCGATAGCCAGCAATGGAGAAATCTGTGCTCACCACTCTACACCAATAGATATATTCCGGGCGCAACTTTCTCTGATAGAACAGGAAATCCCTAGCTTTATCTGTCAGTTTCCAGATTATCTATATCGCTTGCGAGGAAGAATGCAGAGTGACCTATCATACAATGTGGTAGCTTTCCGCTCTTTCTCAATTCAACGATGAATGACTTTCCCATACCTATGTATGATGCAGCTTCATCAGTTGATAGCCATTTCTTAGCAATCTTATCGACCACTACTTTCTTCTTCGGTGTCATAGGCTAATCCTCCTGTTTTTGCTCAATCAAAGGAAAAACATCGTGTTCCTTTAATTCGTCATACAAGAAAAGACCTACCTTTTTGTTGTCCACTTAGTGTGCATCACCGAACCAGCAGAACCATTTCTGCGCGTTATCGCAATCGTATCTGACTGAACGTATCCATAAGGAAGGAATTTAGCGTACAATATCCATTGACCACCAACTTTGTGCTGGATGCCGAAATTCCTTAGAAGAACATTGAACGCCTTTGCGGAATATCCGTAATCCTGTGCAATTTGCGTTGTTGCCACCGTTTCCTTACTTGCAAGAATCATATCAACGTAAGTAACCTTTGGTTTCATTTCTGCTATCGCTCCGTTCAACTCAACAATCTCTTTTGAGTTTGCTTCAAGCTGTTTTTGTTGCTCCTCAATTTGTTGCTGTTGCTTTGCAGCTAACATAAGAGCTTCGGCAAACGATTGAGGAACCTGATACTGTTCTCGTTCTTTTATCTCCAGTTCTTCCCAACGATTGATTATTTTCTCTCGAAGAAGTGCATCGTAACCGCTTGCGAGTATTAAGCACCCTTTCTTGGTAAGACTGTAACATCTTTGTTGTCTGTTCGATTTATCAGTGTAAGAGGTCAGTCCAAAATTGGACGCATCTACACCTTGCGCTAACAAACTATCAATATCACGTAGAACGTGTTGATGCTGTTTTCCTGTAACCATTGCTATTTCGAGCGATGTCATTGTTTCTTTCTTGATAATCTCTTCCATTTCAACCTCCTATACATTATTTATTATTTTACTCAGCCCTCACTCGCTTTCGATACTTAACATTCTCACCAAGAATAATATCTCTTGTATGAGGGTCTGTAAGACCAATTGTAATTGTGTTGCCTTTTAGGAAAGTGTAATACACATTTCCATCATCCCTTGGGTATGCTTTCTTTACGTAAGTAACAGCCCCCTTTGCTGCAACACAAGCGAGATAGTTTGGCAATTCAACTACTAATTGACCGTCTACACCGATATTCTTAATATCTTCGGCAGTAACATTATTCGCTTTCATTTCCTAATTATTTCTAACTCGTTTCAAATTATTAACTAAAAAAACTTGGTGAAACGAGGTAAAACACGTATCTTTGCGGTGTCAAACGTTTAGGATGGGTTCTTACACTCATTCCACCTTGCTTTCGTCTTTCGGTATCACTAACTGATTGACGGTTGCAAAGGTACTATAATTACTCGAAATCACCAAATATTTTCGGGTGAAATCGTGTGATTTAAATATTTATTAACATTATTCGTGTGATTTAGTTACGTATTTGCAACTATGGAGAGTAATTTAGAGTTAATTGGGCGGATAAAGACCCTTATGAATGATAGTGGTGATAGTGCCAACGCATTCGCAAAGAAAGTTGATATTGACCCTGGCAACTTCCGCAAGAAGCTAAAGGGCGAGTATGGAATAACAAGAAAAGACTTATATAAGATAAGCAAGAAACTCGGTGTTAGTCGTGAGTGGCTTGAAAACGGCACAGGCAACATCTTTGTTAGAACTGCATATAGTATAGGTGGTGACATCAACATCGGTAGCAAGGTTGATAAAGCTGTACAAGATGCCATGAGCGCAACAGAAGATTCAGCTTTCAGCAAGGCATCAAATATCCTTGTTGGTAGTGAGAACGTGCTAGAGCGAGAAAACAGGCTACTCCGTGAGCAGCTCGCACGGAAGGATGCTCAAATCAAGCAGCTAATGGATTTGCTTGCAAAGAAGTAGAAATGCAAGCAATATGCAAGCGAGTATATTTTAAACCAACCACAACATTATAAAAATCAAAAAGTTATGGCTGATATAGACAAGAAGATTATCCTCTTAATTACACAAAAGACATTCTGACTGATTATCAGTAAGTTATAAACATACGCTTGTTATATTGCTAGCGAAAATATCCCTAAAAACCCCGTAAAACGGATAAAAACTAGGTGTTTTTGCAAGCAATATGCAAGCATAAAGAAGAAATGAGTTATGAAAGTATATATTGATAACAGAGATTTTAAGGTGTACTTATCTGTCACGCATAAGTACAAGAGGTTCTATCTGTCAACTGGATTACAGACAACAGAGAAATTTGAAGGAATGATTTTTCCTCGTTCCGACAAGTCGGCAAAGTCTAAGACCAATAGACTTGCGCAGATATATAAGATGTGTGATGATTACATCAATGAGCATAGCAATGAAGACGTTGATGAACTCAAAGAACATCTTAAAGAATTGATTATAGGCAAGAAAAGGAACAGAAACACCATTATTAGCGTAATAGAAAAGTTTATCGACACAAAGGATAAAACAGGTACTATCGCTGCATACAAACGTCTCATAACGGATATTTCCGTATATGATGAGAATGCAACACTTGATGGAATAGATTTCCAATGGGTAGAGAATTTCTATAAGCATGAGGAAGAAAAAGGCAGATGCAACAATGGTATCATTGGAGATATTGACAAATTGAAGTCAGTCTTTAATTGGGCAAAAAGAAAGAAGCTCACTACTAATTATCCATTTGAGAGGGCAGCTTTCAAGAAGGATAGAACACGCAAGAGAAATCTATCTGTAGAGCAGTTACGAGCAATACGAGATATTAAACTCGATGCCCACGATAGTATATACAGAGATTTCTTTATGCTTGGTTTCTATCTGATAGGTATGAACTTGTCGGATATTCTCGACCTTACCAAGGAAGACTATAAGGACGGACGCATATCATTCTTCCGTAATAAGACGAATAGATTGTACGATATTAGAGTTGAACCAGAGGCTAAAGAGATTATAGACAGATACAAGAATAATAGCAGCAGTAACGAATTATTCTCATTTATGAGGATTACTCATTCAGCAGGGTATGCCCAGTTCACGACTAAGTGTAATTATTGTCTTCGTTCTTTAGGAAGAAAGATATATGACGGAAGACGATATGACCGCACAAATGATGCGATTGAGCCAGACTTGACGAGCTATTGGAATCGCCATACGTGGGCAACGTTTGCCGCAAAGATAGGAATACCGATGGAGATTATCGGAAGGGCGTTAGGGCACTCTATTTGGGATAATTCAATAACTGGTGTTTATGTAGAGTATGATACATCTAAGATTGATGAAGCCAACAGAAAGGTTATTGATTATCTGAACGCAGATTTAGAGTGTGACAAAGACAACAAATAAAACTCAAATGATGTTTTGAATTTTCTGAAAGGGCAAATAAAAAAGGGAGGCTATTAACCTCCCTTTCTTGCTATTTATCCGATAGAATAGTTTCTATCTTCTTGCGATAGTCAACAGAGCCATCAATGAATGCGTGCATAAACAGACTACTATCGTTTATTGGCACGCTGATAGGCTCGTTGATGAAGTCCTTTGTGACTTCCGAGTTATTCACCAATGCGGCAACAAGACGTTTCTTTTCGTAATTGAAACCTTGTGTAAATCCTGCGGCGAATGGTGTAAGCGAGTGAAAGAATGGTGTTGGTGCTTCACTCAGTTTTTGCAGTCTCTGTTTCAGAGTCAGTTCCTTTGTCTTTTCCATCATTATTCTTCTTTTCAATTTCTTTCTCCATTTTATGCAAGCGTTCAACCTCTTGCTCATAGATGTTATCAATCGCATCAGAATACTTTAGGTATTGAGTAAGGCTCTTCTTGCGCTGCATGAACTCAGCCTTATTCTTGTACTTCATTCCTTGTATTGCGGTCAGTCTGTGACGTTGCATTTCAAGATGTAGCTCATCGTAAGCCCATACAGTTGTCTGCACAGCTTTTTTCTCATTACTCTGTATTTCTTTTGAGAGATTAACCAGAGCCTTGTATCTTCTGTTTTCCTCGCTTATTACCAGCTTGAATATTCCCCAACTGAATGAGAATGCAAGCCAAACCAACGCAACACTCCAACTGCCAGTACAAGCATTCATTATGGCAAATGCTACACCCAATAACATTTCGGCATAGTACACATCAAACCAGCCGAACCACTTTTTAATCATTTTCTTCATGTTTTTTGTCTGATAAATTGTTATTAAGACGGATATAGAAGTCTTCGTCACTCTCTCCGTCTTGTTTGAAACTAAGATTGTTCTCTTCGATAAAGTCAAGAATAATATAAACGCTCTTTTTGCCGAGGTTTCTAATCTTTGCCAAGTCAGACTTGCCATGAAACTTTCGAAGCAAATCGCCTACGGTGTAAACGTTATAGCTTTTGAACATATTCAGAATACGCACAGGAAAATCGCAATCGTTTACGTCCTTACCTAGTATTAAAGGAGGAAGGACTGCACCACTAATAGGAACATCGCCTTTAGCACGTCTGTATTCATCATAGCTAGTCTGCACAGCCTTCAATTTCTTCTTTAGACCATCAATCACGATTCTTAAATCTTGATTTGTAGCAATATCGGCAATGGCAGCATTCTCGTTGTACGTCAGCTTATTGCACGTCTTATCTACAATCTGTTTGATTCTCGTTGCTGTCAGGTCGTATTTGAAAGACAACTCATCGTATGTCATTCCGTTAATGATGTCCTTTAGCATCTTAGACTCACGATAGCTGAGTTTTGGAGTGATATTGAGATACGATATTGCGTTGATAACGCCAAAAAGCATACCAACAGCGTTAGCTGCCAGTTTGCCGCTTGCGGTCGCTCTGTTTCTCAATTCGGTAAGCTCAACGTTTATTGCACGCTTGTGTGCTTCAACTTCTTTGAGCTTATCATCTATCATCTTTTCGTTGGCTGCAAGCATCTTGTACTTCTGAGCGTACTTTTCAACGTCCTCGCTATTTATATACAAGATACCATGCTCGCCAACACAACTACCAATGAGACCCTGCTCAATGTAGTTACTGATTGTCTGTCTTGATAACCCTAGTATCTCGGCAGCTTTGTTTCTTGTGATTCTAGCCATATTAATTAACTCTTTTATTGTTTCAGAATTTAATCTGTCAATATAGACTCCAATTGCTGGATAATGTTGTCGATTGTCTTTCCCTTATAGTCAAGGGCAATTTCCTTCAATATTGCAATCTGAGCCGTAATTCTAATTCTATCTGCTACTACCATAAATATCATTTTTTAATAAATACGACTTTATTATTCATACAGCTTCTAAATGGTTCTATATCGGGCGCAGAACACATATCGCTACCCTTATGAGAACCTTTTTCTGCTATTTTTCTGAAAGCACAGCCAGTGCAACTAAATTCACTGGCTTGCTCTTTTGTTATATATTCACTCATTATGCCGTCTCCTCTAGCGTTAATTTTCCTCTTCTTTGTGCTCTGTATTTCTCAGGAGCCATCGGGAGGTTATTCTCTTCAAGTGCTCGCTCGTATGCTCTGAATGCTAAACAATCTGCTTGAACATTCATATTGTCCTTTCCGTGTCCTTTTATCCAATCAAGGCGAATATCCTTTCCTTCTGCACATTTTCGATACATCTTGATTAAATCTGGATTTTTGATATTATCTCCAATTTCCCAATCTGTAAATTTAAACATCTTGATAGCATATTTAGAATCAGATACGACAACTATATATGAACCTTTCGGGCAATAGTTTACAGCAGATATTATTGCAAGCATTTCCATTCTGTTGTTTGTCGTACCCAACGTATGATAGGACTTTACTTTCTCTATCTCGCCAGTTTCCGCATTAATTACTATATAAGCAGAACCACCTGCACGATGAGTAGAATAGTTATCGCAACTTCCGTCAGTATAGCAAATGTAGTGACCTGTATATTTCTTGTTTTCCACTTCTTCACGCATTGCTTCCTTACGTTTCTTGTCCTTCAACTCATCCACAGACATAAACCTATCATCGTTCTTTCTTATGGTAGGATTGTAGGCATTCGCCAAACTCTGCCAAGTCTTAGGCTTAGTGCCTTTCTTTGTCAACCATTTCTTACTTTCGAGAAAATTCCAAAGTGCATCATCAAATCCTTCTTCTGTCCATCCAGTCTTTTTGCAGTAATCACAAAATTCTTGATAAGTTGGCTTATCTCCTGGGTCTCTAAAATTCTTCTCATATTCAGCCTTTGCCATCTCCTCTACTTGCGTATTGTATTTATCGGCTGTGTACCACTTTGCTACCTCGAAAATTACCTCTATATTTTCTGTCAGCTTTCTAAATGCAAGGATAACATCACCCGACTTTGTTTCATTTGTAATCTCGTCATTTGTTTCGAGATTATCATAATACGGAGCGTTTTCAGGCAGGTGAACCGTAATTAGGCTCGCACCACCACAAAAATTACGTATAGCTCTTGTAAATTGCCAATGATTGCGCTCTGACCTTTGAAATAGAATCGGCAAAATATGATGTCTTTCCGAGAATCTTTCCATCTTTGAGCACAAGATAAGCAGAACTACAAGCCCCCTTCTTGCCTTTGCATACATTATCGACGTAAACATCATAGGCTATGACCTTACATTCAGTCTTAATGTATTTCTCTTCAATTTTCTTCATATAAATTTTCTTTTATCTTGGCTTTCACGTGTACGTGTTAGCCTACTATAAAATATAAAACACATATAACCTCAACTAACTACTAATATAAACATATCCAAAGTAAGACTCGGTAAAATTTACCCAGCACAATAGTTGTCGTGAGGGTCATCACTACCAATGATGTTAGCGAATGACCTACCTTTGCCATTACATCTGTATTTGTTCTTTTCGTAGTCGTATATCTGGAACATAAAGCTGTCAGATATTCTTCGGTCTTCAATAGAGTAAGAGCAAGGAATGACAAGATAATGAAAATGTCCTCTACTATAAGAAAACGACTTTCTACCAAATCTTTGCAATATAAGTTCCTTCTGTCCTTTGATTCTATCGTCTGCCACGTGCTGCTCTGCAAAGGATGATTTAATCTTTCCTCTACTAACAAGCTGTTTTTTGATTCTACTCACAGAACCATAGCCCATATTGACAACTTTCATAAACTTCTTCGTGGTAAGTTGCATCGGGATACACACCGAGTTGTAATCAACGTTGAAACTGTTATCTTCTGCACCGCAAATCACGAATGTGTAGAGAATGTTGTTAATGATGGAATATATTTCTTTGAGAGTAAAATCCTTTTTTACTGGCATCTTACAAACCAAAGCACCTTTGTACGTTCCCTGCTTACGATTGTACTTGATTTCCTTATCTTTGAATGAGTTTACAATAAAACGACCATTACCAAGATTGGTAAACAGAGAATCTTCGTTTATCTGATTAATCAATCTTTTAGCCTTGTCGTAACCCACTCCCAGACGTACCTTCAGGTCTTTCTTTGTAAGTTGGAACATTACCGAATTACTATGCTGCATCTTGCACCAAATGGCAAAGCAAAGCAATTCCTTGCGTTGCTTCACCTCTTGTGGAGTAGCACCGCAAGCATATCGCCTTACCAAATCCATTCTGATACTTAATGTACGCATAGCCTAAAATCAGAGAACCCCCAAACAGGTACGAGCTGTTTGAGGGTCTCCTTTATGATGAAACCTTATATTTCTACAAGGTTTTGTTTGCTAATGTTAGTGCGAATCAACCCTCGTACTGCTGAATTGCGATACAAAGGTAAGCATTATTTTTGAGATTTAAAAATTCGTCTAAAACGCTTGTTAACAACACGAAATGAAGATTAATGCGAGAAAATTATATATAATACCCATATTTGATATTTAGATAGAAATACGGGTATTTTCGGGTAGATAATAATGATTTACAAATAACTAAAAATTTAGTTCTGTTTAACAAAATAAAAATGCCCCACACCACCAAAAATGATGTTGCAGGGCGATATGATAGGTATAAAAGAAATGCGATAGGAAAGCCCCACCATTGAACACCAACGGCAGGGTTGAGATAGATAGATGAGTTCCTATGAATAATTGCTTTGCAAAGATAGGCAAAATATCTGAGAACTCAAAGAGATAGTGAAAATTTCTTCTGTAAGCGGTTAAAATAGTCTGTTGGTATGATTTATCGGTGAGACTGTTTTTACACCATATTCTACAAAATAGGCTGACCCAAACAAATGAGCCAGCCAACTTTTTACTTGCCCTTGAAGAGGCAATAAGCCCCATAAAACATGAGCAAAATCATAAGTTTTAAAAACATGATGTTATATATGTTGGTGAATAATTATCTTGATGGAAAATAATCATAATGCACCACTTCATCATCTTTATATCCTGCATAATATAATCTCCTTGTTCCAAGCTTAGAATTTATTTCTCTTGGAACATAATAATATTCTCGTGTTTCATAACGACCAGACTTATAGCTGATTTGTCTTTGGAATATATAATCATTTAAGACTATATATTTTTCGTCAAAACTGCCAAAATAAGCATTTAGACCGCCTGGTGTAGTCCAATAGTCGCCAGCGAATGATGTTACTGGTACTTTTTCTTTGTTGAGATTAAAATGCAAGCCATTAGCATTGTATGCCTTACCTGTGTCCTTACCAAACACTTTACCTTTAATCGCTAATTGGTCTTCGATGATTTTGTAGAGTACCAACGAATCTGTTCTTTTAGTAATATTCATTCTTTACGATAAGAGTATCATTTCTTAGCGTTCCCTTTCCTCTTCCAAGCATACATTCCCATAGATTATATAATACATATCCGTCAGAAGTCACACTAAAAAACAATATCATCGTTTCCGTTTTCCCATACTCCCTCGTAATCCGCTAAAGTCGTTTTTTTATCTTGCGGAGTGTCTGGTACTTCATCTTCACGGCTATCACTACTGCAAGCCACCATAGAGAAAGCTGCAATCATAATTGCCACAAACGCTAAAACCTTTTTCATAATCGTATCTGTATTTGTGATACAGAAAACCCAAAATCATTTTTGTGTTTTCTAGAATTAATTAATGAACTCTCAATGCACCAGTTGGGCAGAATGATGTGCCATATTTCTTATCAATCTCGCCCAAGTATATTTCAATCTCGTTGTTCGCTTGAAGAAGTTCGCTGACGATGCGGTTCTTGTTCTCCCAATACCAAGCTTCATAATCCTTACTATCGTGGTCTTCTGGAATATCGTCTGAGTACTCCATAAGTCCGTCAATATCATCAATCATAGCTACCTCTCCAAAATCAGTACTAAACGACACACCAACTAATCCTGATAATCTGATTTCTTCGTTCAGTTTATCAATCTTTGCGAGAATGCCGTTTTCCGAAGATTCAGCGCATTTATCAATATTGGTATGAAGTTCATGTCGCAAGCCGCATAATCTAGTAATCATGTCTGCTTGCTCTTTTGTCATACCCTTACTGATAGCAATCTCTTCATTGTGAGCATTTCTTTCGGCAGCACTATTTCTGCGATACTCGTATTGTTCCTTATTAAGATAAGCCATAAAAGTGACTTAACCGTGGTGTCGAGGGCTTAATATCTTTTTGTTTTCTTTCCGTTTATGTATTCTTCTTGCCACACCTCATTATAGTCAGATATATCGTCTGAATAGTAACAGATTATGGTTACTTGCGCTAGACCCGCATCTAATGATGTTGATTCTTTGTAACGCATGTTTTCAGAGCCTATATCTAACGAATACTTCTTAGCCATTTTGACAGCTTCTCTATAATTGTCTGCTCCATCGAACTCTACACTTTCGTAATCGTCTTCCACGCTACCTTTTACGTGCTGTTTAAGAGCAATCTCGTATTTGGGATATACTGTCTTTCCATAGATATTTTTCATATCTAATGCCTTATCCGTGTTGGCGAGGGCTGAATATTTATATTATTTTCAAAAGATAACGCAATATGCGTCATTATATTGTGTGTAGGGCAGAAATTTTAATTTTTATTTCTGCCCATGGCGCAATCGAACAATGTGCCGATTAGCCAAATTGCTATTAAGAATGCCATAACTTAAACCTCTTCTGTATTATTATTGTTGTTATTCAGTTCCTTGTAATACTGCTGAATCTCCTCATCAGTCATACCCTTTTCTCGCATTACACGGTAGTTTGCAGAACCACGTCTGAAATAAACCTGACTGCCATAGACTGAGCGTAGATTGTAATACGCACTTCTTACCAGTTCTTTGGTTAATACCTTGCCAGTGGACGAATAAACGCCCATCTGCTGCAACATCATAGCTGCATCCGCAAAGTTAGGTGTAGTCAATTCCGTGAAGTCATTGGTACACTTCTTAACCACATTCCATATAGCTTTGTTGCAAGGTTTCTCAGCAGCCTCTTTCTTTCGCTTTTCCGATGCTGCCTTCTGTGCATTTGATAAATCGCATTTTCTAGGTCTGCCCAACTTCTTTACGACCTTACCTGACTTTGAGATAAACTCTCCGTCTTGTGCCAACTTCTGCTTGCGTACTTCCAATGCACTCTGTGTTCGCTCCTGTATGAGTTCACGCTCCATCTGTGCCGAGAATGAGAAAGCGAACAGTAGCATTTCGTCAATCGCTTTCAGATGGCTGCAATCAAGGTCAATACCCATCTGAACGATAACCAAGCGCACACCACGTGGTTTCAGTTCGTCATTCACAAACTTGTTGATGTCGCTCATGGAACGACCGATACGGCTGACTTCAGACACGATAAGTATATCACCCTTATCAAGCATCGGCAACACTACCTTACCAAGGTTTCTATCCTTATAAGATACCTTACCCGATACACCTTCCTCCTTCACTTCGTGAGTAGCTTTCAGATTGTGACAATTCAACCATTCGCTGATTGTTCTTTCCTGCTGCTCCAATGTCTGCTTTTCAGTAGAGACACGACTGTATATTATTACTTTCTGCTTTGGCTCATCATCATCATCGGTCATGTTTGCCTTTGCGTTGCAGCTTTTGTCAGAACGGCAAAGGTAGTGACCTTCTGCCATCATGCAGTAAGGGCAGTCCTTGCAGCCGATGTTCACAATGTCGTATTTTACAGATGCGCCACCTGCATTCTTGATTTCTATCGTCTTCATTTCTCCTATCTCCTATCCTATCTCTTATTACTTAAAACGTTACTTTCTGCTATTTATTATCCACGATAATAGAATGATACATGAAAATCGCTACTTTTACGCTCTCGGTCATTCTCAATCACTCCAAACATATAAGTATCAATTACGTAATCTACATCATTGTTCTTATCATGTTCAATTCTCTTCACCCATTCCTCAACAACATCAGGACACCAAGCATCGCCAAGGAATCTAACCAACAATTTGTTATCGGTTTCCTGTTGTACCAATACTGGCTTGTTTCCTACAAATCCAACCATTTCTGTATTGTCTTTGTTCCAAGAATATTGTCCGTCATTGAACAAATCTCTTACCAACTCATCAAGACAAAGGTCTTTGTCGTTGATAGGGCAATGAGCCGCCTTGTCAATGCCACCGTCTGCCCACTGCTCCAATGCTGTATGAATATCGTAAGGAACTCGGATAATGTCGCTTGTGTTTTCTCCCCACCATTCCTTCTGATAAACAAAGAAACAACCATAATCATCTATTGGGCATAACTTTGCACGGATAGACTTAAATATCTCCTCAGTCTTCTTATAATAGAAACGTCTGGTAGATGGATTTTTATAGTTAGTCAGATATACAAAACATCTAGTTTCTTGCTTTGAGATACCGCCAAGAATGTTTCTGAAACTGCAACTATCATCACCAAATCCACCTTTGGTGATGGTTCTCTTCAATACTCGCTCCTCTTCTTTTGTAAGCTGAGATAAGCAATCTTCAATCTCTGTAGTCCACATAATATAATCTCCTATAATACATTAAACAAAACACTTTCCAACTCGCCTTCGTCTTCCAATATGCCACTATCGTACATTGCTCTTGCGGTATTCTCTGCGGATTCGGATGACGCTGCATCCACCTCTACCTTATAGGTGACTTTTTCAACAATTTCTACTACGTACTTCTTCATTGTCTTATTACTTTAATTCTTGTTCCACAATATCGAAATTATCCCACGTCTCACCTTCGTTGTCTGAGATATGATAGAATGAGCCTGATACGCTGATTTGGAAATCGTCACAATCCAATGAATGCTTATAGCTTTCCAATGTGTTCAGACCTTTATCTTCCATCGCTTTTCTAGCCTTATCTCTAGTATCGAAGACTTCTGCCTCAACCTCAACCGCCTCACCCAGTCCATGCTGGTGTGAATTGATAACTACATATACTTTCATAACTTAACCCTCTACTTTAATAATTCCACGTCTTACCAATTCCTTCACGAAGTCTTCTAGACTTAATTCAGACTTATCGCCACCACACATAGAATAATTCCAATTGATTTTGAGCGGCATATCTGTATGGTATCTAGTAATGCTTTTGCGCTTATTGATACTTCTATCATACTCAAAAGCCAATGCAACCTCAATTGTTCCGTGACCATTTGTATAGATGAAAAATGCGCCACGTGAACGTTTTTCTTCAAGTCGGCATTTATAGTTTTCCAAGAAACGTAATTTATCCATCGTTTCCATTTGCCAATTGTCGGCTTTATCATTTTCGCATTGCTGCTCATCTTTAATCAACTCATCATCAATAGCATTCTTCTTTGATTCTGCTATCATTAACTTTTCCAATTCGTTCATAACTTAACCCTTTCTACTATTTTGAAGTGATTATTCTTATAAACTCCAACAATACATCTAATTATCCCCATCCTCATGATAAGGGCATTTGTTATCTTTCTTGTAATAACTGCCAAGTCGGTCATTCATACCCATACATGATACTACCAATCGATTGCATTTACCATTTCTGAATGCAAATCTGCAAGATAAACAAATATTCTTTTCCATTTCTGTTTCTTTATTAATTGATTTACTTTTGTTATTTCACTCATTCTTTTGCTCCGTGGAGGTGGCAAAGGTAGTGTATGTACTACTTTGCCAACACCACATAAGCAATCGCCTACAACCGCATTAAACGGCTTGTTTGCTGCAATATCCAACCGCACATTATTCGGTGGAATATCCAAGCATACAGGAACACCTATAGAGATAGCCACAACCTTTGCCGTTAATGCCGTTTCTTTGCGCTCTGAGACGTTTTCATTTGCCAATGGTGTAATTGTCCGCTCGGTGCATTTCTCGCTCGCTTGATGCTCGTTTGGTACGCTATCCAATGTATCATCAGGTACGGCTGCAATCTCTTCTTTGCTTGATACCAATGATTTCTTTTGCGCATCCTTGAATAGCTTTTCCAATTTAACACCATCCTTAAAGAAGAAAGCACACCCACGATAGGTATTACTCTTTGTTCGCTTATTATCGGGCATGAACTCTTTGCAGAATCCCGATAGCGTAAACAGTTCACCACAGAATATAATCTTATTGTTTTCTGCTGCAATAACCTCGTGCGCCATCAATAAACGTAAGTGTATCGCCTACATTTACACCGATAGCATCAAAGCTAAACTTATTGCTAGACTTATCCAATGGTACTACCTTTGCAGTTTTATTCGTTTGCTCTGTTTTCTTCTCTGTAGCGCACTCTTTTTCCTCAGTTGTAACATTATCCACCTTTGTAGGGATAATGTCTTCTTTAGGCTTATTCGCAGCTCCTCCCAAATACGTCTATATCAAATGGAACGTATCTAGTATCTATAGAATAACCTCTATCCTCATATACGGCTGGCATAAGCAAATAGATGTTACCAAGACTATTTGTTGCAACTGCTGCATGAGAAGAAGACATACCGAGATATAAGGTATCGACACTATCAAAAGCAACTATAGACTTAATCATAAATGATACATCATCAATGGTATGCTGCAATTTGTTTTCGATAGCCAATTCACGCTTGCAATCATCATAAGATAAGGTAATCTTACTTTCTCCAGATAAGCCGTGTAAACTAATAGTATTTGCACCATCTTTCTTTGCAACCTTACAGAATTTCTTTATCTCATTCCAAGCGTTTTTATCAAAGTGCAAAGCGAGTTCATTTGATACCTTTGGGAAAACACTTTTCCAATTTGGGTATCTGCCAATGTAGCCGATATTGGAAACAATACCATCGAACTCTAATTTGTTGCATTCCTTACCATTTACACTTTCCTTTGTGGCTGTAACATTATAGATTTCTCCTTTCTTCATTTTCTTGCACATCAAAGCAAATTTCTTTGGGCAAATATAGAAGTTAGATAAATCTCCCGAATATTCCAATACCTTTGTCGGAAAAGAAAGCAATTTGTGCCCATCGCTTGCAACCAAACAATTGTTAGCTGCATCCAATATGATATAGTTCATAACAGGGCGCAACTCATCATCGGCAACAAATTTGCAAAACTCGCTCATTCCTTTGCTTACTTCAAAGGTAGCCTTTCCCAATAATTCGCCCGACTCTTCAAATACAAATTGCCTTGCATTTCTGCCAACACTCGCTAGCTTTTCAAAAACTGAAACAAAATAAAAGATATTCTTCAAAGGAAAACTGCAAGTATATGTACCAACACTAACAGCTGTTTTTTCGTCTTCATTTTGCTCATTGCTAAAATTGAATTCCTTATTTAACATATTAGCAATCTCGCTTGCAGTATATGAGCCGTAATCGGCTACCTTTGCCATTTTCTCCCATACTGCAAAGGCTATCTCATACAACTTGTTTAAGATAGCCAAATTCATTTCTTTGTCACTCATATTAGTTACTATTAAATATACATATCCAATTCCTTTTCCAATTCTTCTTTGTTGCATTCAGGGAACCAACTGCAAATGGTATCAATTGCCCACATATAGAAATTTGCTCCATCATCAAACAATATCCAAAACATTTCAGCGTATTTGCTAAAATTACGATTCCAATTATGCTCTTTGTACCATTTTATGGTACGTTCATATTCGGCTACCAATTCATCTTTGGTAAGCATTCTAATTTCTTCTGAAGTCATATATCCAATTGTTAAAAGTTACACTTCGTAAAATTGCCCATAGCATTTTCCCCAAGCTACCAAAGACAATCGCACACCACCATTTTTAATCGGTGATACGCTTATCTTTTCACGCTTGATACGTATCAGTCGTTTATCGAACTTGCAATAAAAGCGAATAAATTTATCTTTTAACTCGTTTTCTTTTTGCACGCTTATATGTTCCAAGTGAAGGCTATTATATTCAGCCTCAAGCCAATTCTTTATTTTTTCTTTTGTTCCCATATCCAAGTTGTCTTTTTAAATTTGTGCCGTGCCAAATCTCGCTTTTGGAGGTAGTCTCTAACTACTCACGGCGTAATACGTAACTTTTAAGCAATATCAAGCTATCTGTATGTAGGCTTATAACTCCAATCGTATGCGGTATATTTGCCGCTTTTTATTACTACCTTAAACTCAATCACCCTTATAAAGGCTTTATTGTTCATTCTTTCGTCTATATAGTTTAAAACTTTCTTTTCAATGTTATCTTTTGTGCCTACTATCTTTTTAATAAGACAACGTTTGCCTGAATGAGAAGGCTTTTCCAAATATTCTTTTATTTCTGCTATCATATCTTTTATATTATATTACTTATTTTGTGGTGCAAACGGAATCGAACCGTCTAGAGATACCGACTATCTTTGCACCTATCCAATATGTTTTATGATATTGTCTTTTTGCCGTAATAACGCAAATTAAGCATTTCCTTTTGGCTAGTAAGTTTGCAGCCACACAATTTGTTATTTGTGCTGTAGTCTGCACCAAGCGCACGCAAACGGCTGCTAGTTGTAGCCGTATTAAAACCACCATCGGAAAAATACACCTTGCCACGTACTTTTGCATATATATATGTATCATACAAGCGTACAAATACATTTGCACCCTTAACAATTACTTCTGTATTACCTTCTCTATAGTTAACTTTATTATTTATAGCGTTAACCATTCCTTGCTCTATCTTTCTCATTTTATTTGCGTTTTAATAGGTTATTTACTCTTTTACGTACTTATTCCAATTGCGCCCTACAATAATGCCTAATACGTAAGATATAAGGGCGAAAACGAAAGGTATCGTTATATCCATAACCAAATTAATCTTTAATCAAACTGTTTATCCATCCGTATGAACTGCAAGCATTAAATAATACCCAATTAATCATATTTAAGGAGCTAGAATAATCTTTATTAATGCTTTCTTTTGAAGTGTTCAAAAAGTAATTGTTACCCTTTGCGTAATGGTCTTTTACTGCATCATTTAAAGAAACAATGCGCTTTGTTATTACTTTAAAACGCTCATTTAACTTTTGTACTCGCTTTCGGGTAATGCAGCCGTTTTACTTTGCCCTCATCAAATGCACGACAAGCAGACTCTAACATATTACGTAAATCTCCTAATTCAACCGCCAAAATATCAATAATGCGTAAAATTCTAATATTCTTCATATCCTTATATTATTTGTACCTTTGCACCCACAATAAAAGCGAGTGCAAAGGTTATTGTTAGTTACTTGTTTACTATCTCATTAATTTTGTTTGCCGTATCAATCAAAGAATAAGATTGTCCCGACAAAACCGCCTCCGTACCAATTAGCACGATAAACAGAAAAGCCCAAATCATTTGCACGCTTTTTGGTCAATTGCATATAATTGATTTTGGCTCAAATTGTCGTTTCTCATTTCCTCATCAGTAGTAAAAGCGAGAAAATGCACTACATATCGGGGATTCCCGTTTATATCATTGTTCACACGGCAAAAGCCGATACCATTAACCACCTTATAGCTGTTTCTGTATCTTTCAATCTCTTTATTAGTCATATATAGCCCTCCAATTAGTTTTAATTACTTCTTTTCTCCTAATTCTCTTTTTGCCAATTCGTTTGTAGTTGTCCATTCAACGTAATCCCAACTTGTGCCGAAATGGTCAACGCAAAGGATATACTTATCCAAAAGGTCTGAATAAGTGAAAAGCAATCCGAATGTTTGCTCCAGGTACTCTACATCTTCATCGGTGCAATTTGTAATAAACCACTGATAAATATCTCTTTGTGTGCCGTCTTCTTCATCGAACAGTTCAAAGCGCATATTATCATAAACAGATGGGTCTATCTCTGTAATATTGTTGCAGAGGATAAGCGCATTATTACACCAATTTACAGCTACTGAATAATTTGTTTTATAAGTCTTCATACCTAAAATATTTAAAAGTTACTAATTAATTTTGCTAATTCGGGAAAAACTAATAACTTTGCAACCGTCTTAAGTAAGCAAGTTATTTCGATTTTTCGATTTAATTTGATTCGCCCACTACTTTTTTAAGGTAGTGGGTTTTTTGTTTTTAAATGCACTCTACATCTCTTTTGATACCCTCAAGTAAAGAATAAATTTCTTTTTGGGCATCTTCTATAAACTTACTATTTTGTTTGTAAGCCTCAGGGGTGTAATTGTCGCATGATGTTACAACTTCCGCATTTTGAGTTAGTTTCAATAACTCTTGCAATCTAGCTACCTTTTGCAGTGCTAAATAAGATAATGTTTGCTTTTTGGATAACTTTTTCATATTGCTTTATTTTTTTAGTTACTAATTTGTTCCCTTTGCAAGACTCGAACTTGCAGAAAAGCCGATGTTTCGCCTGCATCTAGTATGGATATATATTTCTTTGGTTTTCATTTATCATCTAATTTATTTCGCTACTCTAACTTTTCGCTACTCACTTTAAGATGTTTCAACGCTAAATATAATGTACTTTGCAGCTACATTCTTTATAAAGGGATAACCGTTTTATAATTGTTGCTACTAGTTTCTTTATTGATGGCAAACTAGCAAACCGCTTAATACTACTATATCGTATTGTTACACTAACATCTGTTAGGTTTCTGATAGTGATTTATAATAGAGCCTATAAAACGTCTAATGCTATATATTGCTATAGTCACGGCAAAAGATAGTTTTCATTTCTCTATTACACTAACATGAAAGTAAATCAAAGAACGAAGCATTGTTATATATGGATTCCTATGTCTTAAGTAAGCATCCTTATTTCTTAAATGCGATGCAAAGGTACGGCTTTTTTCTGTATCTGCAAAATATTTCGGCAAAAAAATATGTTTTTTCTCGCTTTTTTCTTGAAAATAACTGCATTTTCTTATTTCTTTACACGAATTGCAATCTCTACTTTGCAATATGATATGTTAAATCGGGGCTATTGGTTGCTTTTATGTGTTTTGCCCTATCTTTGCACGTTTGCAGCCCGAAAAATCATCTTTGCAGTCGTTTTCTATATATGTATGTGTGCGTGTACCTTATATATAGGGGAAACGTCTAGAAGCGTATTATTTGCCGTTTGCAGCCGTCTTTTTCTGTTTTCGTTTTCTTTTTGTTTCACGAAATTTGTGTGTGTGTGAAACATTATGTAAGTTTTTGAATGTTTATACAAGTTTGAAATGTATGTTTATGCAAAGTATTATGATAAATAGAAAACTTTGTGGGAATTTCAGACTTTTCTGCCCTTTCGCTGCAAACGTACTATCTTTTTTACTTTTTCGTTTCTAGCTTTTCCCTCTGTTTGAATTATTCGGAAGAAAACGAAAACAGAAACGAAAAAACCGTATTTTTGCCGATTTTTGCTATAAAACGTCCGTTTTTGTCGCAAATAAAACGCTGATTTTCAGTGATTTATAGGTATATAGGGCAAATTACACCCCACCCCACCCCTTTTTGGCACTCGCAGGGTGGGTCAGCTCTTCTCCGTAAATTTTTATTTTTTTATTTTTATTTTTTTTGTAAAATACTCTGATTTTGTCAATTCCGCTTTTCTACCGAATTTTGAGCATTTTCTAGAACGTCATACCTACTTTTTCTTTTTGCATAAAGTTTCATAGTATCTACTTTTGGCTGTTTCTGTGCGTCAGGTGACGTTTTATGCAGCTTTGTGGTATAGTTTATCACCAGAGTATTTTGAACGTCTTAGAATGCAATTTTCGAATTATTTTCGTTTTTGCGGAAAAGTAAGGTTATTCTCTGATTTAAGGTTCGTTTTTGCTATATATGGATTGCAGTTTTATGTGATATTGATATGGGGTTGATGCGAAGCCTTCTTCTTAGGGGATGAGTATATAGTTTACTATATACAGGGGTTGACATCCCCTACTACGGCTGCGCGCGAGGGTACAATGGTTTATTTACGTGTTATTATTATATGGGAAAGAGTTCAAATGTTAAATTTTCAATATGAAAAATCTGATTTATACGGATAACCGATATTTAATGAGAGATATGGGGAATTTAGTACAATTTTGCAATTTGTTAAACTATGTAAAGTTCATTTTTGGGTTGATTTTTTGGTGTATATTTGCAGCATAAATGTTTGATTTACGAATTACCGACTTTGGAATATGGCAGAAAAGAAATTCTACATACAGCGTTACTTGAAGTCCGAGCAGGGAGCTTGGAAGGCAGACGGATTGCGCAAGAGTCTGGAAGATGATTTCGGCGGCGGTTCTGTCCGCTACAAGTCATTGGACGGATTGAACTCCAAGGGTAAGCAGAAGGGCGTATATACCGAGAGCTATCCTGAGAGTGATGCGTTGAGGGTGTTCATCGACACGAATGCTAGGCATGAGAGTACCAACGCTACGTTGTCAGTCTGCGTATTCGGGTATGATGTTGACGGAACTACCGAGCTTTCCGTTACCGAGCAGATAAAGGCTGCTGAGAAAGCATGGGATAGCCTGTATGCCTACTTGGAGGGTGCGCTGATTCTGTGGTATGACGATTACAGACAGAAGAAAGCGTTGTTCTTGGTACAGGATGCTACAGAGCCATCAACGGATAACATCAAGAACATTCCGTCTTTGTTTTGTTCGGTTAAGTTGGTAAACGTCTTCGGTCAGTCGTTTGATGGTGACAGTACCACGATTGAAGATTGGTTGAAGAATGGTGGAAAATAGAAACAACAGCATCCGCAAGGCGGTAGGACGTGTCTCTTAGATACAAGTCTAGGCAAACAGAAGGTTCGAGTTCCTTCTACGGTCGGTGGATGCTTTAAAATATATGCGAATTATGAACAAATACAAGACATCAATTGAGGTCAAGGGCGAAAACATCAAGGCATTGTTTGACTGCCCTATCGTTAGAGAAATCAAAAAAGCAACAGATGCTGTAGATGATGGTCTGGACGTTACCGATATGCTTTATAGCGTTACTGCCGTCAATATGGCAGGTGCTCACAAGCAGGTGAAGCGCGGTTCTGTATTGGCGCAAGACGTTTGCGGTCATTGGGAGATTATGACTGCCGACGAATGGGAGTTGAAGAAAGACGATACCATTGATGATGGTTCTTCCGAGGTGTTGTAATTATTAAAAAGTTGAGAATATATGCGAATAAAGGAAGAATCACTTGATAGGGCGTTGGAAGCAGCATCGTTGCAGACGAAAGGATTGCCGAAACGCTACACGGATGGTAAAGACCCATTCTGGATAATGGCTGTTGTGCTTGTTCAGAAGCGCAATTTGGAGGAATGCTACTGCATTTATCAGCAGAATGCGGACAAATACATGAAGCTTTTGCAAGACTTCGGTACACCGAGTCCTATCATGTCTATCAAGAGCATTCACCCTTACATGTATCTTGATGAGGCTCAGTTTTTGCCGAGCGGATGCATCGAAGCAAAGAAGAACTTTCTGAAAAACGAGCTTGGCGAAGACCCTATGGCTTATGAGGTCGATGAAATGACGGAATCGGACGTTAACCATGCGTTGTTGGAGATTGCCATTGAAAAGCAGATGAGAGCCGATGAGGAAAACAAGAAAATCAACGTACTCAATGAGGGAAGTGATTTGGACGGAACGAGATTTGAGGACATAGAACGTCAGAAGTTCGAGTTTGAGTTGGCAGAAATGAAGAAAGATGGATGCTCCAAGAAAGAAATAAAAGAGTTCATTGACGAGTATAATGCCAGTCATAAGCAGAAAGTTGACGATGAACCGTACATTTCAGATGAAGACCGCATTCATCAAGAAATGGAATCAAAAGATATTGAGAAAGCTCCCGAATGCAGTGTTGAAGGTGAGTTTGATGCACCTGAGATAGACTACGATAAGCTTCATGAGGAATCAGAGGCGTTCAAGAAAGAACAGTTGAAGGTTGCCAAGCGCAAGTGGAAGCGCGCCTATGATGCCGATGCAGAGAAGCGTGAAGGAAGAGAGTTCGAAGAACGAATTTGGACGAAGATGAGGAATGTGAGACATTGCAGTTACCGAATCAAGAGGCAATTCCTGTAAAGCGAAAACCAGGCAGACCGAAGAAATCGGCATTGGATTACACTGCTAGCAAGCGCGACACGACAAAGAAACGTGGTCGCAAACCATCATCAACTAAAAAGTAACTGATATGAGTAAATGGAACGTTTATATCAAAAACTCTGATTTTGAAAAAATCACTGGTTCTATACATAATGTAATAGACAATATGAATTCAGTCGGCATTGAACCATCTGAATGCGTTTGGAGCGGTGGACGATTTGAACTTAGTGGTGAGTTTGAATTATCAGAGGATTGTAAGGATATGGTGTTGGAATTTGTCTATGGTGACAGGATTAGACACATAATTAATCGTATGTCACACGAATGGAGAAATCTTCTATGGATAGAACCTACGAAATGTGCATATACATTAAGACAACCTATATTCAAGGATTGCGAACATCTTATTAATAAATTTGAAAAGGCTTATGAACAAAGCAGAGCTTTTAAATAATACGGCATTTAAGAATGCAAAAGGTGATTTACCTATCATATATATAACATCGGATGATGATGTGGTAAAGGTCGGCGGCATTATCAATGCACCGATGGTTGGCAGAATATATTTTAGTGAGGTTAAGAAAATCATCACGAAGGATGAACTGCTTGCCAACAAAGAGTTCGTTTGCGCAAGCGAAGATTCTGAGATACTTATTGATTTCGGTGGCTACAGACGCGAGACACTTGGTTGCTATATCGCGATTGATGATAGTTGCATTAATATCATTGAGCTATGAGGAATAACCATCACAATCCTAATAAAGTTCCTCCGTTTAAGCCGGACCCTGAGCATTGGACTAAGAAGGTTCATTCTTGGAAGGCGAAGGTCGCATACGAGACTGAGGATGATGCTTGGGAGTTTCTGAATCAGATTCCGAGGTTGAAGGCACGTTGGCGTGGCATTCCCTTACTTATGCGTAAGGTTTGCTCAAAGTGGCATATTGGTAGGTTACATAATAAATAGTTGAGATATGGAGATTAGAGTTAATATTTTAGGAAAGGTTGCTTACATACAAGGAGAAAGTCGGGATAATAAGGCGAAAGCCGAACTATACCCATCAGGAGAGGGTGTGTATGCTGTAATGGATGGAGACGATTTCGTGTGTCTAAGAGTTGTGTCTTCCAAGATTCATGATGATACAAAAGGCGATTATTATGCATGTGTAGAAGAAAAATGGACGCATGCAAGAATCGCAAACTCTATAAACGTTATAGAGCACGAAGAAAGGTTGAAGGATTATATAGACAAGCGTTTCGATGAGCTACAATCAGCAATCGAAAATACAAATAGTAGTGCAGATAGCATAAATGATGCAGTATGCTCTATAAAGAGTTCCATTGACAAGATAGAGAAAGATGGTGTTGGTAGTGGAAAAGGTATCAGCGAAAAGACATTATTGTCTGCCATCGAGATTGTGTCAAAACAAAAATAGTTGAGAATATGAAGAAGAAAGGATATTACGAATACGAAAACGGAATCTACCCTTTGAAACTTTGGGTACACATCGGTAAAGACTTGAAAGAGTTGATAGATTCCTGTTTTGACGGGTGCAATGCTCCCGATAGAGATTACGGCGGCGTTACGTACGCCAATGCCGTCAGGAAGAGCGACAGAAGGCGCGGCGTTCTTGTCTCATTTCAGTGTCAGAAGAATATGTCGATGAACTACTGCTGCCATGAGGCTTCTCACGTCTGCGATGCAATCGAGGATTATATTGACATGGAGCACGGCGATGAGCCTTCTGCCTATCTGATTGGTTGGATTGCGTCTTGCACCAACAAGGCTCGTTTGGGCATTGGAGATTTCGTTGAAATTAAAGATAAGGAGGAATAGCTTATGATTGACAAAGAAGATATTAAGGTTGGGTTAGAATTTTATATTACAAGGAAGAATTGCTTAAAATGCAATTTTGACCCTCTGTTTGTTCACGGTGACAATATCCCAGTTCTATTCCGTATAGAGAGAAATGACGATAGTATATGGCTATGTACATCTGCCGATTCTAAGCATGAGTTTTTTGCTCATTTTGATACGGAAAGCATAATGGAGTTTGGTGTAGCAATAGCAGCTGGAGGAGAATCTAGAAATGGAAAGGCAGAGCAAGTGTCTCACCCATCCCATTATGCGTGGTTGAAGGATTTGTGTGGTGTTGAGCCTTTGGATATTTGCAGATGCCTTGACTTCAATACAGGGAACGCTATCAAGTATCTCCTGCGCAAGGATAAGGTGGATGGTAACAAGACCAAGATAGAGAAGCGCATCGAGGACTTGCACAAGGCGGTGTTTTATATCCAGGACGAAATAAAATTGTTGGAGCATGGAACAGACTGATTACACTTGTAAGGATTGCGTATTGTTAAATGATGAAGATTTTGAGTTTCCATATTGCATGGGCAAAGACTTATATACATACGCAAATCCTGACGATGATGCTTGCGGAGACATTATTCCGCTGGTATATACGTGCAAGGATTGTTTCTTCTTCAAGGATGATATTTGTCATAATACCACGGAGAAGAGATATACATCGAAAGAAAATCCTTCATGTAGAAATTTCGAGTACAAAACGATTGTAGAACAAAAATAAATATATAGTTATGGCTAGAATTGCAAAAAAGAAGACTGTTGACAACAATGCAGGTTTGCTTAAAGTTGTTGTCGGAATCAACAGAAAAGATGTTGAAAGCGTTACCGACTTCGGTCATTTCTTCATCGTAATTTTGAAGGATTGCGCTATTTTCCACACACATATTGGATTTGAAGCACGTTTTAAGCGTTGGGGCGGTGTTGATATGGAAGGACACGCGCTTACCACTACAACATTCGCGTGGCTTGAAAATCTTGTCGCGATGAAGAAAGAAGTAAAGGGAAAAGAGAATGATATTTTCCCTGAGACAGATGTTACTTATCAGGATATGCTTGATAGTATGGTTATCATCACAGAAGCCAACATTACCCATCCGATTACAGCGTTCACTGATGCAGATGATGCTGCAAAGTTCGCAAAGAACAAGATGGATTACATCGGTCGTATGCAGAAAGAGTTGGAAACTACAATGAACACTCCAGTTTCCGAGGAGACAGAGGAAGACTTGAAGAAGAACTTTGAGCACGGTCAGCAAGCAATATTGGCAGAGCAGGCAGCCGAGGCTCTTAATCAAGGAAAGGAATAGCTTATGTATAATGAATGGTATATTGAACTGAAATACGGACTATTCCGAGATTACAGAATTGTAAGAATGTGTGATGCTAACGGAGTGAAACGAGACGGTATCTTTATACCATTCATTCAGAACGGAATCAAATGGGATGGCGTAAAGGTTAAAAACCCCGTTCAGTATCTAAAGCCGATTTGGGCTGCTGCTGATGGTTCTAGATTACACAAGTTAGTTCCTATGGTTTCTGTGGATTTCAGACAGAAGATGGAAGATGCAGGTGTATTGTCACCAGATGATAAATACCCTTGCGATACGGTAGGTTACGTTTATAAAGATAAAAATAAGATTTAACGGCTATGATGTACTTAGGTAATGATACGATGAATAAGGTGGAGCGGATGGTTTGTGAACAAGTGAACACAGCTATGAGCATCGAGGAAAAGGAAGGAGTGAATGCGGATGATTTATATGTCGGCAACACTAACATTCCTTTTGCGAGAGCGGTAGCAAGGAACTTTGTTCTTGACGTTCTACACAATCGCTACGGATTTTCCTATGCCGTTATTGCACAGCGCGCGGACATCAACGAGAAATCTGCTATGCGATGTGTCCGCAAGTGTCACGAACTTGTCGGGTACGATAAGACCTATGCGTATGTGAACACTTTAATTAACGATAGATTGAGAGAATGGTATGGGGAATAGCAATGAATTATTGACATTGAAGCGCAATGCTCTGAGATTGGGATTGTGCGGAGAGTATAAAGGTAAATGGGATTCTGCCGCGAGTAAGCGAGAATTGGTAAATATGGCTCTTGATTCAAACGGAATTGAGTTTATGGCTGATTCTATTGCTTTCGGCTGGGGATTGTCAAAAGACTATCTTTTGAAAGAGTTTGTCGAGTTTGCTAATGGATTCTACCAATGTAATGAGCACGGATATACTAGTGAAATGTATATAGGTGCTCATGGAGTTATCAAAGCTCGCTCTACGATTATCCTTGTCGCGTACTGCAAGGATTTGGAAATTGAAGTTCCTGAGAATATGGTTACTCGCATTTACGTGTGCGGAAAGAGTGATGTCCGCATCGAATGCAAAGGAAAATGTGACCTTATAGAGTACGGAGAAGATAACGATACAAAAATAATCGGCTATGATGGACGAAAAAATGACGCTAAGAACGTATTTATGTATCTGAGTGGAATAGTTATAAGGACGAACAGAAATAACGTCTTACGGCTCATTTAAATAGACTAAAGTTTAGGTAAAAAGAATATTTATATTATTTTCTAATTTACAGAGCGTACGGCGGTACACAGACATAAAGTGTAATTTTACTTTTTTATTAGTTAAGGTTTAGTTAGATTTATGTTGATTTAAAAAGGGCAAGTTCAGTTGTGAAACCGAGCTTGCCCTAATTTTATATATAGAACACAGAAAACTAATTCATAAATACCTTGATACCATTTCTTCCTTGCTTGTGACCGCCCTTTACACAGCTAGCCAAGGTGTCGCGAATATCAGTAAGTATTGTTGTCTGCAATCTCAACTCAATAAGTACAGGACTGCTTGATGTGTCTTGCGTTATTGCGCTGATACTATTGCCGAGCTTCTCTAGCAGAGTATCGCGGATGATGCGAATGTCTGCTTGCTGAGTGGCTACATAATATCGTAGGCTTGATAAAATACTCTCCAAAGCCTGTGCGGTTGATTCTGTAACGGATTGAATGCCTTGCTGCAAAGCAGAGATATTTGAACTGCCAGTAGGCTTGACATTGAGAACGTCCATCAAGTTCTTTGCATACTCATTGAATAATGCAAGGTTCTTATCTTTCAGTTCCTTGATACCTTCGAGTTCTTTCTTGGTAACATCAAGACCATTGTTTCCACCTTCGCTGCCCTCAGATACCGCTTTGTCGAATGCTTCAAGGATAGGCTGAATGTATTTTGAAGTAGCTCTATTCATCAACTGCTTTGTGAGCATTGTGTTGAAATACTCGTCAAACTTATTGTTGAGTGCTTCGAGTGCATCACTGCCCTCATTGAAAGCATCTACCCACGCTTCCGAGAAAGCTTCAGCAGCAGATTTATAGTTAGACTGAGAACCGAAACCGCCAAGTGCTTCTGTCATAGACTCGCCTAATTCTTTGATGGTTGTGTTCAAATCATCAATCTGCTGTTCCCACTCTTGAATCTTTCCTTCATCAGGTTTCTTGCGACCGCGCTCTGCGTTAATCATTGCTTGGTACGCTTTCTGCTGCTTTTTAAGGGCATCGACCGATTTTTGGTTGTATTCGTAGAGCCTTTGGGTGTCAAAGGCATCATCCATACTCTTTTTAAGCTTTTCATAAGCGTGTTGCAAGGAATTTATTGCGCGTTCTTGGCGTGCAATTTCCTTATCAATCTTTCCTTCGTTGCTAAAGAGTTTAGCTATACCTGTGAGTGCTCCCATTGCACCAGCCGCAACACCTGCATAGTTACCGCTATAGTATGAACCGATTGCTTGACCGATATTGTCAACTACACTAAGAGTGTTTTCGAGTTGTTCATCAGAACCGCCTAAAGCCTCAAACAATCCATTGAACGCTGTTGCCATCGTAGATACAACGCTTGTTATATCCGTCACGGATTTTGAGAACTTGTTTTGTGCTTTTTCGCTCGCATCCTTTGCGTTATTCAAATTATTAACACTATCTTGTGTTTCTTTATTCTGAGCTTTTTTTGATGCGAGTGTAGCTTTTTCAAAGCCAAGGCTCAACTTTAAGTTTTTGGTTCGTTCGTCTTCAAATCCATTAAGAATTTCAGACTGTTTTACCTCTGCTTCAAGTTGTGCCACTCTATCCTCGTTAGCTTTTATATCATCTTTTTCTGCATCATTCTGTTTATTTTTAGAAACCCATTCTTTTATACCGCCCGACTTTTTTAAAATCCTTGTTGGCTTTAGTCATTTCTTTTAAACCAGTAGTGAATGCTTTAAAAGGATTTCTTGCATCGCGAGTTTGTCTTAACTTCTCCATTTGCTCTGTGAGAGCTTTTACCTGCGTAGGGTCAAGACCTTTAAGTTGTTCACGCATCTTATCAAGGCGGTCTATCATATAATCAAGAGCCTTGGTTGATGTATGGTCTAAATTCTCGAAAATAGAAATGTAAGTATCAGTATTTTGAAACTCCTTCCAATCAATATCAGCAGATTTTTTTCTGAATTGTTTTTTCAGATTCTCAGTCATCTGCTCTTGCATCTCTTTATTCTTCGAGATATTGGTATTATTTTGGATTTTCATATATTCCTCGTAATACCACTTATCCAACTGTAATCGTTCCGTTAAGTTGGTCTTGTATGCCTTAATCAGTTCTTGCGCTTGATTAACTTGGTCTTGATAGACTTCCTTGTCAAGCTTATCCATCTGCTCTTGATACTGCTTCCAAATATCAGAACTCCACTTGGTATTATCGCCAAACTTAGCCTTAAACTCATCTTCTATCTTACTGCGCACCTCGTCGAATGAAGATGTAAGGTTGCCAAACATAGACTTGATAACTGCATCACTCAATCCTTCTCCCTTTAGTTTCTTGTAAAGGGTAAGATTATCGAATGCATTACTAATATCGTTCTTAACATCATCCAACTGCTGTTTCATATACTCTGTGTCGAGTTGCACCTGCAATTCTATGATGTCGTTCTTCAACTGCGCACGTTTCTTGAAATCAGCGATAGTTGGCTCTATTTTCTTCAATGCGGTGATAAGACCTTCCTTGTCTGGCACAAAGTTCTTGACAATATCCTCTGGCATACCGACAAATTTAAGGTTGTCTGCATATTGCTGCATAACCTTTGCTGCCGCCGTATCATCATCCAAGTACTTGTCGTATTTCTCGTATTGTTGGTTCATTTCCTTCAAGAGAGAAATGCGCTCTATGAGAATATCACGCCGCATTTTGTCTGTTTTTGTGGTATTCTTTTTGTTCTTGTCGGCGAAAGGGTCTAAACCTCCTGCAAGTTTGTTTTTCGTAAGGGCATCCTTTAATTTGTCACGAAGAAAAGCCAATGCAGTCTGCTTATTAAACACGGTGTTTTTTCCTACATTTTGCTTGCCCCACTTCATTATTTGTGAGATACCAAGGCTAGAACCGTGAAACCATTGGATTTGTCCTCTGTTGATTTGGTCGATAAGTTCCTTAATATCCTTTGCAGAACGTTGAAAGCCTTGTACGGTAGCGAGAGCATCTTTTGGGTCAACGACATCAAGACTAATTTTAATCTTTCGTCTATCAGCCTCTGCCTGTAAATCATCCATAAATGAATAGACCTTTTGTTGAGCATTGTTCATACTCTGTTGGTCTGCGTCCACTTTGAAATGATATACCTTTGCAGCAATTTCCATCAAGATTTTCTTTTGCAACTCACCAAGTTTATTCTCTGTTGCAACATTATCCCAAAATACCTTAATTTCTGCTGGCTTCATTGTTTTCAAAAAGCCGCCCCAAACGTTATTTACGTTATCGAACAAACCTTGTAATTCGTGTGTAGCCTCTTCTTTTGCGCTCTTGAAAGAACCGCTAATAGTAGCACCGAGGTTTTCTCCAAGCCCATATAGTTGTTTGCGTAATTTGTCGGCATATTGCTTGAATGAGCTATTGTTAGTCTCATTATCAAATATCTGCCCCATTACCTTGTTTACTCGTTGCAGATACTCTACATCAAGCTCTCCAGGCTTTGCTCCGTCCTTTATGGTATCGTAAGCGGCTCTTGATTTTGCAGACAATTTATCATAACCCTCTCCGAGCGCATCAATGGCAGTTTGCGCTCTTGAAGCAAAAGCACGAACATCGTTAGCCGCATTATCAAGTTCTTTCATATCCTTGGAGAAACTATCTGCCCAAAGTGGAATGCCAAACAAATTTAGATTGTCGCTATTCCAAAAAGAATTGTCTTCTCCATTTATGTAAGACTTTGCATC
>CYGL01000199.1_pt1 | contig 31574 bp, 61 predicted proteins | sample 485531 | NCBI WGS metagenome assembly CYGL01 (sample SAMEA3497897, study PRJEB9818) | human gut metagenome | reverse complement strand
ATTAATGATACTATTTATATTTGGTGGGATGGAAAATATGTTCCCGATGTTCAAGATATAATAAATTTATTAGGTATTAAATTAGACCCATCAACAACAAAACTGGTTAATAAACCAACTTCACCAAAGAAGCCCATAAAGAATAAAATAGTAAACGCTGTAGTGCATGCAACTTTTAATTCTGTATTTGTCATAGTATATAAACCTCCTATAATACCCTTAGAACGCCGTTATTTGCGTTGTATGCTCGTTTTATATCTTTCGTGATTAATTAATCATAAGAGATATAAATGTAACTAAATTGTGTGTACAATTAACTACAATAAGTTATTCCTACATTCATCATACCCATCATGATAACCCTCATAATAACCTCTTTCATATGCTTCTTCTATTTCTGCTAATATAAAGTAATAGTCTGATCCTTGTAACATATCTCTTAATGTTTCTTTTAATTGCATCGTTAATGTACATATAAACCTCCCTAATAACAATAATAAATTATTTTTTGATGTTTCTTTGTTTTCTAGTGCGTAAAATTACATAAAAAGCGTACAAAAAAGCGTACAAAAAACCCAGTATTTATCTAGCTTCACGATACTTTTTTTACTGTACGCATTATTCCTACATTTTTTTCCTTTCTCTCTATATATACTGTATATATCCTTTATATATTTAAAGGATATAAAATGTTCGCGTACGTGCGTAAATGTGGTTTAAGCTAGTTATTTACTAACTTCATAAGGATTCTAAAAGTACGCATTTTTTGTAAAAGTACGGTGCGTACTTAATAATAGCAACATCAAAAATTAATTTTTACTTCTAACTTTGTATACTGTTTTCCTTACTCCGTGTTCCATTGTTGATGATTTATGTATTTCTAAGTTATTACTTAATTTATTAAATGCACTAACAAATGTTTTGAAAGCCATCTGAACACCATATTCTAATACAGCACTATTAAACCATGTTTTAACACAATTATATTCGTTCCATTCGTCTAATGTTTTACTCATGGCTTCATACATAAATGGTGTATTATTTTCTAAGAAATTACTAAATTGTGTACTATCGTTATAACAGAATTCACCATCTTTAATAGCTTTATTAATTGCCTTGACAGATTGTACCAACAACCATTCTACAGCTTTTTGTGTTTTCAAGTTTTCTTGTTCCCATAAATCATAGTTAGGGTTTTTATCGAACTTATGTTTGAAGTGGATAATATTAAAACGCGACTGCCAAGCAGTAATATCGCTATCAAGTTTAATTTTAGGGAAGTCATTCATGCTCATAATTAACTTAGCATAAAATGGAGCTTTATAACCATCTTTACCTTTATTTTCGACTTGCATTGTTGTAACACCTGAAATAAGTCTTTTCAAGAAATTAGGTTTTTCGATATAACCCGCGTCAATATCATCAGAATAATTAAATAGCTTCCCGCAAATTTGAGCCTTATTGAACCGTCGATTCACCTCATCAATATCAAATGTACTATAATTTTCAACGCCATATAGATATTCTATATATTCAACGAATTTTGTTTTACCACCTTGAGCAGAACCATGTAATAAAAACATAGTACGTAAATTACAATTAACCAACATAGGGTATCCAATTAACTGATATAATAACGCCTCTACATTTTCATCATAATCAGCCCATTTTTTTATCTGTTCTTGTACCTGAGGTTGAGCTTCAACATTTATATTATAATTCCACGGAATACGATTACAAACAGCAAATTCTTGTAAATCATCTTCATAGAAGTCTAATGTACGCAAGTCTAAAACACCGTTCATAAATGCTATTTTATAAGGATCTACTTGTGTAAATTTTCTAAATGTAGACTTAAAACCAACTATAGTATTATAAACCTCTGTTCTATTGGTTTTTGTTGTTGATGGGTCTAATTTAATACCTAATAAATTTATTATATCTTGAACATCGGGAACATATTTTCCATCCCACCAAATATAAATAGTATCATTAATAACACAAAATTCATATTGTTCGACAATATCTTTCGCCATCATATAATGTAAAAATTTATTATGCTCACCCCTATATTTGTTCACTCATCCACACCTCCATAAATTCAAATTTTTTCATAGGCTCATAGTTAAATAAATTGCACCATATACAATAACATTTATACGCCGTTTCAGGTGTACACCCTTCAGGAATCACACCGTAAAAACAAAAATCAATAAATTCTTTCATGCATTCACCTTCTCAAAATTAGTTTTCACAAATACATTCAATTTATGTAAATCCCATTTATATTGTTGTAACAAGTCCTCAATTTTCAAATCTTCCTTGATATTATTATCAATCCATCTTTGTAACTCGCTCACGTGCCAATTTACGGACTTCCTAGATACTTTAAAAACATAATCATTAACCCATTGTACAAGGTCTATAATTTCCTTAGCGTCCATAGTGTACGATAATGCAACGTTAATAATTTGCTTATGCACGCCATGACGTCCGTCACCCTCACCTACATTCTTTAAATCTAATTTTTTCGATAACCTCATTAGTTGCCAAGGTAACACTTGCACATCATCACAATATTTAATTATTTCCCTAGGCTCACCGTGTTTAATAACGCATTCATAATCACTATTATTCCAACTATTGCGTCCTTGCTTAATATCACAAGTTAGACCACATACTAATTCGGCTCCGTTTTCACTAGGTATTTTTATATCAGGTTTTTTTGAATATAGCATGAATCCCGTTATCTGTACCAACAATATGCGTATTCCAATCGTATTTATCAACTAATTGTAGGAATAAGCCACAATCCTCCCTATTGTCAAAATCTAACATCATATATTCAGGCTTAAACAACCCGCCTACCGTTTCATATTGCGGAATCACCCGTGATGGTCTTTTATCGATTCGTGCTTTATTTTCCCCTAAGCGAATATACCCTCTATAAAATTTCGTCAACATCATTAACCACCTCAAACTCATCCTTATATAAATCGTATAGATAAAATACTTCCCATCGTTGAACGCGTAACGCCGTACCATCGATTTTAAGAACCATTTTTTCAATTAGATTTTGTGTTACATCAATATCCTGTTCTTTATCAGGTTCTGCACCTTTCATGATATATACTTTATTATCTGATTTTCTAATATAAAACTTATTTTCACCTTTAATAGTTTCCCATACCTCATAATGCTTAAACATATTATTTATCCTCCTTGATTAATTGTTGTAACAACTTAGTATATTTTTTCCATCCCTCGTTATGTATTTCATGATGGCAATTTCTACACAAGCCAATGCAATTGTCCGCGTTAAAAACATGTGTTTCATCATCTTGTACTTCCCTAGGTATGATGTGATGTACCTCTTCTATAGGGTTATAAATCCCATTGTACCAACATAACCTACATGATAAGTCCCTAGCCTTGACTTCTGCTTTTATCTTTTTCCATCGTGTTGACTCCTTAGCCAACTGGCGTCCCCTCCTTTTATCCTTTGGTTTATTAGGGCAATTATGGTTATTAGTATCCACAATCCGCCCACACCAACTACATATACGCTTCATATTAAGCCTCCAACCCTCTAAAATTACTTAACATATATTCTCACCCCATTAAAATCTTTGTCGCTTTTATACTCATTTTCAGCTATCATAACAGCATAGTCATTAGATATACTACGAGCCATTCTTATTGCTTCTTCCGATGTTGTAACATAAATTACTTGTTTCATGTTTGTTACCTCCTTATGGTTATATAATACCATAAATATATTATCCTTGCAAATACAAAAAGAGCATACTTAGTATGCTCTTATGTAATAGTTACAACAAATATTTAATTATTCGGAGTGTGCTTAAAAATAAAAATTATTTACTAATCTGTTGTAACAAATAATATTCACTAAACACATTATTATGTGCTTTATTGTGGCATGTTTTACATAAACTTATGAGATTCGAATTTTCAAGTTTTAATGTTGGATGTGTATCAAGACTGTATATATGATGTACCTGTAGTTGCTCGGTACCACCACATATAACACATTGATTCTTATCCCTAGCTAATATCTCGGCTCGTTTATGTTTCCATGTACTTGAACCTCTAAAAGATTTTTTGTCCATACATTAAGTATAGCACATTAATGTTATTTTGTAAATATCTTTTTATATAGTTGACTAAACAAAGTATACTCAGGTACATAACGCAATTTACGGCGTTCATATGTATCATGGCTCGCATTAATTACATTCATATAATGTGTTTGTTGTTTCTTGCGTTCGCCGTACTCGTTTGTCCATCTGTAAACAGAATCAATAATATTATCAGTTTTAACCTCATCAAATTTAATTGGTTCAATACCTTTATACCAAATTTGTAATCTATGCGGGTTAATTAGCTCGCCTATACTCTTTGTATGAATTACCTCTTTTTGTACCCCTAGGCTTTTCAGACGCTTGTATAATTCGGGTGCATGTAGTTTCATATAAGGCGTACCAAATTTACACACATTTGTTATAACAACTACACTTTCAGAGGCTTCAAACCATTGTAACACCTTTTCACATTCTTTTTTATAATCGTCTAATTTTTCTGCATTAAATCTGTTACCACACACTGACATGTTAAATGTATCAGGGAAAGCGATAACTAACTCATCTGTATCCCATTTATCGGATGGGTTAAGCATTAACGTTACCCATTCACCTTTATCACGCATATAATTGTATAAATCGAGATTATTCGTAATCATTAATATCCGCCTCCAATTTATCAATACGCTCTTCTAATTCCTTTGTTAAAGGTACACCTAAGGAAAATATAATGTCACTGGTTAACTGTTGTAACAAAATACTACAAATTTTCTTATTATGATACTTTTCCCATAAATGCTCCAACGCGTATGTCCTTGATTCTATAGATTTAATAGTCATTATTCGCTCACCGCCCAGTTGATAACCTTATTTTCAATCGTATCATGTACTTCTAAATCCCATACTTCCTCATCTAACAATACAATTTCTAGGCTCTTATCATTTAATTTCCATACAAAGTGGATCCATTCACCACACTCAATAATAACAGGTTTTAAAATAAAATCATTTGCCTCAAACGTGTATGCATTCTCTAATAAGTCCATATTATATCTCCTTTTTAACAACATCAACATAACAATTATCGAATTTATCGTTACCTCTACTATACGTTAATGCTGTCATTTTATTTCACCTCTACGCTCCATTTATTAAAGATAATTTCAGTTGCGTCAATCGAACCCGTACCCCGTACATAATTATTTTTTTGTTCTTCTTGCATTTTTGCTACTCGCTTAATAACTTCAGGGTCGGTAATATGAATGTTAACGGGTTTATGCAAATCACCCATTTTAATCCAATCATGAACAATAATTTCAGGTTCATCACCAAATACTTTATCATCAATTGTTGCTTCAAATTTCACTTTTTGCGGTGTAAATTGTCCTTTTTTAGCTAGGTCAATAGCTTTCATTAAGCTAATTCCGTTATTTTGTTGTACTGTTTGAGTTTGTGTTTGTTGGTTTTGTGCTTGCATGTTTGGTTGATTGTTACCACAACCTCCCATTAATAAACCCATACCGATTAAAATTATTGCTGTTAACTTTTTCATTGTTATAACCTCCTAGGCAATAAATACATTTCTTAATTTTCTAACATCTTCAACGCTCATATTTGCTTTTTTAGCGTCTTCAACAACTTTACTTGCAATCATAGTTGCTGTTGTTAAATTTCTACCACATTGTAATAAATGTCTTTTACTGCAAAAAATAAATCTTCGTACATTTTAAATCTCCTTTGTTTTATAACTTCGTAGGTCATCCTCCTTACATTTATTATAATAACATTGTTACAACAAAATGTCTAATATTTAAAATGCATAATACATATTACTTTTAGTCATACAGCTTTTTCACAAACCATAACCCAGTACACCCCATTGACCTTTTATTGAAGGGCTTATTCAACCTACATTGCCAAGAGATTTGTTGGTCAATTACACCAGTCTTAATAGAAGCCTCTTTTACGCTACTATATACGCCTAATAGTTCCCGCGTTTCATTATCATAACATTCAATAACATATCTCTTTTTAGGTTCATAACCAAAGTAAAAGCTACGTCCCCTATTAATTTCAAGTATTGGCTTATCAAGCTGTTTATATATGGTTCCGTAGCAGATATGCTCCGCAAATACTGCTTCCTGTATTGTGTTGTAACTAGCTAATAATTCATTTGTTAACCAATCATATTTATTAATCTTCACAATAATATACCTCCCTCATTATGTTTTGTATCTCAGTAAAGTTATATAGCTTTCTTTTTTCCTCGTAAACATCAAAAATAGCATCCATTGGAATATTGTGTTTTACACTAATTTGTTTTAAACTCATATTTCTATCTAAACAATCGATAATAAAACTCATTTTACATCACCTCAATAATCGCAACATCATTCCCGCCACAATATACGGTATAAATCTCGTAATCATTATTTTTTATATATTTATATGCTGTTTCAACGTCTGTAAATTCCGTTATTTTATTCGTAATAATATTGCATACTTTATAAACTTTCATTTATTTAACCTCCACAATTACCTTCTTATATTCATCTTGATATACTTTATATATTGTTTTGTTGTTAATTTTTAGCCAATTATTAGCGTCCTTCATTGTTGGCGTAATGTACAAACAAACCTTATTTTCTACGATATAAAACATATTAATCCTCCTTTACTTTACGGAATACATAATTTACTTTATAACGGGCGGGATCCCATGTATCAAACCAATTACCGCCCTCACAATAGGTCATATGTCCATTAACTACTACAATACGCGGTTCCGTAATATCGGTTGCATATTGTTTAACGGTTCTTTTATAATTGCCTAGGTCACAAGCCTCATAACCATTACTAACGATGTACGTCCATCCAGTACGCAACTCTGTAATTTTCCAACCCTTATCATATGCTAATTGTAACATATCATCATGTACCTCCATGTAGGGCTTATGTAGTGCTAGTGAAATAGCCCGTATCATACAGTCCTCCCAATTCATACCCCAAGGGTTCGCATTCTTTTCTATAAACATTATTATCACTCCTTATGGTTATATAATACATCACTTTATAAATATTGTCTAATACTTAAAAGTCATAATAACTATAACAAAAAAAGATACTACCCTAATGAGTAGTATCTTCATCGTTCCCCATCCATTCGGCTATAAGCATAATTACATATATGCTTAATATCCATTTCACCATATGAGGAGTTGTTGTTGTGCATATCATAGCGGTCATACCACCGAATAGCACACTTAAATTTTTAACGTTTTTTGTTGTCATTGGTTAATCCTTTCAATTGTTCGAGACTAGATTGTAATATCTTTGGTAATGTAATCCCGCATTTACCCGCATTTTCAAGCACTGAAAGCCCTTCATTCGCTATAAAGAACCATGTTACAGTCTTAGCGATAATCCCGTCCGTTTTCATCATCAAGTCCAATTGATGAGCAAACATTACCAAAGTTAATATAACAACCTTCTTCACAATTCCTTTATACATTTTTCTGCTATTGAACATCAGTTTTTCATTTACAAAACTAGCCAATACGCCTACAATAATGTCAAGCGTTATCGCCCATAATAAGACTTCAAGATGTTCATTCACACCAAATGCATAAGAAAGGAAGCCACCAATAACCCCTAAAACTACGGATATTTGGTTATCGTGCATTATATAACCCTCCTACGATAATATTATATCATAGTTGTTATAACATTGTCAACTAAAAAATAAGAGGCGGTTATTATACCGCCTCATTATACGCTAACCCTACGGCGTACCCGAGATAAAGACCACGCTCCTTTATTTAATAAGCGTTTGAAGTTTATCAATGGCTTGATTCAAGTAGCGACGGTCTTTCATATCAATAAACGCTTTAATGTCCATGATAGCACCACTAACCGCTTCCGCTTGTTCATCTTTCAAGCCCGCACCGCTTGCAAGTGCTTTTAATGTTGCTTGATTTAAAAGCACAGCGATAAGAATTGTACGGATTTTAATCCACATTATATATCACCTCCTTCTATTATATTATAACATAATTATTTATCACATGCAACATAAAAGCCATTAACTACAATGTAGCCTTTATTGCAATCTACTAAGCGATACATAGGTTCATCTTCAACATGATATGCGGTAACACCTGTTACAACAACTCTATTTGTCATATATGATTTTAACGCATTCCCTACTTGTAATTGGCTTGCATACTTCCATAAGCCTCTATCATTCATTAATAATGTATCAACTGTTACAACAATAGAACACATTTCTGTATTGATAACAACAACATCACCAGTATATGTAGTATCACGTAATAACATATCATGACGCAATTCACAATCAAATGCATAATCGCCAACACTATTAATAAAACTGTTTACTTCAATCATTTATTTATCTCCCGAACAAACATTCTTTATAATCTTTATTATTTTTGTCATAACATCTTGACTTCATGTGTGTCCATGTTTTATATAATCGTGTGTCACATTTGCCATGCGTGGTATTCTGTTCTATTCTCATTTCTTTTCGTAAACATCCACATGATTTAGTATCTCCGTTTTGTAGCTCACGAATAGCGACTTCTTTTAAATTACCACACTCACAAACACAAAGCCATTTTGTACGTCCTGTTGTATTGTGTAATCGGCGTAAAGCGGTCAGCCTTCCGAATTTATGACATGTTATATCTTTAAATTTAGTCATCAAGCCCGTCCCGTACTACCGAACCCGCCGTTACCACGTTCAGTCTCTTCTAACTCGTCAACAATTTCAATAGATACGTCCGCCAATGGTACGATAACCAGTTGAGCAATTTTATCATATTGATTAACGCGAACCATTAAATTATGATGTGTGTTTTGTAACGGTACTTTAATTTCACCAGTAAAGCCCGCATCAATTACGCCTACGTTATTAGCCATTCTAAGAGGTGTTTTACTGATACTGCTACGCGGGAACAGCAAGCCAACCATTCCGACGGGAATTTCTACGCATACACCAGTTGGGATCATTGCTGTTTCTTTAGGCGGTATAACAACTTCGAATCTAGCTTTAACATCAAAACCCGCGTCAATAGAATGGGCTTTCTTTGGTACACAATTTTTATCTAAAATTTTAATTTTCATTTTTTAAAACCTCCTGTAACTTTCTTGCATAATGTTCAATTTTTTCAAAATCTTGTAAATCAGAACCTTTTTTTCTTAAACAATATTTAATAATATTCCCTTTAAGGAATCCGATAAATTCTTCTCGTGTAAAATCTGCTTGCATGATGTCCCATGGTTCAATGTCAAGCGTTGTATATTGTTTATTATTCTTTGTTGTAACATCTTCCATAAATTCAAATTCTAAATCACATGTACCATTTAAGTCCCATGCAGTTAAGGCCCCTCCGTCACCGTGAATAATACCCGTTGTAGAATCATAACTTCTATACGATGTTGTTTCAGTTTTGTTTTTAAAGTGCTTAATTACCTTTGTTCCCTTTGGTAATAAAATTACATTATCATTATGTAATGTAAATGTTTTACATCCTTGTGCTGTTGGTGAATCGTTCCAAAGTACTAAAATTGTTACATTCCTCAACATATAGGAGAAATCAGCAACAACACCAACAACGCTTTTATCTTTACTACAAACCAAATCACCTTTTTTCATTTTATTCTCCTCCTTCAAATGATTCAATGCGTTTTCTTGCTTCTTTGATATACCAGTTTTTATCTAACCAATTCGGACATTTCATACCTTGTATATTGCTGTTTACAATTTTAGCATGTTCAGGGCAAGAAGCAAATTTCTCCGCATTTTTACCTTCTTTTTGTTTGTACAAAATACCATCTTTACGGCTTCTGCTTGCGAATACCCTATATACTTTATCAGTTAATACCTCACCATTATATATAGCCTGTTTATAATTCCCTGATAACTTATATGTTTTCATGAAAGGAGCTAATTGTTTTTCTTTCATTATAAACTCTTCAGGTTCAACGCCATTAACAAAATATTCAACTACGGCGTCAGCGACAATAGGCAAATCATAATCCAATGTTTTTGATTTTTTAACGGCTCCGCCTTTACGTTCTACTTCGCCATTTTCAAATACTGCAATATAATTATTTACATCACGTTGAGCCATATACGTAATATAATCATACTCCATATTTAAGCGTGTACGCTTTTCCCATGTGCTAACAATATTCTTAAAATTATCAAGCTCTGTTTTAGGTATTTTATAAATAACTGCGTCAGTATTCGTTTGAATTAATTGATAATCATTATTACTAGATAATTCTTCTATTAATTGTAATAACATTAATTGTCCATTTATACAAACCTCACGTCCTTTTTTAGGGTCGTAAACATCTGATAATACTTGATATTTATTATTTTCACATTTACCCGCTAAGTTCATCCCATACGTCGAATTGAGAACGATTTTTAGCGGGGCTTGTAACGGGTTTTTTTCGTGTTTATATTTCAAACGCAATTCGCGGATATCAATGTAGGTTTGTTCGTTAGGTATCGCCCTCGATAGTAAATTCCAATTAATCATGATTGATGGATACATTGAGCCAACATCAACATGTAATAATAGGTAGTTAGGTTCGTTTAACTGGCTATAAAAATAATTTGATATACTAGCATGCAACCCGCCGAGGGCAAACACATGTTCGACTCCATATAACTCAATTTCATACTTAGCCTTCGCGTCCTTTGTTTCGTGTAACTCATCGAAAAAATTCAATACATCTTTATGTTTGTAATCGTAATCCTTAACACATTGAACATATTCAAAGTCCCATTCTTGCTCCCATTCCTTAGGGGTTAAACGCTTTGCCTTTAAAATCTTAGATGATAATTGAGCCTTCGTTTTTCCCATACTGGATAATGGTTCGCCCGCTAACTGACATAAGCCCATATGAGCCTTAAAATCATCTATTGTATGTTGAAATACCAATGCTGTATTATATACGTCATCATGGCAATATTGGCGGTTAAGTTTTCGTTCTGATTCGGTTAATGGTCTTTTAATATCAAAGTCAACGTCGGTCTCGTGAATGTTTACCCCTAAATAGCTTTCTAACTGTTTTAGGCTTTTCCCAAACACAATGCAGTCATATATGTTTAATTTGATGTTTCTGAAATCATTTGAAAATTGCCATCCCGCTTTACCTTCCTTGATTATCCAATCATTAACCAATTTAGGATTATAACCTAATAAGATAGCTTTTACGATGTATTGGTCATATCCTTTTACATTGTAACCAATCCATAAATCGTGTTTGTTCTTTTCATAGAAATCAGTCACGCTTTTTCTATCTTCCAAGTAATACCATTTATCACCATTAAAAGCAGTAACAAGGAAGTCATACATATAAACCTCACAGTCAAAGAATATCACTTGTTATCACCCATCATTCTTGCAAGTTGATCATCGCCGTTCTCCCGTGCTAGATAAATCAACCATTCATCTAACTCCTTAGAATCTGAGTTCAAATACATTGAATATAAAAAATCTGAAATTACAGTTTGTCTATTAGTCATATTACATCACCTCACTTAACCACAAACAAAGGAACATCAACCAAATGTATGCAACTGCACCAAATATCGCACAACACATAAAGAAAATTATTTTATCCATTTTATATCTCCTTAGTCATTCATCCACTTAGCAACCTCAATAACCCAAATTGCAACCGCAATTGCAATATTACACAATGTTAAATCTAAACCCCATATAATAGGTAATGTTAATGCTAAAATTAATGTTAAACTTTTCATATTATGCTCTCCTATACCACACATTACCGCTTTTAAATGCGATACGATATTCTTTCACTAGATATACAGCGTCATAAGTATTTACAGCTGTATCAACAACTTCATTGTTGTAAATAATATAATACATTTTTATTACCTCCTTAAGTAACTTTATCTTCTGTAATTATAATATCACACCCTGTGAAAACTGTCTAATACTTAAAACGCATAATAAGTATGACATAAAGTAATAAGGCGGGCTATCCGCCCGCCTTATGATTAGTTATCCCATACATCATTTACATAATAGTTTTTGAAATTTCCGTTTGTTTGTTGATGTATTAAGAATGTACAGTTTTTAACATCCGCATATACGATATTGATTTGTGTTTCTAAATCATCGAAGTCACCGTTAAATTCTACAACCTGAGCAGAACCTAATGTATTAAGAAAATCAATAGCCGATTTGACAGCCCATGCGGGATTCTTTGTTCCAGTCAGTACCTTGTTAATCCATAAACGTTGATTTTTGAATTCACCGTCTAGGATTTTAAAACTACCCTTTAACATCAGTTTGTCTCCCGCCTTAGTAGTTCCAAGCTCCAAACTCATCAACGCACATTCATAATCCCCATCAGTAGGCTCTTTATATTCCTTTTTCGTTTCCTCCTTTGGTTTATTATCTTCAAGTTCCTTGATTTGTTGGTTATATTCATTCATATCCATGTTAAAATCTTTAAAGCTCATTATTTATTTCCTCCTATTAAAACGGACATTCATTATCTTGTTTAACGATTCTGCTTCTACGTGTTCGCGTTTGTTTGGTATTATCCATGCTATCAATATCTTTACTATCATCAATACAGAACAAACCATTTAGTGCATATTTACGAGCATAGCTACTGCATGCACCTGTTAATTGGCTCAACGTCCACTTCCTTTTTTTGGTTTTACTATCTTCCCCTAGACGAAAGCGGATACAGTAATTTGACTATTATCTTCAACACTTGTAATAGTGGCTATTGCTTTAACATACACCCTATCTTCTACTGCTACAATATCATCAGTTACAGTCAATACTGCTCCATTATTTTTTTAAAAGTGGTTTTACATTTTCAAATATTCCGTCAAGCGTTCTATAGAAATAACCACCGAATGTGTTTTTTTGATTTTTAGGAGCTTTCAATTCAGATTGTATGGAATTTAGTATCTCATTTATTTTGTTCATGTTTCACCCTATATGGTTGATTGAAAATTCTTTCAATGTCCCAGTTTCTTTCAAACCTATGTGTAAATGCTTTGTAATTTACGCCTATATAGTCGGCCCATTCACTCATAGTCTTTGTTACTCCCTTATAAGTAATACGCACATTACTTCGCTTGTTATTACAATTTTGTTTTCTAGTAACAAACCTACAATTAGACGGTTCGTAATTTCCATCATTATCAATACGGTCTATTTGTAAACCCTCATCATATCCGTTACATACCGCCCAATCATAGAACGCTTGAAAATCGTTTTTCCATTCATCACATACAGCAATACCACGCCCGCCATAATTTTTATAGTTTTTGATGTGTGTATTATAACATCTGTTTAGCATACTATTCCAAACATGATATAATGGGTGTTTTGTCTTATTGTGTGTAGTATTTAATACTCGGCTTGAGTATCGTCTAATACAGCCACACGATTTTGTTTGACCGCAATTCAAGCTATTTTCTAATGTTTTAAATAGGTTCCCACAATGGCATAAACAATAACAGACAGTAGGGTGTCCTTTATTATGTTCTCGTGTTAGTATTGTTATACCATTTATTTTATCTAGTTCTTTATATTTCATATCTTCTTATACTCCTTAACAGGTTCCACAAATCGAGCAACATAGAGGTCCGCACTATGCACCAAATATAATAGCTCGTCAAGCCCTAACATGTATTCACGGTTAGCATTTTCAAAAAACCCATCATGACTAAGTATACACACTTTTTCACTCTCTGTCAAGTTAAAAAATTTACTTGCCATATTGAGTGACCGCATAGCATGATTTTTAATCATTAATGTAGGGTCAATCTTTTTAGGTTTTGTACCGCTAACATTACCGCTTTTTAACAAGTTAGGTACATAATAATTCATTTTACCCCAATCATGGCACATCGCACATAATACAAGACTTTCATGACTAACCTTGCTGTCAAACTCACCCGCTAATTTTAAAGCGTAGTTGATAACATTTAAAGTGTGTTCACAAAGTCCGCCCTCGTAATTACAATGGTATGATGTACTAGCCCAAGCACTATAAAAACCATTATCTTCTAAGAATGTGAGTACATCCTCAACATTACATCTGTCAGACAAGTAGAGTCTAATATAATCTTCTAGCAGTTTCTTATTCGTCATTAATTACCTCCTCAATACGTTTCTTGATGTTTTCCCAGTCCTTAGGGTACACAAGATAACCCTCGCAACCCCAAGAATTAATATTATCAAGAATCTTCAATTGTACTTGACTAGGTTTACCCCTAACATCTTTTAACTCCAAGTCTATTGAGTGACCTTTTATGCAAATGTGCATATCAGGTAGCCCCGATATTGAAAATTGCGAACCGAATCTTTTTTCATAATAACCAACAGGCTCGGCTTTTATTTTTTGTTTAGGTGTGTTAGGCGGGTAAACCCCTTTAGATTGTAGCCATTTTTTAATACGATTTTCAAAATTTTTCTCGCCCGCCAATTACTCGCTCCTCAAATTTCTACGGATAACTAATCTAGTATATTTTTCAACACCGTTAACAAACGGACGGCATATATCGTATTTATGGTCTTTACCGTGTTTGATAATACCTACAATATCAAAATCATCTGCATTATGCTTACAGATATAGGAGATTGGTACCGCCATCAAACTAACATAACCAAAAGGGATGTCTTTCGTTTTATTCACATTTAGAATATTAGTTCCGTCGATATACTCGTTCACAATTTCATTACTAAGCTCCAAATGTGGGTTCTGTTCTACAATATCCAAGTTACTAACAAACATAACAAGCGATACGCCTTTATGTTCCCCTTGAGCGTCAAAATACATGCTCTGAAATGATTTACCTATGTTTAGTCTATGTTCTATAAAATCAATAAACAAATCCTTATAACATAGATGGTTAAATGTACATACGAAAATTAAAGGCTTATCTTTATACGTATTATAGAAGTCCTTGATTTTACTGAATGGTGGATTCGTTACACATACGTCATAGTCATCAGGCTTAAACCACTCGATCCCGTTTTCTTTATGATACGTGATAACATCACACCCAAGTTCTTTCAGATACTTAACAAAATTGCTCTCATCAGTATCACATGGACATAATACGCGTTTACCTTTCAAATATTCTTTATAAGGTTCTAAGCCTTTAACAACATCATCATAATAAGTATAATATTCGTCGTTCTTGTTACGCCTTGCATTATCTAAATTAGATTTAGTTCTCATATATTACCTCCTTTGTTGTAACAATATTATATCACTTGTTTTTCAACTCGTCAATTAGAATTTTAAAATATGGTAAATCATAGTACATCCAATAACAATAATTACGCCATTCGGCGAGTTTATGGTGTTTCCTTTGTTGGTACATATTAAGAACGTTCTCATAATTCATTGTAATTGTTCTAACTTGATTGTACGCACAAGGTAATAACTGGATGATGGTACGCCATAAATTTTTATTTTTAGTTATTTGATAATCATGAATTCTAGCGTTTAGATTATCAATAACCTCATTTACGATACAATCATTTTCATGCATATCTTCAAAACTGAAGTCATGTTTCATCAATGGTCTACTACATAACTTATGCATAGTGGATTGACTATTTGATGTTACACCTACTTTATATGTATCGAATTCTTTCCACCAATACAGCGGGGCTGTAATATCACACGAGATAAACATTTGACGCAACACTTTTCTATGGTCTGAACCCGCTTTTACTAATCGTTTTAATAGCTCTAAATCATTTTTACCAATGTGATTATCTTTGGTATCACCTAAGCCCCATGAATTCATAGGGTTACGCATCCCCGACATGGCGGATTCAAATCCGTATACTTTTAAATTTTCAATTTTAATCATGTTCAAATAACCTCTCCGTGTAGTCTTGCTTCTTAGCTAATGTGTTATATATATTTAACTCAATACTATTATTTGTAATCAATTTCCAATAAGTACACTTATTATTTTGACCTATACGATGGATACGCTTTTTTGATTGTTCGAAGAAATCCGATTTAATAGGCGGTGAGTAATAAATCATTTTACTAGCTTTTTGTAAATTTACACCGCTTGAGCCTGATTGATACTGTACAAGCGTTACAGAATCGCTATTATTGTTATAACAATTTAGATTTTTAACGCTACCGTTAACATAACTAATAGGACGCTTTAATTTTTGTACAAGTTGTTGTAACAATTCTAACTCACAATTAAAGTTATAAAAGATAATAACCCTATCTTCAGTCCCCTCAATCAAGGTTCTAACCATTTCTAGCTTTTCCTTGCTGTTACATAGTTGGCGAGCGTATAGCATATCTGTTGCGGGACTTGATGAAATATATTCTGTATCTCCACAGTCAACATAACCATCTTTAACAAACGTTTTATAATACTTGCTAGGCTGTACCCAAACATCTATAAACCGTTGCTCAGGCAAGTCAATGACCTCATCTGTTTTCATGAACACACAGCCTAAGTCTTTCATTACTTGCTTTAACTCATCAACGTTTTTATAAGGATTCGTTTTTGATAACACACGGAATTTAATACCCGACTTCTCCATTTCAAAGAAGTTACAGTATCTATCCTCATATGAACGTTTATTCATATGTAAACCTAACATTTTTAATTGAGTATACAATTTATCATACCTTGCGTTTGAGCAAGGTGTACCTGATAACAGTATTAAATTATCAAACTTTAATTTGATAACGCCCTTTGTTTGTTTACTTGTATTGTTGGCTATCGCTTGACTTTCATCTAACATCAATGTGAAATCCCGTAACTTTAATAATTCTGGTTTACGCCAAGCACTTTCATAATTTATAACACCCATTTTTAAATCTTGCTCATCATTCATGAAAGATTGTAACTGCTTTTTATTGGTTAGATTGTACGTACAGTAATTTGTATGTACATTATTAAAATGTTCCACCCATTGAGATATAAGCGACTTCGGGCATATAATCAGTATTGGCTTTTTAAATGATGTTGCCTTGACTGACCCTGTAAATGTTTTTCCTAAGCCATTCAGCCCATATCCAAATAAAAGGCTACGCGATTATAATTTTGTGTTTGTTGTAACACTTCCTTCTGATGTGGATATAGTTTAATACTATCACCTCCTTAAAATATAAGAGGGCATTTAAGCCCTCTTAATTATCGTACAAAATACAATGCTGTAGTAATCAACGCCATAACACCGTAGCAACCTACCGCAATAACAATCGCCATCTTATCCATGATGTACCTCCACTATTTGAAAAATCTCATCCACGCTTTATAGTCTAAAATCATAAACCCTACAAACCATAAACATAAACAGATACCAAATGCAGGTAATGCTTCAATAAATTGTTCCATAATCTTATACCCCTTGTTTCAAACAATAATAACCAATAACCATAATTAAGATAATCACCAACAAAGCCATAACACGATACCTCCTTCCATGATATAAAACGCACTCACACCAATAACAATTAATTTACATCTTTTTGTTCGTAATCTAGCCCTCCACATTTACATATCTCCTTTCATTATATACTTTATAATTCAATACATCATTAAGTATCTTTGTTGTACCGTTTTCAAAAAACAACGTAATTTCTTTACCTTGTACGGTGTAGTCTTTAACTTGATATTCTTCAATCTTATCATTATCATAAGCTACTTTAATATACTTTTTAATAATCATCATTTTTATTACCTCCTTTAAGGGCTTTTCCCTTTCCTCACCATTATAATAACATACCCAGTATAATATGTCTAATACTTAAAATGCATAGATAGTATTACATAAAGTAATAAGGCGGGCTATCCGCCCGCCTTATGATTTACTTGTGATATTCAAGTACTTTAACAATATCCCAACCTTTATACAATCTACGCTTTATAGTTCCGTAATTAAGATTTAAAATCTCGCACCATTCTGCAAGCGGTTTTGTTTGACCTTTATAAGTTAGGTGTATTGTGTTACGTCTATTTCTAACTTGCTGTTTCTGAGTTGCCCATCTACAATTAGAAGGCTCATAATTGCCATCAACATCAATTCTGTCTATAGTTAAGTTATCATTATATCCATTTTCCATAGACCAATTATAGAAAACAATAGGATCATTTAACCATTCATCACATACCTTAATACCACGTTCACCATAATATTTATAATGGTCATCCTTTGAATTGTAACATTTTTGTTTCATTCTACACCAAGTATTATATATCCTAGAATGTTTTAAACCATGAATAAACATGTCAATCACCGCAACATGTACAGCCACATGTACAATGTTTTTTATTGTTTGTGTTATCATCCATGAAAGGCATCCAATATACTTCACTCACGTCCATTTCATGTCCACACACATCCCCTTTATCAGAATATTGCCACATGGATAAACATTCTTTCGGATAATCGCAAGTGCTATTATATTGAGCTACCCATAATCTAACCCAAGGTACTTGACTGTACATATAAGTTTCATCCCATAACAAGGAATACCCGCTATAAATACCGACGAAGTCCCATCCCGCTTTATTTAAACGATTTACAAACTCGCACATAATATTTGTAATATCTTGATATGATAAATTACCGTTATTGATATGACTTCTCAATCGTGTATGGTCTTCGTAATCGTACCAAATACCCGCCTGTAGGTGCCAAGGCGTTAAACCAATCTCAGATAACTTATTGATAACCCAGTTAGCCTCATAAGCACACTCAGTTAAGTCATACGCATGCGAAAAATAGTAAACACCAACTTTTAAGCCAGCACTAATTGCATTTAAAATTTGTTTTCTACAACATTCAGTCTCGTTATAACTTTCCCCAAGTTTAACGATAACAACATCATAGCCCTGTTCCTTAGCTTGCTTAAATTGTTCCTCGCTAATAAAATAATCTTGCCAATCGCTAATATCAAAACATTTCATAATTATAGCTCCTATTCTTTCCAACGCCCGACAATAAACGCATAAACGTCTGTTAATGCATCAACTGTTACCGCCATTGATGTTGTAGTACGTCCGCCCCATCGTTGTTCAGTAGTACCATTCGAACCCGAACCCGCGACGGTAGGGTTTAACGCGGTATTCTGCCAGCCGTAGCGATTTAAAACGTTAATTTCATAAGATACCCAAGCGAGATATTTTTCATCAATAAATGGAGTTAAGAATGTTAATGTATCAACTGTAATCCCACCCGAGATAGTGGTTCTATCTTTATATATAACTTGTACTAATTTACCGCTTTTATATTTATCATAATAGCTTCTACCTTGTTCAACATGTTCAATAACATAATCAATGTCATTGTTTTTGATTGTAATATCACCGCTCAAATTACCACCCGTTAATGGTAAGTAGTTGTTTAATTCGGGTTTAGTTGCATATTTTGATAAATCAATATCCATTGCCTTTTTTAACTGAGCGTCTATAATATCCATGTTACCGTTAAGTACACGAATGTCAGCAAAGTCATTTAACTCAGGTTTAACAAGATTATAATTAGGAGTGTTAGTTGCCATTATTTACCTCCTTTAATTGAGAAATAATATCACTTCTCTTGTCAGTTAGCTCATCAAAATAATTACTGAATTCCGTTTCATTTAATGTAACAAGTTCGCCATCTTTAACTAAATCATATTCAGTATCATCACCGATAGAAATACCGCATGCGCTGATACCTTGCATGATGGCGATGTTATAATTAATATCGTTTAATTGTTGTTTCAACTCTTGCTCTTTTTGAGCATTGATTTGTTCATCGGTTGGATGAGCGTCAACAACATCATAATAATACTCACAATCAACGATTTTTGCTTGATGATTGTTACACCAAATTGCACATTTTGAATATAATTCTTGATTGAAATTATCTTTTAAAATCTTAGTCCCTAACATAACGAATCCCCCTTATTTCCAATAACCACGTACTACATAACAAGGATAACTATAATAACCACTTGCCTTAAACTTAGCCCCCGTAGTTGACAAATTAGCAACAGACCATACCCAATCATTATATGGTTCTTTATATTCGTCGGTTGATAAACTATATGCACCATTAGACAAAGTAATGTTATCTACATTTGCAAATGGAATTAAAAAAGTTATTTGAGTACTATTTACTACAAATTTTTTCATTCTTATAACTTGCTCAAGTACGCCGTTACTATATTTAATAGCCTGTAACGTGTAGTATTCTGATGTATCATCTTCTTTACGTTCTAATTCATATTGAGGTGCAATATTATTAACTAACAAACAGCCGTTAATGTTTACGTCCCCTGTTACAGTTCCGCCTGTCAATTTAAGATAATTTAACGGTACTTGAATTTGACTGTTATCTTTTTTTGTAAATGTTAAACCATTATCATCTGTTTGTACATTTTTCACATAATCCAACTTAGATATATTATCATCTAACATATCCATATTTGTATTAATAATTTGAATATCTACATCATCATCATATGACGGTTTAGATAATTTCAAGTTTTTTGTATAGTTCATCTATTCCTCCCAGTCTATTTCAGTATCATACACATCATTCCATGTTCTAGTCACGTTATAGCTCCATAATTTGAATCGGATAGAATATTTTTCATCCGCCCATTTATGGCTTTTAGGTGTACTCCAATCATAGTATTCATCTTTCGCTATTCCCCAGTTATGAGGCTTGTAATAATCTATCCATCTGTTATGGTCATGAACCCAAACCAATTGAAAATGAGCGGGGAATACCTCCATATAATCTTTAATGAATTTTTGATAATAATAATCATCGGGATTATATCTAGCCCCGACTTTAGTGGTATGTGTAACCGTAGCGTTCCCGTCATATGTTACTGTACATTTATCATTGAAATAACTTTTTACTATTTGTTGTAACAATGACAATGTACATCTATGCTTTGATAGCCATTTCATTTGAATCGCTGTTCGACGTTCCTCAAGTGTATCTTTACGGTCTAGTAATAAGTCCCGTTCGTATACGGTACAGCCATAATCATCAAGGGACTTAAAAAACAAATTACCATAGTTTGTGTTGGTTAATGTATTAACATCATCCATAACGGTAACGCCATACAACTCATTGACCCATTTATCGCTTCGGTATAATTTAGGTAACGTCTTAAGCATTTCTATTTTATTCATATGTTACCTCTGTTAGTACACCACACTCATTAGTATTAAGTTGTAACGATGTATGCGTCCCATTCATACGAATTTCAGTATAATCTTCTACGTTTGCTGTTTCTGCAATTACAAGGCCAATCTTAGCTAGTGAGATATAATCGGTATTGAAAGCACTTGTTTTAACATATCTATCAAGATTTGCCTTGATAGCTTCTTTCGTTTCCTCTAATTGCCCGCTAACTTTTAGACCATAGATTGTGATAGATACATCTTTTTGCGTAGCCTTCGTAACTGTTGTAACAGCTCCAATAGTAGCCACACCCGCACCATCGCCATTATGATTAGGATCAATATAGTTTTGTACTGCTGTTACTACATCATCGCTCGCGGGTTTAAAATCGCTACCGATAATAACTACTTTAACTGTATTAATACCATTCCAAATAGGAATACAACGTGCCTTGCCTACACCGTCAACATCTTCAGCCCATAATACATATTGGTTAGCATTAACCCCATTGACTGGCGTCCTTAGCTTAGTATAATATCTATTTCTGTAATCTGAATCCGTTTCTTTGTTGTAACCGCCAGTAAACGCTTCCTCGTTTGTGATGGTTGCGATACCTTGCAAGGTAATTGGCATTTCAGTCAACTCGCCAATTTCAATATTGCCATCCTCACCGCCGACTACTGCTTCAACGTGTACTTTATCGCCTGAATGTACTTCTTTACTTTCTGTTGCAACAAATTGAATACCTGTTTCAGTTGCGAATAAATCACCTTTTAGAATGCTACCGTTACCAGTAACAATAGTTAGTAAACCCTTAGCCTTTACAGCGTTCTTTCTATCTAAGCCAGTACGCTCAGAAATAAAAATGTCTAGCTCATCGCCTTGCAGATTTTCAACATCTAATTTTTTAGCTACATCATACGCCAAGTTCCAGCAATCATGCACACCGTAGGCGAACCCGCGAGTGAGGTCAAATGTTGGATACCCTTGCTTTTTTCGATATTCATTATCAATATTATCAAGCATTAATTTATGAATATCGTTTAATGTTTTATTCTCATACATGTAATACTACATCCTCCCCTAGGTCAGTAACTACCGTGAAGGTGAATTTACCACGGTCAAATGTAAAATCTTTTACATCGACTACATGGTCTGCACCTTGAACTATACTTCTTTTAAGTCTTCTTATAATCTCGCTAACCTGAACAGACCTAGGTAAACGGTAGGAGGTAATATCAGAAAAATCCATCCCGAATTCGGAATTGTAAATTTTATATTTATCTTTTTCGGTAATAATTAGGAGTTGAATCCATTGTTTTAACTCTTCTAACTCTGTTATTTCTTTATCGGGTTCGAAAGAATTATTTTCGTAAGTGAATTTAATCCCTTTCAAGTTGAACCTCCTTTCCGAATAAACATTCTTTATCCGACCATCCTCTATAATATCTACCTTTAACAGTACTATATTCTAAATCTAACTCATTTACCCATTGTGTTAACGTTTGTGTTTTTTCCGTTATAAGTTAATATTATATTATTACGCTTATCACGTTCATTACATTCTTCAAGAACGGTCAGCATATTAAATTTTTGACCTATCATGTTTATCTTTTTCGTATTATCACCTCCTTTTAACTTATTATATCATATTGTTATAACAATGTAAAGTATTTAATTAGCATGTCCATTACAGCCCGCGAGCTTTCTAACCACATCAACAATAAAGAAATGTTGTTCAGATTCATCAGGTACTACCATTACTAAGTCCCCCGCCTTAATTACAGCGTCCAAAGTTATTGAACCAGTAGATGATGATGTATAGGAGCCTCCTCCATGAGGGCAACTAACTGAGATAGTGCCTGATTGTGACATTTGACTGTATGTGCTAGCCCGTTGTAACAAGTGATACGCAATATATAACATATCCCCTTTAAGGATGTATTGACCGTTCTGAATACTGATAGTCATAGGGGAGGTAGATATTACCTTTCCCAAACAAGCACCAATTTTAGTTGTAGGGTTATCGCGTTCACGTAACATTCCCGCAATATCATATTCCCAAGCCATTAAACGTCCCTCCCGAATAAAATCTCTTTCGTAGACCAATGTCTATAATAACGATTTTGAAGACGGCTTTTAGGAATACCTAGTTCATCCGCCCATTCTTGTAAGGATTGATTTTTACCTTTAAAAGTTAAATATACATTACTTCTCTTATTGTTGTTTTGTGTTGTTCTGTCAGCCCATCTGCAATTATCGGGTGAATAACCTTTATCATTATCTATGCGGTCAATGCTTAAGTCATCTTGATAGCCGTTATCAACTGCCCAGTTATAGAAGTTCATGAAATCATTTAACCACTTGTCACATATAACAATATTACGCCCTCCCCAATCTTTATACTGAGGAGCGTTCTTGTTATAACATCGTTCTTTCATGCAATTATAAATCCTATACAATCTAGTATGTGCTTTTCCGTGTGTTTTATGATGATTTATTTTACTTAAACATCCACATGACTTAGTTTTACCGATCCTTAAATCATAACCAGTAACATAAGTTATATTCCCGCAATCACACAAACATTTATATACCTTTAAACGTCGTTTACGTTCTTTGCATTCCTCAAGAACCGTCAACATATTAAATGTCTTGTTAACCATATCATAATTATAATTATCCATGTTATCACCTCCTTTTAATCTTCGTTATTAATATCAGCATACCATAATAAATTTACATCCATAGTATGCTTCATTCCATCGTAATTATGAGTGCATTCCTTTATTAAATATTTTCCAACTAAGCCGATGTTCGCTTGATTAAATGTGACTATTCGACCGCTTCTTATGTTGTTGTTTCCTAGAAGTGTACATTTTGTATCACGTTTAGGGGTTGACATTGATTTTAGTTTTTTAGTGGCTATGTTGTCAGCTTGTGCCTTCTTTTTATCATCAATCTTAATGTAATGTACGTATAAGCCATATTTTTTAATTGAATCATCATCTTGTTTTGTTGCAACAACTGTAGTATTTTTTTCGTTACCGCTTAGTATTACAACCTTGTTAGCCATCCCATCGCAATTGAATTCTTGACTAAAATCAGATACCAACGGTTCATAATTGTCTAATCGTTCTTCTAGGTTATCGAATGCATTTATATATAATTTGCTGTTGTTGTATTCGCGTCGGTAACGTTTGCCAGTTTCTGCTGTTGCTTGTTTCAACAAATCATCGATAATTTTAGATATTGTATCACCGTTATATATTTTTGTGACCTTTGTAGGAATATCACAAGCGACCTCGCATGGAATACTTTCTTGTTTGCACAACGTTTCAATTGCTGTTTTTACATCAACACCGGAAAATTGAATCCTTGCTTCTTGCTTGTTCAAATACCAAGCATTATCAAATACGTCATATTGATAAGATGATAACCCATTCCGCGACGCTTTTTGAATAGTACCTTGAAATAAAAGTTCATCATCGTCATACATCAATATTGTATTTCCAAGGGCTAAGTCAATCCATACTGTATTCTTATCAATCACCTTATTATTTAAATAATCGAAAGATAATTGTACACCCAAAGAATCTATGTTATCGCTTTTTGTAATGTTACCACAAAACGCACTAATGATATACGGATTGTCATCAATAATAGCTTCAACACGTATCATGTCTCAAGACCTCCAGTCTGTTGATTGTAGGTTCTATATTCTTTTAAAGTTAGATTAACATGGTAGTCCGCTTGATTATCCATATAGTAATCAAAATCATCTATTAATACCGCCATATTGAGATAAGTTACGTCACCTTTGGTTATAATGATACGAAAGGGTTGACCTTTTTGTCTGTTATCATTAATAAAGTTGATGATGTCGCTACCATTGTCACCCCTAGCCCAAGAATAATTCGATGTGTTGGATGGTAATAAAAAGTCCTCAAACTCCACTGTCCGAAGCCCTAAAAGCCCCATAATACTAACATCGCCAATAACACTATTGAAAGTATCGTTATTCTGAGGCGTTGTTATTCGTGGCAAATTATCAGGTGGAACAGGGAACGTAACGTTATCGCCACCTTCTAGTAATAAAGTAATATCCGCCCGCACATTCTTTTTACCAGTATATGATAGGTACGCCCTATATAAATTTAATAGTGAGCTTAAATCAAATCCCATTATTTCATCTCCTTTCTATTAATATTATACCATAAAACAATAAATAAGTAAAATAATAGGGCTATACCGTTATAGCATAGCCCTATTACTTTATTACATATTAGCAATTGCTAGACTGACACGGCTAGAAATCGCGTTCCCTATTTCATTAATAAAAGATTCGTTACCGATGACATTACCTTGCACTGTCACAGGGCAATTCACTGTATAACCGCCTGTCATTTTTTGTGAAATATCATGAGGGATGATTTGTGTACCATTCGGAAGGTTCATAACTTCCCCGCCATTTTCATTGACATGAGTGAAACCACCCTCAAAATAGTTTGTACCTGTTGCGTTCCTTTTATCAAAAATGCTGTTACCGCCTTGATACATAGCGGGGACGCTAGCGAACGCACCATTCGCGTCCATTTGGTCTTGATTTAATCTAGCACGAAAAGCGTCCGAACCTTGATAATACTCCGATTGTTTACCGATTAAAATGGTTAATGCTGTAATTACCGAACCAATAGCACCCGCCAAGGCAAGGACGCCACCTACAGCACCCGCACAAAAAGTCCCTATTGCACTAATAGCACTACCAACGGGAGCAAGTGCTTCCTTTAAACTTATTACAGCTCCGACGGCTTTACTACCAATAACAACACTAAAAAACGTGGATACGATTGGATGGGCTTCAAACACTGCACCTGCTACGCCACCAATACCACCGCCAAGCTCTACAGCTTTATCATTTAATTCTTGTATGTGTGTAGTAGCACCTTCTACAGCCTCACTTAATGTAGCAACTGCACCAGCGGAACCTTGCAAGCCTTGCGAATTACCGCCAAGTAATGTATTTATTAAATTACCGACTGGCTCTTGTAAATCAGCGAACCGACCTTTTAAGCCTTCTACTTGACCTGTAAATGACTTCATATATTCAGTACTAGCCCCTAAATGGTCTGATTGTGAAAACGCTTTCCATACTTCGGACATACGTTCGGATTCAGTTGTTCCTTTACCTAACAAGTCAGCGTTTAATTTATAAGCCTTAGCTAGTTTAGTTGCACCTTTACCCGTTTTAACATAAGCACTTAAAGCCTTTGTTACGTTTTCTTGCTCATCGCCCGTACTTCGTGCAATATCTTGCGACATAGCGACAATATCTTTAATGCTTTTCTCCCCGAAACCCTGAGATATTAAACCGCTAATAACTTGTAATGTACCTTCATCCCCGAAGGCTGTTATATTTTGTTGTTGGCTTGCAAATTTCTTATATCGTTCTAACCCCTCGGACGCTTCCGTTGCGGTTTTCCCCGTAGCAGTTAATGCACGTTGAACGCCTTTTTCAGCCTTGACTTGAACATCATACGCCTTCAAACTATCATAAGCATACTTAGCGATAGCACCAGTCACCAATGCACCTTTTAGCATACCGCCTAATTTACTAACAGATTTACCGCATGCATTTAATTTACCGCTAGTTGTTTGTAGGTTACTATTAATCTTTCCGAGGTTAGGCGATACGTTATCCTTTAGCGACATTATAATGTCTAGCGTTTTACTCATTTATCAACCTCCATCAACATAAAAGCCAATGCGGTTACATACTCATTATAAGTCCATGATTCTAACTCCGAGAACGTATGTCCGCGGTCTAGGTAATACTTATAAACAAATAGTTCATCGCATTCACCTTCTTTAATTACTTTTTTATAGTTTCTACATCCTTTGTGGTTTGCTCGACATATTGGTTAAGAATTTGAGTGTAAAAAGTTAAAATTTCAATAGGCGATAATACTTGACTTATAATATTATGAGGATCACCTTCAACATCTACTTTATCAAGTAATTTACGGAATACATCGCAACTCAAATAAATTACCTCCAAGTTGCGTTCATACGCTCCTTTTTGTGTTTCAACATCGTATTCATCATCAAGTTCTAGCATTTTTTGAAATGGCATTTTACGACATTGATATTCATCCTCACCTAATGTTACAACAAAGGATTCATTCTGATTATTATTGTACTTCGCCATTAATTTATCAATTGTAATCATTTACCTAACTCCTTTAAAATATCATTTATTAAATTGTTACAATTTTCAACCCATATTTTATTAGCTTCGCCCGTTGACTTTTCCAAGGCGTTAATACCCTTGCGACTGTTATTATGGTGAAATCGTGGCTTTTCCAAGAAGTGAGCCTTAGTATTCTTATTAAATATACGAGTACGCCAATTGGAACCACTATGTACAAGTTTACCCTTTTTATAAGTTGTCAAATAACTTCTATCATTTAAGCCGTTATTTCTACTTTTAGCCTCGCCACGTGCCACACGCTTAACATAGGTTAATGATTTTGATGTTGCTTTATTGAACATCTTGCGTAACTTTTTATCTATTTGTTTATCTTTTATATTAGCTAGATTTTTAATCCATTTATCTAACTGACTTGTATCAACTGACATATTACATCATTCCTATTGGTTTATTATTTTCAGGTAATTTATTTTCTTTGTTGTTATTCATGTTAGGTATAATAACAAAGTGTACTAATAAACACCAAATTATAATTAACAACATTGCAATATCAATACTCATAATATTTGTAAATACACCCATTAAGAAAATAGGTAAACCTAACAACAAATTGAAGCCTTTCTCAAGTTCGTTGTTTGTTTCAAGTTTTAACTCATCATTTAAATATACGCCGTTTTTATTTAACTCGCGTCCATCATCTTTAATGATAATTACTCCATCATCAAGTCCTTGACATTCGCCGTCATTAATTAGTTCAAAATCTACAACATCGCCATAATGTTTGTCCACGATAAGCTCCAATTCTCTTTCGGTGTATCTGTTTCGTGTTGCATACCATGTATTATTGATTTTCTTTAAAATTACATATTTCATTTTTTGTTACCTCCTATGTAACTATTCCTTAACCTTGATTAAAGTATATCATTGTTGTAACAAAATGTCTAATATCAAAAACGCATAGTATAAATGAATAGGGAGCATATTAAATACTCCCTATTGTTATAACAAAATTAATCAATTGTAGATAAGTAATTGAAGTCTCCAGCTCTAAATGCAGTACTTTCCTCACGTACCTCACCATTCGCAAACGCTAACAATGTAGCTTCATCGAACATGACGTCAGTTACCTCAATAGCTTCATCACCATCAATGTTAGGATCAGTTAACTCACCCATAAATTTAATGGATGGCATAACACCTGTTTTGATGGCGTCCTTAACAAGTTTAATGTTAAAGCTATCGCATTTATGGATTACCATCGTTCCCGTTAAAGTAGACCCAGTGTATTTAGATTGTGTGATTAGGTTACCATTCACAAGAATATCTTCATAGTTCATGGACGCTTTAAGTTCAAAACTTTTAATATTAGCAACGCGTACATTATTAATGTAAAGGCGTCCAAACGACCCCAATATTACAGAGTTTGCATTAAATGTATTCGCCATTTATTTATTCTCCTTTTTCTAATTCTAACGCTTTTTCTATAGACCAATTATTCAAGATTTATAAAGAATTGTAAATCCTCCATAACATCACTAATTTTAACGTTACCGCCAAGAAAAACATTTGTTCTAAATGACATGGCTTCAACCTTAGCGTCTGTCCAATCTTCCGCTTCAGTTTTACCAACCCCTAACCATGCTAGGCGTTGACTTTCAATATCAACATAAGCTCTATTCTCATAAGCGTCATCCAATACTTCTTCACGCATTAATTGGCGGAAGTACGCGTTAACAGATGTGATGAACAAACGTTGGTTACTTAGAGTGTTCTTGTATTTTCCCACATAGTACGAACGGAACGTATTATAGATGTCCTCTATAATCATATTCATTGATTCAACAATAATAATATGACTCATTGGTTCGGTATCAGTGCTTGTAAATGTTGTTAAACTATTTACAGCCCGACCACATTTTACTTCATCATCATCATTAATTAATGTTAACCAACCATCAGAAATCCATTTACCAATTGGAGCTTCTGTAGTCAAATAACTATCATCCCAAGAAGCCAAGTCCTCAAACACATAATATGTTAAGCTACGATTCATTGGTAAATTGCACAAAGTAGAAGCAATTCTGATAACGTAATCTTCAGCACTAACAGAACCGCCCTCTTTAAGTGTACCGCCTGTACCTTTTAATTGAATAACATATTTGCTGTCCGCTTGTGTGATGTTTTCAACTACTGCAACGCATTTATGACCTTGATTATCGCGATTATATTGCACCACTTGATTTGCGAGTTGTTGTTGTAACGCTTTAACGTTTGTACAAACATAATTAAATTTAATTTTATCAAGCTCTTTCACAATATCAGTAAATTCAGTTTCAGCTTTACAACGTAAAACATAAACTTTATTTACAGCAATATCAAACGCCCGCATAAGTGCAGTATAATTGGCTTCGGAATAATCTGTTTTTACTACATCTGCCCCGCGTTTATAAATGAATTTTTTAATCCCTGTTTCTTGTTTTTCGTCATACATTACCACACACAAAACGCCACGTTCAGAACGCTGTACAGCACTAACAGCAAGCTGACGGAATACAATGTCAATATTAGGTAAATCGATTCTATAAGCCATATTTTACCCCCTTTAATTAATATTACAATTTAATTCTTCCATATAAGGGCTATTGTCAACCCTTTCAATTTTTTGTATTAACTCAGCTTGTACATTAAAAGTTAATACTTTATCTTGTTTATACAAATCGCTGTTTGTAGTTAACAACGATACATAATACTCTGATGTTTCGTCGCTAATATACAAAGGATCATCAAATAAAACAGTTAGATTATTTTTCATATCTAACAAATTTAAAAAGCCTTCATAACGATTCTCAGCAAAAAATACAATTTGAATATTGCTAGATTCTTTAATGTAATCACTAGCGACCCATGATGTATTCACATCTTCCACATCGATAAAGAACGCGGGCTTTTCAAATCCCTCATCTACATCACAGTCTATAATTTTATATTGCGGGTAGTTCTTATTTATTAATTCGGTTAAACCCCTTATAACATCTACAACCGAGAGCATGTATTCACCTCCTTATAACAATATTATACCATATTTGTTATAACAAGTAAATACTAAATTACGACTTCGCAATATAATTCAAGACGCTCATTGTTTAAATAAGGGTCTAAGATATATAAAATATCGTATCGCACCCCATCATATACAATCCAATTAGCGGAAGTTATATTTTTGTTGTAACGTGTTACAATCTTATGCGTAGTTCTACATAAAGTGGTATCAGCGGGACGCCCATTTAATAGCCCACCTGTTTGTGGTAGAATAGCACCCCATACAGTAAATAGTTTCTTATCTTCCTTAGGATATTGTCCTAGGCGGTTCTTTGTATCACTTGTAACACTACCCCAAACCTCAATACGATTTTTACAGATACTACTTAACCGCATATCTTTAATATATCTCATACAGGATCACCACCAAGAAAATTGCCACAATGTAAATCAAGTACCCCTTGCATGATAGGGTTTGTTGTAACAGTACTTGTTGTGAATTGACGAACTTCATAACTATCTGAAATTAAAGCCAATACAACAATCGTTACATCATCATACTTTTCTAAATCTTCTAAGGTACATCCCATATAAGAAGTACAATATTGAATAGCGGAGTCCAATAACATATTTAATAAAATATCATCATCGTTACCATCTATTCGTAGATATTGTTTGATTGTATCTAGTGTTAATTCTGATACTTTCAATGTTACCTCCTTATGATAGTAAATAGGGTAAGGCGGTTGCCCTCACCCCGTTATTACTTACTTATTATTCTGCAACAGCTTTTTTAGAGCGTGTAGATTGAGAGGATACTTCACTCGTAGCGCCTTTTTTAGCGGATACTACAAGTTTTTGTGGTTCAATAACTCGTGCGTCAACTTCCAACCAAGCAAGTACGCCTGTTGCGTGTTCGTCAGCATATTTTTCATTCAATACTTGAATTGCAACATCTTCATGTACGTTGACATACATAGCAGCGAAATCACCATATACAACATTTTT
>CYGL01000197.1_pt1 | contig 31644 bp, 63 predicted proteins | sample 485531 | NCBI WGS metagenome assembly CYGL01 (sample SAMEA3497897, study PRJEB9818) | human gut metagenome | reverse complement strand
ACTATGAATGGAAGATGAAACACAAAAACACCGGAAGAAAAGAAGAAAAACGNTCCAATCGAAGAATTGGAAGCACGTTCTTTTGAAACATTGATTCGTGAAAATCGTGCAGATCAAAACATAGGCTAAGGCTGATAATGGTGCCGTTATTCCTACTACAATTGCTAACCGAATCATTGAACGTGTAAAACAAATTGACTCCTATCTATGCAATTGGACTAATAAATTCAAATGTAAAAGGTAAATTGACATTCCCAGTAGGTAAAGACGCTATCACTACTGCATATGGTACTGAATTCACTAAATTAGAATCTACAAAAGTTGGCTTCGATTCTTTGGAACTTGATGGTCATTTGGTAGGTGCATTGTCTAAAATCTCTAATTCTTTGATTAACAATGCTCAGTTTGACATCGTATCCTATGTAGTAAACAAAGTGGCTGAATCTATTGCAATTTTCTTGGAAAACGAATTGATTAATGGTACAACAAAAATTAATGGTGTACTTGATACGACTAAGAATACTAACGTAGCTAAATTTGAAACTACTGCCGATGTACCAACAACTGACGAATTGATTGCTATGCAAGTTGAAATTCCACAACAAAATCAAGCCGGTTGTATGTGGTTAGTATCTAATAAAACACTTGTAGCACTTCGCCAATTGAAAGATGGTAATAACCGCTACTTGTTGCAAGATGATATCACAAACGGCTTCGGTTATACATTGTTGGGTAAACCAGTTATGGTATCCGACAACATGAAAGATACAAATGTTGTATATGGTGATTTCTCTGCGATGTATGTCAACGTACATGAAAATGTAGCAATTCAAGTATTGACAGAAAAATACGCAGATGAACACGCAACAGGCGTACTTGCTTGGTTGGAAGTTGACGCACGAGTTATTGAACCACAAAAACTTGTAGTATCTGCTAAAAAAACTTCTAGTACTGGACGTGCAAAAGCGAGTCAAGAATAATAAGTAATGACTAAGGGGTGAGGGCGTTCGCCCTCCCTTTTTTACTATCATAAGGAGGTAACATTGAAAGTATCAGAATTAACACTAGATACAATCAAGCAGTATCTTAGAATAGATGGTAACGATGATGATATTATTCTAAATATGTTATTGGACTCCGCTATTCAATATTGTACTTCTTATATGGGATGTACTAGGGAAGATTTAGAAAAGTATGATGATGTAACCATCGTTGTGTTGGCTTTAATCTCTGATAGTTATGAGGTTCGCCAATTCACTACAAGTACTGTTACGCTAAACCCTATCACGCAAGGTGTACTTGATTTACATTGTGGCAATTTTCTTGGTGGTGATCCTGTATGAGATATATTAAAGATATGCGGTTGGGTAGTATCTGTAAGAATCGTTGTGAATTATGGAGAACTATTACATCAACCGAAAAGAATCGACTAGGGCAATACCCAAAAGAGGATAAAAAGTTATGGACTTTTGGTGTGCGATTTTGCCACAAACTGGCGGACTTTTAAATAATCGTCCGGCGGAAACATTACTAACTAGGGTTACTCACAAAATAGTATGTAGATATAACGATAAAATAAAATCGTCCGATTGGATCATATATAACGGAACAAGATACGATATCATTTATATTTTAGATCCTTACATGAATAATGAGCGTTTAGAAATTTTTGCAGAGGTGGTAGTTTGATAAACAAACGATTGCGTAAATGCTATTACCGCCTAAAACAGAAATGTTACAATACAAAAGACGATCATTATAAGTACTATGGTAAGCGTGGTATTAAGGTATGCGATGAGTGGCTAGGTGATTTTGAAGCGTTTTATAACTGGGCGATGAATAACGGCTACAAAGAAGATCTTACCATTGATAGAATAGATGTAAATGGAAACTACGAGCCCAATAATTGTAGATGGGTAGATCAGAAAACACAAACAAGGAATAGAAATTACTGTAACTATTATACCATTAATGGTGTACGAAAATGTTTAGGTGAATGGTGTGAGATCTTAAATCTAGATTATAAAGTTGTATGGGCAAGGGTGAATCAATTACATTGGAGCATTGAAAAAGCATTAGAATTAATTTAACACTTTACATTTTGTTGTAACAATGTTATAATAGTAACTGTAAGGAGGTGAAATATACTTGCTGACAGTTATCGATGTCATTCGAGCATTGAGTGAATTAATTGAGTCAAACTATCCAAACTATCCAGTAGTGGACATGGATATTGATGAAGATTATCCACGTCCTAGTTATTTCATAGATGTGGAAGATGTTCAAACTTCTTGGGTTGCTAGTGATTACATCAAAGAATCTAGTACATTAAATATAGTTTTACTTTGCTGAAAATCGTTACGAGGGCTTCTTAGATTTACTGGATATGAAAAATAATCTTACAGTATTGTTTGATGATCCGTTTATATATCACCGATGGGAAAATCGAATATTATTGTCAAATGCTTACAACTGATTCTGATTTGTACAAACAGGATAAAGTATTGACTTTTAACATTCAAGCAGATTTAATTCAAAAGGTTGAACGTAAAGAAGTTAAACCTTATATGGAAAATCTTGAAACTAATATTAATTAATGAAAGGAGCTAAATTAATGGCTTATCGTTTAGACTTACCTAACATTGATATCATCTTTACACAAAAAGCCGTAACCGCAGTACAACGCAGTGAACGTGGCGTATTGTGTGTTATCATGCAAGATGAAAAACAAGAAACTGGTATCAAAAAGTTTGTATATAAAAGAGGTAGTGATGTATTAAAAACAGATTATTCTACCGCTAATTATACTGCACTTATGCGTGCGTTTGATGTAGCAGTAAATAAAGTGTATGTGTCTTCGTTGTGCTTACTGGTTACAGAATTTACAGATGTAGCTAAGCAATTGGACAAAATTAAATTCAATTATATTTGTACAAACGTAAAAGCAGATCAACAAACGCTTGCGAACGATATCGTACAACGTAACCGAGATAATCAAGGTCATAAATGCGTATGTGTTGTTGCTAACCCTACGCAAGCAGATAGTAAATACGTTATTCAACTTAAAGGTACAGGCGGTACATTAAAAGATGGTACAAGCGTTACCGCTGAGGACTATATCATTCGTATTGCTTCTACTCTTTGCAATCTACCTATGAACAGAAGCCTTACTTACTACGTGTTTGAAGACTTGGCTACATGGGACGATTCCTATATTGATACTGAAAACCCTATCGGTAAATGGATCACAGATGGATGGTTGACATTAATCAATGATGACGATGAGGTTAAATGCGGTAGAGCTATCAACTCTTTAACTACATTTACAAGTACTGATACTGAAGATATGAGCTACATTATCATTGTAGAAGCTATGAACTTAATCATCGAAGATATTTATACTACGTTTAAAGACTATTATGTAGGTAAGTATAAAAATACTTTATCTAATCAACGATTGTTCATCACTTCCGTCAATTCTTACTTCCGTCAATTAATGCGTGAAGAAGTGTTAGATGATAGTTATGATAATCAATGCTACGTAGATATTGAATCTCAACGCTTAGCGTGGACAGGTATCGGTAAGACAGAAGCCGAAGATTGGTCTGATTCTAAGGTTGAACAAATGACATTTAGAACATTCGTATATCTTGGTGGTGATGTCAAAATTTCTAATGCTATGGAAGATCTTAAATTCCAAATTCAAATGCAATAATTTGACAATAACCTCTGATAGTGGTGCAATAAAGTTGTACCACTATAAAAGGAGGTGAACTATACGAGTAAAATAAAAGATATATCCGGTCAAAAGTTTGGACGGCTAACCGCTTTATATCGACTACATAATACCAAATGTCGTACAAGATGGTTATGTGTTTGTGATTGTGGTAACTTAACGGAAGTTAAAACTGTTAAACTTACTACAGGACATACTAGATCATGTGGTTGCTTACAAAAAGAAGTTACATCAACTCATTTCAAAAAGCACGGACAAAGTAAAACTAGATTATATAAAATATGGCAAGGTATGAAAAAGCGTTGTTACAATTCAAATGACAAAGCATATAATTATTATGGTGGACGAGGTATTAAAGTATGCGATGAATGGCTTAATGACTTCCAAACATTCTATGATTGGAGCATGAATAATGGTTATAATGAACACTTAACAATAGATCGTATAGATGTAAATGGTAACTACGAGCCAAACAATTGTAGATGGGTTGATTATAAAATTCAGAATAGAAACAGCAGACATAATACATTGTTCACTATCGATGGTGAAACACGTTGCTTATCTGAATGGTGTGAGATTTTAAATCTTAACTATAAAAATGTTTTGGCTAGGGTTACTAGATATAACTGGTCTATTGGCGAAGCGTTGGAGTTGATAGAAAGGAAATAAAACATAATGGCTAATACTATGAAAGCCGAATCTGTAATTTTGGGCAGTTTTGGACGTCTTTACGTTAATAATGTACGAATTGCTAGAATTAAGTACTTTTGAACTTTAAAGCAAGTTTAAATTATGAAGATATTACAAGTTAATGGTAACTTGATTACACAATCTAAAATGTAACTGGTGCTAACTTTTAACCGGGTACTTAATGGTTGTTTACACTAAAAATTAATTACTTTTCAAACATTTAATCTAGTTTAAAGACGCTATTAAAACTGGCGTTATGCCTAGTATCAAATTCGATGGGTGAATTGGATGATGTGAAGTGTGGACGGAAGCGAAGCTATTGAAGTAAGCGATGTAATGTTGTACGAAGACTACTTTATTTGAGCTTTGCGAATGGCGAAGTACGAGAAGAATCTACAGCGTTCCGTGCCGGAGATTATAATTACTTGTCTACAATCTAATTTTTGTTATAACAATAGGGAGTATTTTATAATGCTCCCTATACATTTATCATAGTTATTTTATTTAGATACATTTTGTTACAACAATATTATATGTTAAGACTTATTTTTACCGCATAACTTTAAGTCATAGATTGTATGCATTTTATATATTAGACATTTTGTTATCCATAGTGTATTATAATAGATGTAAGGAGGAAGTAAACCTACTAGATATTATATTAAAAGAAAGAGGTAACGAAAATGAAATATGTAATTTTAAAGAAAATCGATAATATTTGGTACGCAACACGCAACAGATACACAGCAAAGGAATTAGAAGTTATCGTTGATAAACTTTATGGTGATGTTGTAGATTTTGAACTAATTAATGATGGTGATTGTCAAGGTTTAGACGATGGTGTTATTATCGTTCGTGATGATGGACGAGGACTAAAAGATAACGCTGTATACTTAAATGATGATTTGATTAAAGAAGATACAAAAAACAGCAACTTTGGTTTATATCTTGTTATCCTATTTATTGTGTGGTTATTACTTGGTGTTTATGGTGTTATGTTCGTTGGTTTAATGTGGTTAATTATTGCTATTTTTAACAACAATAAAACCGAAGAAGATGTACAATGTAAATTACCGGAAAATCACAAAGCACGAGGAATGATGTAATAATGTCAGTTGATACAAAAGAATTAGACAAGTACATACAAACGCTAGCCAATATCAAGGATAAGAAGATAGATAGAGGACTCCGTAAGATGTTCAATAAGGCTACATCAAAGGCGTTGACATATGTCAAACGCACAGCGAAGTCAAACGCCAAAAGCAAAAACAATGGCTTGAATGATAGGAGTTATCTATCCACTTATAAAAAAGGCAAGTTAGTACATAGCGGATCTAATTGGCGAATTCGTATCTATAACAAGAATGGGAAAGCTCACTTTTTGGAAAAGCCACGATTTCACCATCACAATAGCCGTAAAGGTATTAACGCACTTGAACAATCGAAAGATAATGCGAATAGTATATTTGTAGATACTTGTAACAGTTTACTAGATGATATAGTTAAGGAGCTAGGAAAATGATTAAAGTTGAAAACTTACTAGAAAAATTTAATAAGAATCAAAATCAAGATTTTACAGTAAAATTAGGCGATGATGAATATCAATGTCGTAAAATTCCATTCAAACAAGTACTTGCGTTAGATGATGAATACGATGTTGAAACTCAACAAGGTGCGTACGATCGTAACCTTGAAATGATTTACTTATCTTGTGAGGTATTCCGCAACTTGGCTAACCAATTAGAAGTCAGTGGCGAACCTCATAATGTAATTGAGGAAGTGTTAAGCCCTATTGAAGTGTTAACATTCTATACACACATCCTCAATCAATATAGCCGGACAAATTACACAGGATATTGAAACTGTAAAAAAGTAATGAAAGATGGTAAGTCAGATGAGTTGTTCGTCTATAAATACTATCTTGATAGAGGTCATACGTTCAACGAGATCTCAAATTGGACTTATGACGAATATGTATGTGCATTAGCATTTATTTTATACGAGGTTGATAAATGAGCAAAACATTAGATATTATAATGAGCCTTAAAGATAATGTATCACCTCAACTTGGTAAAATGAATACTAACCTACAAAATACTAGCGGTAAACTTAACGCCGTAGGTAAGTCGGTAGGTAAGTTAGGTGGTATAATTAAAGGTGCTTTGGTAGGCGGTGCTATTGCTAAATTCTCTTATGATTGCTTAAAGGCGTATGATGTACAGATTCAAGCTGAGAAAAGCGTCCAACGTGCATTGGAAAAGACAGGTAAAACTTCCGTTGAAGCTCAACAAGGTTTAAAGGAGTTTAAAGACTTCGCTAGCAAGCAACAAGATATAACCGCCTTTGGTGATGAGGGTACATTACAAGTCATTAGCGGTTTGATTTCACAAGGCTTTGGTAAGAAGTCTATTGAGGATATTGTCGCTATGTCGCAAGATATAGCACGTAGTACAGGCGATGAACAAGAAAATGTTACAAAGGCTTTATCTGCATATGTGAAAACTGGTAAAGGTGCTACTAAACTGGCTAAGGCTTATAAGTTAAACGCTGATTTATTGGGTAATGGTGCTACTGAATCTGAGCGGTTGGCAGAGGTTTGGGAAGCGTTTTCACAATCAAGTCATATGGGAGCTAGTACCGAATATCTCAAAACTTTTGAGGGGCAATTATCAGCCGTCAAAGGGCGTTTAGATGATATGAAAGAACCCGTAGGCGAACTTATCAATACACTATTAGGTGGTAACTCTGAGGGGTTGAGCGGATCTGCCGGAGCTATGGCAAGTTTAGGAGAAGCAATTAAAAACGCAACCGCAGATATTCAAAGTATGACAGATAAGTCAAAAGAATTAGGCGGTGGTATTATTGGCGTAGGTTTGGCGTGTGCTGAAGCTCATCCATTAGCTACTTCTTTTGTTCTAGCTATTGCCGGCGGTGAAACACTTTCAATGTTCGCCAATCTTATAACCTCTATTGCTACGATAAAAGGTGCTATTGTTGGTTTAGGTGGTGCTATATCGGTTGCAACTGGCTTAGCTATGGGGCTTGTTAGTGCATTGGCTTTATTGGTTGCCGGTGCGATGAACTGGACATCATTGGCTCCGGAAGTGCAAGAATCGTTAAACGCAACGCAAAGGGAAGCGAATGGCGTTCAACAATTCAATAACAGTATTTACGGCGGTATTGATCCTAGTGTGTACGATATGAGCAATAGTAAATACGGCAAGAAAAATGCAACCGGTACCAATTATTTTGAGGGCGGATGGACTCACATAAATGAAAATGGCGGTGAGATTATGAATCTACCGAACGGAACTCAAATCATTCCACATGATGTATCAACTAAGATGGGCGGTGGTAACAATGTTACTGTGAGCGTAAATGTTGCCGGTAATGTCATTTCAGATGATGATTTTGTAAATAGAATTGGTGAAACAATATCCAATAGGGTATCATTAGCACTAAATAATATGTAATAAATAAGGGGGGTAAAACCCTCTTATTTTTATATTTACATTACCATAAATTTATGTTATAATAATGATATAAGTAAAGGAGGTGAAACATAATTGGGTGCGTTCAAAGACTTAACAAAACAAAAATTTGGGAAACTAACACCAATATCATATTATCGTAAACGCAATAGGGTATATTGGTGTTGTATATGCGATTGTGGTAATAAAATAGATGTTAGATCTGATGGACTAACAACTGGACAAACTAAGTCGTGCGGTTGTTTACAAAAAGAAATAGTTGGAAGAATAAATAAAACACATGGGAAAAGTAACACTAGATTGTATGATAGTTGGGTTGACTTAAAACAACGTTGTCATAATAAACACAATAAAAGATACAAGCATTACGGCGGACGAGGTATTGAAGTATGTGATGAATGGCGTAACGATTTCATAGCTTTCTATAATTGGTCTATAAATAATGGTTATCAAGATAATCTCACTATTGATAGAATTGATGTTGATGGAAATTATGAACCTAATAACTGCAGATGGGTAACACGAAAACAACAAATGAGGAACACAACTAGAAACAGATATATCACTATCAACAGTGAAACCCACTGCTTATCAGAATGGTGTGAGATATTGGGGTTGAACGATCGGACAATAAGGTCAAGGTTGCATAGTGGTTGGACTATTGAGAAAGCATTGGAGGTGAAAGAATGGACTTAACAAGTCTTTTAAATTTATATCGTACTTACTTATCTTATCAAGGTAGAAAAAACGTAAGGGCAGATATTACATTATTGTTAGAGGGCGGAGATAGCGTTACATTCCCAGTACCGCCGGACAAACTACCAACAATCACAAGTCCACAAAATAACGATACATTTAATTCCGTTATTGGTGATGTATCTATCATGGGTCTTTTGGGGTTGCGTACAGTTGAGTTTGAGGACTTCTTATTGCCATCTGATACTAGTCATTATTCATGGGCTAGGGGTGATAATGGAAGTGATATCATTAACTTTATTAATGACAATCGTCAAAAGGGACAGCCATTTAGGATCATAATTACCAAAGGGGATGTAACGTACCTTAATATGAATGTGCTTGTTGATACGTTCGACTATTACATGGATAATCAAGCGGACTATCATATGAATGGTAGTTTTACTGAATATCGTACGTACAATAGTCAGACAGGAGGGTTAGAAACTTGATTAGAATTGAAGTAAATCAAGATAATTCACCATATATCATTAGTGCGTTTTGTGGTAACATTACACGTGAAGATGATATTAAATCACTAGGCGTTAAACTATCTTTTGACTATCTAAATAACAAAGTTATAGATAAAAACACAGTATGGAATGAATTTACATCTTGGCGATACTATTTATATGTATGATGACGATGAAGTGTTATTTCAAGGCACTATCCAAAAGGCAACACGTGATGGACTATCTAGTTATCAATATGATGTATTCGATAACGCTTGGTATCTCAACAAGCAAGAAGCACGTATTCAATTCAATAATGTGGATGTCAAAACCGCTATTGAAACATTGTGTAAACAAGAAAATATACCTTGTGAGGTTGCGTGTGATATTCCTACTAAGGTTACTAAGATTTATAATGGTGATACAATCAGTAAAATCATAGATGATTTATTGAAGCTAGCAACCGATGAACTTGGTAAGCGGTACCGCAGAGAATATAATTATGGGAAGCTATATATCAATGCTTTTGATAACTTAAAGATGGTTTATGATCATGAACCGCTTGTATCTGATTTTAGTCAAGAATTTGATTGCGATGGTATGGCGAATAAGGTTGTTATATTAAGCGGTAACGAAAAATCAACAACAGTTGTTGCAACAGCTCAAAACGATGAATCTATCAAGAAATTTGGTTTGTACGTACATTATGAAAAGGTTGATGATAAGAAAAAGGCTAAGGCAGATCAGATAGCGAAGAATAAACTACAAGCTATGGCGTACCCTAAGAAGTCTATCAAGTGTACATTACTAGGTGATAACTATGTACGCTCCGGACGAATTCTAAAATTTAATCAACCTAATATAAGTATGGTCGGTGAGTACTTATGTACACATTGTACCCACAATTATGATATGGGTAAGCATACGATGGAGTGTGAATTGATGTTAAACGATGAGGTGAATATTAATAATGAACAGTAACGGATGGGACTACGAATTAGGGGCTTTATTCCGTGAGCGTGATAACCCTAAGACTAAGATGGGAGCTATGCTTGGAAAAGTAGTATCTACATCACCGCCTGTTGTAACAATTCAGAATGGGAGATATACTATCAAGGGTGAACAATTATATGTAGCATACCACTTATTGGAACGTAAAAGTGCATATAGTAGTATGAAGCAAAACGGAAGTATTACAGTAAGTTGCCCTCATGGTGGAGGTAGTTATACATCAACTAGTAGCGGTGATATCCAATTGGAGGAAGTTTGGAAAGTTGGTGATCTAGTTTTAGTGATTCCGTCAGAATCTCAACAGCAGTTTTTTGTAGTCGATGTAGTTAGACAATTAAAAGGATGTAATAGTCAATCTAAATAAGTATTTACATTGTTACAACAATCTGCTATAATATAATTGTTAGGAGGTGAACACTATTAAAAACATAAAATTCGATTATGATACGAATACATTTTTACCAGATACAGAAACCGATAACATAAATGACGTCAAACAATGGGTAGAGTTATATATCAAGGTTGAATTAAATAAGTACAAAATATATGATGATAACTTTGGTATGGACTTCTCCGATATTGTAGGTTATCGTCTACCACGCAGTGTGCAAGTAAGTGAGATTATCAGACGGCTTAAACGTGGTATTATCAATGGTTGCGATAATGTAACAGATGTGCGTGATTTTAAGTTTGACAAAGGTAAATTTACCTTTACTTTGATAACCGATCTTGGGGAGGAGGTATTATTAATTGTATAGCGATATGAGTTTAAACGATATCCATAATTTGATGTTAGCTAATATTGATAATGAATATCGTAAAAGACAAGGGTATCCTACTTATGACTTGACTAAGGGGTTCGCTTACGGCGTTAAAGCCCAGTTGGGATCTTGCGTATGAAACCGCCTTAAAATTGGATGTAGATAATCTCACAGGTAGTGAGCTAGATACGTTCATTTCTGAGCGTACAGGTCTTAGAAGTGAAAGTCGTCTACAAAGTCAAAAGGTAAGATTACTATCGTACAAGGTAATGGTAGTATCTTAAAAGGTGATTTATTCGCAACAGTTGAGGGTATACAATTTGTTGCAACAGAATCAAAAGAAGTACATTCCGGTGATGTGGTACAAGTTGAATCTGTTATCGGTGGTGCTGACATGAATGTAGGTATTAATGAAATAACAGAAATGCCTATCACATTACAAGGTATTTACAAAGTAACAAATACGGAAGCGTTCACCGGCGGTTATGATACTGAAACCGATAACGATTATCGGAACAGATATTATACTAAACTACGCACACCGGTTAATGGCGTAAATGCTAACCAGTATGTATTATGGGCAGAAAGTGTAGATGGTGTAGGCAAGGCAAGATGTATTCCTATTTGGAATGGTATTAATACAGTTAAAGTTGTATTGATTGGTAATGACTTTAAACCGGCTAGTGATGATCTTGTACAACGTGTACAAACATATATTGATCCAAATAAAAATGGTGATGGTTCCGGTGTTGCAACAATCGGAGCAGTAACAACTGTTGTTAAGGCAACACAACGAAGCTGTAATATTGATATCTATGGTTTAAAAGTTAGTGGTAATTTGGAAGCAACAAAAGAAGCTATCAAAACGAATCTTAATAGATATATTAAATCTACTGCATTTAATAAAGATTATGTCTCATTGGCTAAGATCGGGCTTGTAATTGCTGAAACACCAAACGTAGACGATTATAAAGAAATTAGACTTAATGGTGCTCATGAGTCTTTAACCCTTGAACAAGATCAATGCGGTGTACTGGGTGAGGTTACATATCATGAATAAAGAGGAAATGCTAAAAACTTTACCGAAGCTATATCGTAAAGATAAATGGGTTAATCAGTTATATAACCCTCTATCATTACAGAGTGTTGACAATCTAGCTAAAATAGATTATAATAATATTTCATGAATACCCTAGATGATTATGGGTGTTCGATATATGAAAAAGACTTGTTGTTAGATCCAAAAGATACGCTAGAAGAAAGGCGTTCCGCTATCATCACTCAATGGCGTGCGAATTATCGTTGTACCCTACATCTATTACAAGATATTGTCAATCAATGGTTTGGTGATAAGTGTGAAGTAAGTTATGATGGTAACGCAACTGTAACACATACAACAAAAGTAGGTACACGTTATGATCCTAACAACTATTATTACAAGTCATTTTTAAAGCATTATATGGATGTATTCCCAGCTCATTTTAATCTAGTTTGGAACCATACTCACAATAGATGGATAGATTATTGTAAACCTCATAACTGGGGATATGCAAAAACTAACTATCTTAATTGGGGTGTTCCACAAGATCATACATGGGGAAATGAAAAAACTGTATTGCGTGGTAAACGTTGGGAATACAATCTTACTAGGACATGGGATGATGTTTACGATAACGCTATTTATTGGGAGGAATAATGGAATATACAAAGAATTTAAAATTACATAAGCCGTCATATGACGATGATGTAGATGTTCAAGCCCTAAATAATAACATGGATATTCTTGATGATAAAGTCGGAAACTTAGACTATCTACCGCTCACCGGCGGTACAATGAGAGGTGATATTAAATTACCTTATAATACATGGGCGGGCTTACATTCTACAAGAAGTGTGAGTGATGAAAGATTAAATGATGTTGTATGCTTCGCTAACACAACTGCGAACACAACTGAAACCGGCGTTCAGTTACCATCGGTTGTGTTGAGAAGTGATAGATTATGCTATTTTTCACCTAGTGATAAACAGTTTATAGTAGATGATACTGGTGCATGGTGGGATAGTGATAAGATCTTAACTGACTTATGGACTAATGTCGGACGGCACGCCGGATATACTAAAATGAACAATAAATTATTAATTCAATGGGGTTATGTTAACCCTCGCGGTTCAACATATAATGTACAACACGTTACTTTTAGTACGCCTTTTGTAAACCCTCAATACGCAGTAGTTACCTCACGTAGTTATGGTACTGGGAATAAGGCTAGCAACTATGAAGGGCGATGGGGTTCCGCTACATTTAATATGACGGCTACTGGCTTTGACATTGTATGTGCTGAACCTACGGCGTACGGACATACTGAATTTTGGGTTGCTATTGGTAAAGGGGTAGAGTAATATGTTAGGGACTAAAATTTATAAAAATAACTTTGACGAACAACAATATAAACAATGTGCAGATTGGTGTAACGCCAATAATTGTGCGATTGAGGATAAAGGGGAATTTTACGAAGTAGTTGAATATGATACTACCGCGGATGATCTTGCGTTCAAAAAGCATAATTTACAGAATGAGATTAACGCTATCAATATTAAAATCTCTGAATTACGTGGCGTGAGTGAATGTGCTATTTCTGTTGATGGCAATAACGAGTATGATGTATTTAAAGACGGCGTGCTTGTTACCATGAATGAAACAGACTTCTTGAATTATTTCGATGAGTTGACTAATACAAGATCTGATTTGTTACAACAATATAAGGAGTTGAAATAATGGCAACTAAAACAACAAATTATAATTTGACAAAACCGGACTTAAATGATTGGGCAGACATTCGTGTACTCAACGCTAATATGGATATCATTGATAGTGCGATGAAAACAATTTCAGACTTAGCCGGAACTGGGAGCGGTGGTGCAGACATTGACTTGTCTGCCTACGCTTTAAAATCTCAACTTGATGGATATTTACCATTAACCGGTGGTAATGTTACCGGTAAACTTACCTATAATGGCTTGGAAGTTGCAACAGTTAATACCGCCAAACAAGGTACTAAAAAAGGCGAAGAAGCTAACCACTGGAAGACATATCTACCGGATGGACGAGTCATGTTTAAGGTAACAGTAGGTACACAAAGCCATGTAACATTACCGGTAGTCATGGCTAACACTCAATATAGTATCATTCTTTGTGATGAGAAAGTATGGAATAGTAAAGCCGAAAAAGAAAATGGACAAATTGCTAATCGTGGCGTATCCAATAAAAGTACAACTGGGTTTGATGTGTATTCTCAGAAGTTAGTAGGCGGTACAGTATATTATAATAATTACTGGGCAATGAGTACTGATAACTATATTGGCTATTGTGATTGTATTATTATTGGTTGGGAGGGTTAATATATGAAATCGTTTGATATTTCAGATTGGCAAGATTATTTCACAAGCGTTGAAGATTTCAAGCAAGCTAAGGAACAAGGTTATGATGTTGTAATTGTTAAGCTTGGTGAATCTTATAATGAGACAGAATGTTGTAGAAAGCAGATCTTAAACGCTATCGAAGCCGGTTTAAAAGTAGGTGTTTATTATTTTAGCCACGCTTACGATCTTGAAACGTGTGGCTACGAAGCCAACTGGGTTATCAATAAATTGGCTGAGATTGGTCTTACTCCGTGGCACTTACAAGCCGGCGTTTGGTATGACTACGAGGATCATACACGCTTGCGTAGTTATATCAATAATGGCAATTTAAGTTATCAAGATATTACAAATATCATGTGTGAGTTTGTCAACAGATTGAATAAAGCCGGATGGGGCTTCGTAGGTATTTATAGTGGTTATTCTCTATTATGGGATGAGACATATATGTATAGTCAAGTACCTTGGGTACCTATTTGGGTTGCTCAATATAACAGTACTTGCGACTATCCAAATGAAAGCCTATCCATGTGGCAATATACAGATCGTGGTGATGTGTGCGGACATGAAATGGATGTAAGTGAGGTATACCGAATGCCTTTCATGAATGAACCAAAAGAGGAAAAACCAAAGAAATGCCCTTATTGTGGTAAGTAATAGATATAGGAGGAGTTATATAACTCCTCCTATTACTTTATGTAATATTAAGTATACATTTTTGATATTAGACAAAATAGTAGACATACTATATAATAATAACTGTAAGGAGGACATAAATATTACAGGAGTAAGTATTATATGAAAGTGAGGTGAAATAATATGTTTTGGAATTGCTTTATTGCTTTTAATTTCTTGGTAGGTGTTGTAACAACACTATCACTAATTACAATGGGCTTGGTTTACATCGGAGGTTAATATGAGCTTACTAGTTATTATCTTAATTATGGTTATTGGTTATAAAATGTTGAAACAAGGAGTATAAGATTATGGAACAATTTATTCAAGCAGTACCATGTTTTGGTGTAGTATTGGCAATTTGGTTTGTAGGGTTTATGATTCTAGATCCTAAAACATTTATTAGATTCTTTAAATAGGAGGTATATATCATGGATAAACAAGCGGTAATTATTGCAGTAGTTTGTTATGCTATTATGTTAGTTATTATCGGTGCATTGTCATATGTACATTAAGGGGTGATATTATTAGTAGTATTATTTCAATGATAGGGGAGAAATTTAATAGACTTACTGTAATAAATGTATCAGATCAGCGTACATCTGAAAATAGATTAAAATATGAATGTGTTTGTGATTGTGGTAACAAAGTTATCGTAGATGGTAAAAGTTTAAGAAATGGACACACAAAGTCCTGTGGTTGTTTAAATAAAGAATTAGCTTCTAAACGCCTTACTACACATGGAAAAGCCAAAAGTAGATTATATACTATCTTTGGAGGAATGAAACAACGATGTTATTATAAGGGCAATTCACATTATAAAAATTATGGTGGACGAGGTATTGCAATTTGTAACGAATGGCTCAATGACTTTCAAGTGTTCTATAACTGGGCTATGAATAACGGCTATAAAGATAATTTAACTATAGATCGTATCAACAATGATGGTAATTATGAGCCTAATAACTGTAGATGGGTTGACGTGGAAACACAAGCGAATAACAAACGAGATACTATAAAAATAACTTTTAAGGGGTTAACCTATAGTATAAAACAATGGGCGAATATTTTAAATATTCCATATCAAACACTTATTTCAAGATACCATAATAATGTAGATATTGAAATGATGTTAACTAAAAGGCCTGATAATAAATGCTTATATCCTCATCAAGTAGATGTTTTAGGTAGGTTATTATAAAATATAATAAATGTGCTACTGTTTTTAGAAATGGGTTTTCGGGTAAGACGATAACTGGTGCTATTAAGTCAACCTCATACCATAAACCAATTCTTATTATCTGCCCTAAGTCATTAATAGATCAATGGGTAGAGTGTTTTGAAGAATGGTGTAAAGATTATTGTACGTACAATCTAACCAATAAGAAACAATTACAATCTTTCATGGATGATAAAGCAGATCAGAAAATGGGTATTATCAACTATGAAAGCGCTTGGCGTAGGGATATTTTATCTAAATTATCTAAGTTTACATTATTACTTGATGAAAGTCATAATATAGCGAATAACAATAGTAAACAAAGTAAATTCATCACTAAGTTAAAACCGGAAAATGTATTACTTTTAACTGGTAGTCCAGCAAGCAACAGCCGATATGATAAGTTGTACACACAACTAAAATTATTAGGTCTAAATATGAATAAACGCTCATATGAAGATAGATATTGCAACTTCTTTGACATGGAGAAAGCTGGCGTAAGATTCCGTGTACTATCTAAAACTCATCCATACAAGAATGTAGATGAGCTTAAAAGTACGATGTACTCTTTGGGTTGCGTGTTCATGAAGACAGATGAGGTTATCGAACTACCACAACAAAGATTTATTGATGTACCAATTAAGCCATCTAAATATTACAAAACATTCGTCAAAGATGGATATGTAGATTGTGGTGAGTGCGAATATATATCTAGTAGTCCTACTACTGATATGTTATATCAACGGCAATTATGTAATAGTACTGAAAAGATTGATATGGTTAAAACACTACTAGAAAGTACAGATGATAGGGTGATTATATTCTATAACTTTAATTGTGAGCTAGAATTGTTACAACAAATTGTAATCAAAACTAAAACGTCCCTTATCATTTGTCAACGGAAGCGAAAAAAATCTAAAATTGTTACAACAATAATTCTGATAGTGTAACGCTTGTACAATATCAAAGCGGTAGTAGTGGCGTAAATCTACAAAAGGCTAATAAGATGATATACTATAGTCCACCTATTAAGTCAGATTTCTTTGAACAATCTAAGAAACGTATTCATCGTATCGGACAAGATATTAAATGCGTATATTATAAACTTGTTACAACAAATAGTATCGAACAGAAAATATACAACACGTTAGATTTAAAATGTGATTATACAGAGGAGCTTTTCAAACATGAAGTATAATTTTGAGATTGAAGAAGTATCAAAAGACACGGCGTTGGATATGATCCAAAAATACCACTATTCCAACACGTTGCCACGATTAAATAAATATTTCTTAGGTGTACACCTTGACGGCGAATTAGTTGGTGTGGTAACATTAGGCTATGGGACACGCCCTTTACATACCATTCAAGCGTTATTCAAAGACGCTAAAACAGAGGACTATCTAGAAATTGGGCGAATGTGTATGACGGATGATATGCCTAAAAATAGTGAAAGTCAGATGTTGCGTGCGGTGGTTAAGTGGATAAAAGCCAATACAGATATCAAAGTACTATTTACATGGGCTGATGGTATGCTTGGTAAGTGTGGTTATGTATATCAAGCAAGCAACTTTATGTATGTAGGTAAGTCAGAAAGTGATATCTATCTATTTGATGGCTATAAGATTCATCCACGCCAAACAAAGCCTATCTTTAAACGTGATGAAAATGATACACGTGTTACCATTCGTCCAACTGTTGAGCAACTTAAAAAGTACCATATTAGCCGATATAAGGGACATCAATTTAAGTACTTGATAGTACTAGGTAGTCATAAGGAAAAGCGTGAAATGATGGAACGTGCTTTGTTTGAAGTGTTACCACATCCAAAGGAGAAAGACTTGGAATGGAAAAACATATAACCTAGATACACGTAAATGGGTGCCATGTGGTAAACCTCCTTATAAAACAGATTTCAGTAAAGACTTTAACAAGGATGAATTGATTAAAATGATTAAACGAGCCGGAGGGGACGAAGTATGATCAGAATCGATAACTTACAAATTTATGGTATTGAAAGTGCGGTAAGGGGTATGCGAAACCCTATGAACTCATGGCACTTGAACGATACAACAGATATCTTTATTGGTGATAACGATTTAAAACTATTAAAGCAGTTAGTAAAAGCCGGAGCAGATCATAGAAAGGTACTCCGTCAAATGTTCATTTCTTGTGATATTACAGCTCCGTTATATTGGTGGAAAGAATTCGATACATATAAAGTAGGCGTTACCGCCAATAGTCAATCAACTATGCATAAATTATGTAGCCGTCCATTAACTGTACATGATTTTAGCTTTGAAGATATGCACGATCAAGAATGGATAGTTGGAGTATTGCTTGATAATCTTAAATTTCACGTATTAGAGACTACAAAGCAGATATGAAACAAAATAAAAGCACTATAGGCGTACTATCATCCAGTTATTACCTTGTGCGTACAATCAGACTAGAACTGTTACCATGAATTATGAAAATGTTCTCAATATGTACCAACAAAGAAAGAATCACAAATTATCTGAATGGCGTGATTTCTGCCAATATATGTATGATAATTTGGACTACTGTAAAAATTCTAGTTGACGAGTTAGAAAAGTAATGTTATAATGTACGTACAATATATGGAGGTGATTAATTGGCGGAGGAGAAACGCTATGAATTAAAAGTAAGGCGATGGCTAGAAAATAAAGGTATTTACAAAATAGGTACACCTAAACAAAAAATGAAAGTACCTCAGATTGGTGTGTACATGAAAAATTTTGGGTGTATGTACAGTAGCTCAAATGGTATACCTGACTATTTACTAGATATAAAAGGTCGTGCCTTGTGGTTAGAGTTTAAAGCTAGCAAGGGGAGACCATCTATAGTACAAGTCAAGATAGTTGATAACATTAACTCATGGGGAGGTATAGCAAGAATCATCTACCCAAAAGATTTTAAAGATACTTGTAGGCTAATAGAGGAGGTTATAAATGCGGAAAGATGAATATGAAAAGTATTATCGTTAGGCAGAATTATGTAAACTGCGGAGCAGAATTATACGCAAAATTCTATAGAACATACGATAATATTAAAACACGTTGCTATAACAAAAACAACCCAAAATATAAAAGTTATGGTAAGCGTGGTATTAAACTATGTGATAAGTGGTTACGATCAAGAAAAGAGTTTATTATTTGGTGTGCTAAGACTTGTACCGATATATCATTGACAATAGAACGAATTGATGTTGATGGTGATTATAACCCATCTAACTGTACGTGGATAAATTCAAAAGATCAAGCAAAAAACAAACAAGATAGTATTAAAGTAACATATTATGGTACAGAATATTGCTTGCGTGATTTATGTAGAAAATTAGGATATAATAATAATGAATATAAACGTATTCATGCTAGAATATCTTATGAAAACTGGGACGTATACAAAGCAATTGAAACACCAATTCGAGAATGTTGTAACAAAACTAAATACTTAAAACCATCGTACACATATAAAGGTTATACAAACAGTTTAAGACAAATTTGTAAACATTTCAATCTTAACTATAATAGTATTAAGTATAGAGTTATTCGTGGTATGTCAGTGCAGGACGCTTGTGATAAGGGAACAGATAAACCTTATACTTACATTAAAAGAAGATCTCAAATGGGAGGTAAACACTTTGAATAACATTGAAAGATTTGAAAGTCTATTGAGGGAAACTAAAAAAGATAATATAGAAGCGTTGATTCAATATTATCGTGATAGTGATTTCTATACTGCTTGGGCAAGTAGTAGTTACCATCTAAACACACACGGAGGTTTGTTACAACATAGTTTAAATGTATGTGATTATGCGTTGAAATTATGGGAAAGTTTTAATTCTACTGTACCACGTGAAAGCGTTATCTTTTGTGCACTAACTCACGATACTCTGGCAAGTGTGGGTTGAAAGGTGATGAGTATTATATTCCCAATACCTTAAAAAGTGGGAAAGTTAGCGGTAGTAAACCGATTAAAATTAACCCTAAGCTACGTATTAAAAACCACGCTTGGCGGAGTGTGTTACAATTATCTAAATATGTAGAGTTGACAGAAGACGAAAAAGTATGTATAATTAATCATGACGGCTTCTATCAAGCTGAAAATAGACAGGCTATGCTAGATATATTTGAATTGCTTTTTATAATTCATTCAAGCGATTTATATGTGGCTAGATTCGTTGAGCCTGTAAAGTCCTATAAGGGAGGCGAAAAGATTGATTTATGAAAAGTTGGCTAAGATTCAACAAGATTTAAAAGTTGGTAAAACACAACGTAACACTTTCGGCGGTTATAACTTCCGGAACTGTTCCGATATCTTGGAAGCATTAAAACCATTGTTAAAGAAATATAATTGTCTTATTTTACTATCTGATAAGATTAATTATATCGGTGAATCTAACTATGTTACCGCAACAGCTACCATCATTGATTGCGAAGACAATAACCAAATGATTTTTAATGAAGCTAGTGCAAGGGAACCGGAAACACTGAAAGGTCAATCACCGGCTCAGATTACCGGCGGTTCAAGTAGTTATGCACGTAAATATGCTTTAAGTGGTTTACTTGCTATTGATGATAGTACAGATGATCCAGATAACAGGGATAACACCAAAGGGGAAGAAAAACCAAAAACACGTAGAAGCCGTAGAACAAGTAGAATCACTAAGGAAGATCTTGAAAATGTACCATTTTAATTAGGAGGTAATAAATATGAGTTTTAAAGATTTCAATATGGATATGACAGATTATAACGCACAAATTAAAGAATTAGAAGCTAATAAACCAAAAGAGGAAACTAAGAAAGAATATAAAGATCCTGTTGATGGTGAGTATGAATGTGCTTTAATGGGTTTGGAGCTATGTACTAACAAAGCCGGAGACAAACTTATGTTAAAAGGCTCCTTTAAGATTCTAGATGGTGAGTTTAAAAATCAGCGTTTGTGGATCAATAAATGTATCACAGGGACAAAAAACGATGCTTTTAGTTTAAAAACAACGCTTGACTTCTTGGGTACTTTTGGATCTGAACAAGTACCGGAGTACAAAGGAGACTTTGACGATTTAGAAACACAAGTTAATATTATTTATTCTGATGTTAAAAATTGCACTTTTCAAGTAAAACAATATACAAATGATAAAGGGTTTAAAAACCTATATATTGAGGATGTTTGGGATAACTAATGGATATTATAAGGGGTACTAATATGTACCCCTTATATTATATGTAAATGTAATACTTGCTATGCGTTTTAAGTATTAGACAAATGCTATGAAGTAGTGTATTATAATAGATGTAAGGAGGTTCCCTTACAAGGTGTTATTACATAAAGGAGATATTAAAATGTACAACATTATTTACAACAACGAAGTTATTGATACTGCTAACAACACATATGAAGCGGTTAAATTGGTAAAAGAATATCGTATTGCTTTCAAGTCTTATAATGTATGGTATAAACGAGGTGAATAATATGAATAAGTTTGTAGATTACTTGATGATGGGTTTGTTAGCCACAGTATTGATTATTGTGGCGTATTGGTGGATAGTGTTATTAATCGTATTTTTAGGATGTGTATTATAGGGAGTGAAACACAATGGAAACCAGTATTAACTAAAAGCAAAAAACATATGTAAGCAATTTCTTGTATAATGTCTAATCTTGAAAGTGATAGTAAAGAATTAGATGAATGGCTCATCTATCTAGCACGTGAAAACGGAGACGAAAAACTTGCACAATTAATGGGAGGTAACAATAGTGATATTTTTTGATATGGAAGTGTTTACCTATGATTGGTTATTAGTTACATTCGATGGTAAAGAATTCACGTATATTGAAAATGATACTAAATTGTTACAACAATACTATCAAGATCATAAACATGACTTATGGGTTGGGTACAATTGTAAGGGTTATGACCAGTACATTATAAAAGCCTTGTTGCTTGGTATTAACCCTAAACTGGTAAATGATTGGATAATTAAAGAGGGTAAAGCCGGATGGCAATTCACCAATAAATTTAAGGATATCGAACTCAATATCTATGATTGTATGGTGTTTGGTAAAAGCCTTAAACAGTTAGAATCGTATTTGGGTGTTAATATCCATGAAACAGATGTAAACTTTGACATCAAGCGTCCATTAACAGATGAAGAAAAGCGTTTGAATCGTGAATATTGCCGTGATGATGTATATAACACTGCATTAGTATTCCAACATACGCAAGATGATTTCAAAGCTCATATGGGCTTATGTCAATTAGCCGGTGAACCTATATCCAGTATGGCAAAGACTAAGGCTCAGTTAGGAGCTAAAATCTTAAAAGCTCAACGCCTTAACCCTAGATACTGGGATGAAGAGTATAATTTTCAATATGTTCAATGTGTGAAAGATTATGACTACAAACATAAAGATGTGTTAGCTTTCTTTGATAGTATTCGTGATACGAAAGATCCTAAATCTAAATATGATACAGAATTATACGGCGTACCTCATACGTTCGCACTTGGCGGTGTTCATGGAAGTATCAATAACTATTTTTATGATAGTGAGGTAGATATAAATCATATCTTGGTACACGCTGACATTGGTAGTATGTATCCATCAATAATGATACAATGGGGTTTATTATCGAGGGCGATACCTAACCTACAAACATATATTGATATTAGGGAGCAAAGATTAAAGTATAAACACGAGGGAAACCCTTTACAAGCTCCCCTTAAAATACTACTTAATTCAGTTTATGGTATGTCAGGAGCCGGTAAACTTGAAAACGGAAAGTATCAAGTATTATCTGATGTGTATGATCCTGTTAGAATGAGGGAAGTTTGTGTGAATGGACAATTGATGATCTTACAACTTATAGAGGAATTAGCACAATTTAATTTGATACAATCTAATACAGATGGTCTTATTTATAAGGTACCTAAAACTGAACTTGATAATTTTAAGCGTATTGTTAGTACATGGGAAAAGCGTACACGCTTAAATATGGAATACGATTATATTAATTTGTTTATTCAATCGGATGTAAATAACTATATTGCGGTATTTGATAACGGAACCATTGAACGTAAAGGCGGAGCCGTCAAGAAAGCAAAAATACTAGATAATGACTTACCAATAGTATCAGACGCAGTTGTTGAGTACTTCGTAAATGGTATAGATCCAACAGAATATATCATGAAAGAAGATAATATGATGAGATTTATGAAAACCTACAAACTATCTAGTAAATATTCACACGCCATTTATAATGGTGAGGTGTTGACAGATAAGGTATATCGTGTGTTCGCAAGCCGTAGCAGTAAGGATGGTATTGTGTATAAATGTAAGGAGGGTGGTAAACCGGAAAAATTCGCTAGTTGCCCAACTCATTGTAAAATAGTAAACAGCAATATTCAAGGTGTGAAAACGCCAAACTGGTTAGATAAACAATGGTATATAGACGAAGCGTGGAGGAGAATAGAACGCTTTAAAGGAGAATGATAACATGGTAGATATTATAACCTTAGCGAATCAGTTAAACAAAGATATGGATTATATCAAGCAGTTATGTTATAACTGTGAGATACCTATTCACGCTGATAAAGATGGTGAATTTATCAGTGATGAGGACGCACAATTATTTATTAATAAGGAAACTAAACAACCTAACAGGTATAACAAGCGTGGTATGGAATGTGTAGATATTCAAAGTATATATTGTGGTAACAATAATATCCAATATTACTATCTATCATGTATCTTGAAATATCTATACCGCAGATTGAATGTAACTGACTTGAAAAAGGCTAGGGTATATCTTGATAAGATGATTGAAAACGCAGAGGAAAGAGGTGTGATTAAATAATGATTGATGGTCTATCTTTTATTAATAGCGTAGGTGAATATGCTTATGATTGTACCAACAGAAGTGATATGCTTTTACGTGAGGACTATTCCAATAAAGTAATGATTATTACTACTGAACATGATAGTATTGTTGTAACAAAAGATACTAAATTAATGCTTGACTATGGAATGTATTGCTACGCTAGTTTATTACACGTTGGCGATTGTCTAAAACATTATACCATGAATAAAAGTGTTATTACCGGTATCACATTCATCAAAGATGAATTGGAAATGCTTAAAATTGTAGATTGTGATAAGGGTTACTTAATCGTGAATAATTTCTTTGTTGCCAGTGATTGTTAGATATGATATAATAGTTATATAAAGGAGGTGATATTGAATGTGGTGTAAAATTCGTGATTTACTTGTTCCATTAATTTTGAACGAAAACGCTTTGCGTGCTATGTGTGGTTTGGCTAAGTTAAACGAAGAAACTTCTAAAATTGTTGCAACAGCAATTATGGACGTTAAGTACTTTGTTGATACAAAAGACAAGCGTTACATTAATCAAGCTATTGATGAATTACAAAAACTTATCAAATAACCGGAGGTGATCCAGTTATCTCTGAATTAGGAGCCGAAAGGCTCCTTTTTTAGTAGTTGACAATGTGTGTACAATGTAGTATAATAACAGTATGGAGGATGTATCATGCACAATATAGATCATACCATCATATTGAGCGTTGTTATATCATTCCTTTCTTACTGCTTTGGGATAGTAACGCCACAAATAGAAATGTTATTATGGTGTATAGCACTTGACATCTTTGTAGGCGTGTTAGCTAGCTTTGTAAACCCTAGATTGATGTTCAATAGTCGCAAGATGTTCAAGGGAATTACCAAAAAAATTGTATTGCTTTCTTTGGTTGCGTTTGCTCATCATCTAGATATCATGATGAATACAGAAATGATAGGCTTAACTACTTGCTATTTCTTTATTATCAATGAGGGTTTGAGTGTGCTAGAAAATGCGTGTAAATGTGGCTTGACAGTACCGCCAATTATCAAAAACTCACTAGAACAGTTAAAGGGGATGACTAACAATGACAATAAAAAGTCTTAAAAATATCCTAGCCTTTTGTGGTTTTATGATCACAATGCTATGTGTGAGTACTGTACCATATATGGTGAAATGGTTCATGGGACTATATGTAATATATCTAATTTCTATATGGCTAGGTAACGAAGATAGCACTCATTAATTTGAGTGCTATTTTTCATGTATGCACAAAAATCATATCATGTATGCGTTTTATATATTGGACATATAATAACCTTAGTGTTATACTATAATTGTAAGGAGGGATGAACCTCCGGTATAGTTAAACAAAGGAGATATAAAAATGATTGAAGCAGTTACAAAAACAGGCGAACGTATTGGCAAATTTGGTGGTTACATTGACTTCCATATGTGGTTACTAGATAGCAACTGGGCGGTAGTTGATATGAATAAACCATTACGAGCATTTCAACGTGATGGTGGTGTTGTAACACTTGAACCGATTGATGGTGCATACTTGCAAAAATTACATATTAAGAATGACAAATAAGCATTAGACAAATTGTTATAACAATGGTATGATCTAAGTGTAGGGAGGGTTGCCCTATACTTAGTGATTACCAATAGGAGGTACTTATCATGGCAGACATTAAAGCGGTTAAAGATTTTTACTACAATCACAATTTGGAAGCGAATAACACATTCTATGATAGCATGGATAGTATTCAACACGTGTTGTGTGAGGTGTTAACACCACAAGAAAAAGCACGAGCAAAACGAGCTATCAAGAATGGAGGGTTTTTCACATTTGGTTATGATGGACTTGCTTGTTGTAACAGTTGTGAGGACAAATCTGTTAAGCGATTCTTTAAACGGAACTATGGTATTGAATGGAGTGAGGAGGGTTAACACCCTCCTCAATTACTTTTTTGTAATAGTAGCTATGCATTTTTGATATTTGATTGTTGTAACAAAATGGTTTATAATAAGATCATAAGGTAAGGGTATTAATAAAGGAGATTACAAAATGACTTGCAAAACATTAACAAACAAATTACAACAATTAAACGCTAACATGAAAATCGAAGTTAAGAAAGTAACAACAAGCGGTAGAATCACTGGCAAAAGCACTAGTTACCAATTACAAGTAAATCATGGGAAATTCATGATTGGTGCATTTACTTTAAAACAATTAGTAAAAGACATGATGGAAGATGGTAATGTACTAACATTGACAAGCCGTTATGGTAAATTTGAAACAGTGAATATCGTGGTAGGTGAATAATATGGCTTTTATCGAATACAACGCTAACCCTTATGGAAAGTACATCGACGATTGCTTGATTAGGGCGATTACCAAAGCAACAGGCAAAGACTACATGGAAGTCATGGATGGCTTAATTGCTGTTGCAGATTCCAAAGGATGGGAGATTGATGAAACACGCACAGGAGCGGTATATCTTAACTCAATCGGTTGGGACTTGTTTGAGCCTAGTAGACGAATCACAGTAAATCAATTTTCTAAGATAGTTACTGAACCTAGAATCGTGTTTGTACGAGGTCATGCAACGTACACAGAGGGAGGTAATATCTACGATACATGGAGTCCTAGCCGGTACAAGGTAAACTATATATTCGCTAAACGCAAGTAAGCTATGTGATTTAAGTATTGGACATATAATAGACTAGGATGTATACTATAATCATAAGGAGGATATAAATTATGTGGTATTACATTACAATTGATGGCGTATGTAGATACGTAACCAATGAAGTAAACGATGTGAATAAGTGGTTAAAGGAACACAACAAACACATCAAGAAAATTTATATTAAACGTGATAAAGAGACTATAGTAGAGGTGAAATAATGGAATTCGTACAAGATTGTTTAAGCCGTAAAATGACATTAAGACAAGTAGCTAATAAATGGGGTATTACACTAGATGATGTGATGGATAAGTACCATGAGGAACGTGGTAAACTTACTGATGAGCAAGTAGAAAGGATAATGAATGAAGTATATTATGAAATATGATTACCTTACTGGTAAGGTGCTAGCTAAGTATGAAACTATCAAAGAAGCTAGCATTGACAATCACATGGGGTATCACACTATATACAAGGAGCTACACCAAAAGAGGTTAGAATATCCACGGCGTGATTATTACTTTGGATATTCATCTAAGCCACGATGGGTTATCAACTGTTATGACAATGAGACATTACAACTTTTAGGATCATACAGGAACATTAAGCAAGCCAGTTATTTTACTGGTGTATGTCAACAAGTTATTCAATGGAACATAGAAAGGGACTTGCCCTTGCGTGAACGCAAGATAGGTTGTACAGGCTTGTTTTTCAAGCGTGAGGTGATTAATGATTAAAAGTAATAGTAAGTATGCATTTTAAGTATTAGACAAAATGTTGTAACAATGTTATGATCTAACCATAGGAAGTGGTTATTACACAAAGGAGACATAACAATGACTTGCAAAACATTAACAGAAAAATTAAACACTATCAACAACACAAATGATATTAAAGTAGTTAAAGAAAATGGTTACTACATCGTGAAATGTGGCGGTTATGAAAGTGAATTCTGCTACACATTAAAAGACTTAGTAAACGAAGTAGCCAATAAAGAAACAATTAAAATGACTTTTTAATCGTTGGACAATGGGCGGTATTAAAACAACTACTATCAAAGGTTTAAACTAGGAGGATAAGACAATGAAAAAATTAGCAATTGCGATTATGTTAGGTATTGGTGTTATGGTAAGCGGTTGTGGTAACAATGCAACACATCAAACACAACAAGTTAAACAAGTTTGTACGTACAATAATGTAAATTTAAAAGACATGGGCACATCTAGTGCTAGTAGACCAGTTATTGATAATGGTATGACATTTAGCTTTAATCAATATGTAAAATTTAATGGTAAGAAAGTAGATGTTGTAGATGGTAAACAACTGGTATATGGTATGGTTAGCAAAGATAACAACCTCTGCTTATATGAGATTGATGTTACTGATAAGCAAGGTTGGAATAAATTAGAAAATACCAATAATGTATATCAAGTTGATAGCGTAGAACGTAGTCAAGTATCTGCTTTTGAATTGTATGATATGGGCTTACCAGTTGATACAGATTTAAACAAATTAGTAAATGTAACATATATCAAAGGTCATGTTGTACATACACATACTAAGGAGTGTAGATAATGAAATACGAAGTATACATTATTGGTGATGAAACAGAACACTTAATGACATTTTATTGTGGAAATAGTGCATTGAAATTCATTTATGAGAAAGGATATAAAATATATTCTGTGTATTATGGTGGTTGTGATAGAATGATATTTGAGGTGAAAGAAGACTATGACGATTGATTGCATTGAGGAACGTGTTAAGGTTTTAGAGAAGTTATGGAATAGATATCATAATAAAAAGCATTGTGATATTTTGTTGCAACAGCTCACGAACGATATTGTGTTTTTCTTAGGTGTTAAATTACCAAAAGACTTAGAGGATAGAATCGATAAGATTGATAAGGAGATTCACGAATGATCACGAATAATGCAGATTTTCACGCATATCTAACTAATAGAGGGGTACCTTGTACGTACATGGTGTATCCTCCGGACTATTACATCGAGGATGATATTGTAATAGTATTCCCTACAACACATAATATGACTTGCTGTGGTAACAGATTTAATAAGGAGAAAGAAGCCGAATATCGTCATGAATGTGATATGATGATTGATTGGTTAGAATGTGGCAACAAGGTTATTTGTATCACACCAGTTATTAAATTTGATAGTGAATATATGAAACGTGTTGCAACAAAACAGTATAAAAGATTGCAAGCGGTAAACTATCATAAGCAACTTATTCATACTAAGGATATAGGTGAGCTTTTAGTACCTCATAAGCTACAAATTCGATACGTAGGTATGGAGCCTATTGACTTTGATATTGTAGATACTCACATGTGTGATCCTAAATATTGGTGGATTAATGGTTGTGGCGACTTAAAGCATCAACAATGGCACTATTTAAATGTTATTAATGCTAGCCGTGATACTGAAACACGTAGGAAGCTCCGTTATATTCCGGAGTATACTTTGTTTAGTCAGCTTTACAAAAAATTGGACTTGTGATATAATAGGTTTGTGGATAAAGTAAAATTCAGATCAAGCGGTAAATGGAAACGCAAGCGTGCGGAGATATTGAAACGAGATCATAAACAATGTAAAATTTGTGAATGTGGCACAGGGTTGCAAGTCCATCACATTATTTCATTGGATATCAATGATAAGCTCAAACTGGAAAATAGTAATTTAATCACCCTATGTTCTAAATGCCATACAGATGTTCATAATGGCGTGTACTCACAAGTCTATCTAACAAACTTAATAGAGAAATAAGCATTACTGCATGCATAAAAGTTATACTATGTATGCAGTTTTTGCTATTTGTATTTTGTTTTGTGATATGATATACTTTAATCAAGGTTAAGATATTGTTACAACAAAGGAGATTAAAATTATGTACGCTTATTATGAAACAGAAACATTATCAGAAGCATTAGACTTAATGAGAAAAGTTGAAGATGATAAACATGGTATATTGTTGGTACAAAATGTATATAAATCTGACTATGATAATAATTGTATCGTTATTAAATATAAAAGGGCTTAGGGGGTGAAATAATGAAGCGTATATGCCCTAGATGTGGTAAGATAGTTGATGGTAACCATGATTGCCCAAATAAACCGAAAGACAATCGGAAGAAACAGATTAATGTTGATAGTAGATGGAGGAAGATACGCCAAAAGGTAAGGGAGCGTGATTTATGTTGTAAATTATGTTGGTACAATGGTACATATTCCAAAGGTGAGGAGGTACACCACATAACACCACGAGAAGTCAACGATAATGAGAATATGGTATTTAATGAGGATAACTGTATTTATTTATGTAGAGATTGCCATCACAAAGTACATAATGATGGATGGCAGAAATATAGTGATTTATTTAAGGAGTTGATTAAATGACATATTGTATTTTAAATGCGTTCCAAAAAGGTGAGGGAAAGTATAGCTATAAGAAATTATATGATACTGAGCATGAACCAGTAAATGAACCTACTTATGGTGAATATCTTGGTGATTGTGTAGTTATTGATATTGATAACCATATATCTGAAAAAGTGGTTGACAAATGGTTAAAAGAATTTAATGTTGTAACACAAGTAGATCGTACGCAACATGGAGCTCATTACTGGTTTAAAAAGCCAATTCAAGATCACACACAATCATGTAAGTTATTATTATGTGGCGTGCGTGGTGATTATAGAAGTAAAGAATGGGTTACAGTAAAACGTGATGGATATGTCTACCAAAGGGAAAACAAAGGTGTTATTGCTGAATATCCGTGGTTTATGAAAATATTAAGCAATTCCAAAGAAAAGGCTGAATTTACATGGTTGGATGATCCTAAACTATCTAGAAATGATGGTTTAAGAAATGCTATGCTACAGATGAATAAATACGTAGATGATATAGCAGACCATATCAGATTAGTTAATAAATTAACGCTACATGAACCACTTCCAACAGGGGAATTAGATAGTACTATTTTACGTAAGGAAAGTATTGAATATTGTGATAACAATACTGACGATAACGAATCTGAACTATCTAAGGTATGTTTGTCGCTTATGAGCGATTATGCTATTATCAAGCATAATGACGAATTGTATTATTTTAATGGAGAAATATACGAGCCGTTTACCAAAAAAGCACGCCAATTAATGGCACGTGGTTTGGCTAAGAATCCTACTGATAGATTCAAAAAAGATGTACTAACAAATTTAAGTGATTATTATGAAGAATATGATGGAAGAATTAACGTAGGATCATACGTGGCGTTTAATGATTGCTTATATAATTGTGATACTCATGAATGTGAACCATTTTCAGAAAATGTTGTAACAACTATGAAATTGAAGTTTGACTATCCAGTAAATGCAGATAAGCCTACAATGGTTGATGAAGTTGTAAATAAACTGCTTTGTGATAACAAGGAAGACATAGATACATTATATGAATATCTAGGTTATATCTTGCATAGGGATATGAAACTAGAAAAGGCGTTGACATTTAACGGAAGCGGTCAAAATGGTAAAAGTTCAATTCTTGATTTAATCACATATACTTTTGATGGTTGTTGTACTGCGTTACCATTTAAGAAACTTTTTGCTAAGAATGGTTTACAAGTTGTTGGTACAAATATGTTTGTGTTCGCTCATGAAATGACAAGCGATTATATCAAAGACGCAACTGTATTTAAAGAGGTATTATCTAATAACCCAACAGTGGTTGAGGATAAGTATGTCAAACAACATGAAATATCAGATTATAACTGTAAATTCATTTATTGTAATAATGGTACCACCAAAATGGATGTATCATGTATTAAGGCTATCAACCGGCGTTTATTACCCATTCAGTTTGAATATGA
>CYGL01000196.1_pt1 | contig 31790 bp, 57 predicted proteins | sample 485531 | NCBI WGS metagenome assembly CYGL01 (sample SAMEA3497897, study PRJEB9818) | human gut metagenome | reverse complement strand
ACAGCAAGAAGAGGAACAAGAATGCTCAAAGCTTCCGACATCATGAAGAGAAAGGGCATTGTCCAGAAACAGATGGACATGAACAAGTTCAACGAGGTTATAGAGAATTTCTTTATGACCCACGAGCCTAAGGATACGATTCTCCTTACTCCGAAGAGATTCATCGAGATGGATAACCCGCCAGAGGGTGACTTCATTGACTATCTCGATATCAGCGTGTGGGAGAAGAAATGCGATGATCCGGATGACTCGTTCGACTTCATCGACTATCAGTTCATGAAGAAAAACGGGATGCTTCGTCCTATCCTTGTGATGAACGAGCCATTCATCGGCAATGCTGCCGGGTGGCTGAGAGATTTTTGCGGATTCACTGTGAAGAGCAGAACACGAAAGAAGAAGAAGGAATATATCGTGTCTCTGCCGGTGTAAAGCCAAACAAGGCGTGGAACATTATTTGTTTCACGCTCCTAGTATTAACCGATTAAATGATAGATTATGGAAATAGTAAAAGACGTAAACGTAAGCAAGCTGCCAGTTTTCAACTTGGATGATTACTGCTACAATGAATTCCTATGGGAGAAGATATTCGACGATGGCGAGTACACGGACAACGGGTGTGACGAAGCGGTAGGATTCAGTAATGGAAGGTCTTGTTCCGCTGAGTACTACGAGAACACGATGATTGTCAGATTTACGAAAGCCATTACAGATGAGAATCTGTTTTTTACGGCTGCTAATATCGTTGTCGGCAATATTTTAGGTTTCCTGCACAAGAGTATCATTGATTGCTTCAACAACAGCGTAGTGATCGATATGAACGACAGTGTATATCTTAGCATCCGTGCAGATTCTGACAAGCATCACGTAGTCGTCAATGCCTACAAGAAATGCGCCTGAAAAGCCCTCTTCGGAGGGTGCAAGTATTAACCAATTAAAACTAAAAATATGAATGATTTTTTAAAATTAGCAGAGGATTTAGGATGGAGTTATAATGTTGACGATACACCTAACGAAAGAGGTGAGGTTTGCGTCGAGTTAGAAAAGTATTCCCCACAAGGCCAAGACTTCATCGCCACAATTTGGTTCGAGAATGGCAATAAGTCTGACTTCATGGATAAGTTGTATCAATATTATAGCGACTTCGATCCTGACGAGGAAGCCAGTAAATGGATTGGCGAGGATGGACATGGTGCTAACGGCGCGCCATACAAATTATCGGATATTTTGCAAGATATGGAGGATTGCAAGGATATGCTACTAGATTTATGGCACGAGTATTTTTACGATGAGTACCCAGAAAATCGTCCAAATGAGACCGACGAAGGGAAGCGACTCGCAGGAGAAATCGAGGAGAAATCCGGAAAGCATTACCACTCGTGCTCTCTACAGAATTATCCGAGCGGTAAGTACGGCGTTATCATTGATGGCTGCCAGAAGTTTCTATCGGAATGCAAGGAAGAGACATTAGCCTATATGAAAGGCGTGCTTACGGGCCTTGATATCGAAAGAAAAGACTAAGCCAAACAAGCCTGCCGGGAACGGTGGGCATCAAGTCAAACCAAAATATTAAGATTATGGATAGAAAAGTATTAAAAGACAAGATTGATGAGTTGCGTTCAACAGCCAAGATGGAGCTTGCATGCACCATCCGTGAGATTATGAGAGAGCACAATGTGCAGAAGAAAGAACTTGGCTGGCCTGTAGTTATCAACAATAGCAGTCTTGTAGATGTCGTAGAGGTAGGTAGTGGTGATACCGACATCCCGGTTTTCGTCATAAATGTTGGTGTTGGCTACTACAAAGAGCCTCACAAGGTAAGTGCATTGGACGATAGCGTATCGGTCGAGCTACTCGCTGATATTGCGACAGGGTTGAACAACGAACTGAGTGGATACGTCAGCACTTATGTGGCAAAGTACAGATTCATCTATGACGACGGAACTACGGCCGACATGGATGAGCCTTATGTATTCCTTGCAGAATCAGAAAGAGATGCCAAAGATAAGGCAGACGACTATGCAGAGGTATGGAATAACTGGAATGAAGATACGATAGAACTCGTATCAGTCGAGAAACAGACCGCTTCGGAAGGTTAAATTAGCGTTAAAAACGGCAAAGATGATGGTTTATATTATAAACTTTTAGTATCTTTGCCACTAGTAACCAAAATATTAGAATTATGACAGAAGAATTAAGAATCAAGACAAGAGACTGGGAACGACTGTTGAGCCCTGTTCAGCAGGAGAAGTACAAGCTCGCAATCAAGCAGGGCTGGTTCTCTGACTATCACAGCAACGCATGGAGGCACAACACCTTCTACGGAGCTTACATATGGAAGTATCCTAAGTTCATCAAGGTCGTGAGAATGTTCGAGGAGCTGTTGGGCCACAAGCCATTGTGGGAAGACATCACTGACGACAACCTCCGTGACCTCTTTGAGAAGATCAAGGAGAACTACGCTCCAAATTCCGCAAAGACCGTATGCGCCACCATCAAGGCTGTGATACGTGAGAACGATGCTACGAAGGAGATAAACAGCCCGACGTTCGGAAAGATACTCAGAACGAAGGCTGTTCCTGTCCAGTCCGTCTATCTCTCGGATGAGGAGATAAACAGAATCATCAATTACAATCCAAGGGGACAGACGAAGAGATATGTTCAGCGCATGTTCCTCATGGAATGCCTCTGTGGAGCACGATACAGTGATTGTCAGAGGATAACTCCTGAAAACATTGATGACACCGGGCACTTTCTCGTGTATGTAGCACAGAAGACCAAGACAGAGGTAAGGGTTCCTCTTCACAAGAAACTGCGTCCGTTCCTGGTAAGCGGCACGGGCGTTGAACCCCTTCCTGGTGAAATCAGCGAGATGACCTTCAACCGAACTCTTCGTGACATCTGCCGTGAATGCGGAATAGATGCGAACACGAAGGTATTCAAGGCCGGAAAGGAGGAGACCGGAAAGAAGTACCGCTTCATCTCCTCACACACCGGCAGGCGTTCGTTCGCCACGAATCTCTCCAAAAAAGGCGTACCGCTAGAACAAATTGCCGTCATGATGGGTCATCTATCAAACGGCAAACCTAACATTCAGATGACGATGCGCTACATTGTCGGAAAGACGGAAATCGACAGCAACACCCTCAAGCTATTCGGAGTCTATGACAAAGACGACGAGCCCGATGAGGAACTAAGCCAAACTGGAGGTGGCCAATAGCCATCTCCTGCTATTATTAACTAATATGAGGAATAATGAAAAGAGAAGAAGAACGAGCATACAGAGAAAGACTCGAAAATATGAGCAGAGGTCAGCTGATTGGAGAGAACGTTAAACTTAAAAAGCGACTCGGCAAGCTCTCTGACATCTGCGACGTAGAAGATACGTACAGAGCGATGATAGAACAGGGACAGGCAGAGCGCAAGGCAGAAAAACTTGAAAAGGAAGTGTCTTGCGTATCCGAAATCATCAAGAAGGAGCTCATTAGAAGAAAGGTGCGCTTCGAACCTTGGCTTTCGGCTACCCAGCTCACAAATTTACTGATAGATAGTATTAACCAATAAATTATAGAATTATGTTAGCAGGAATTTCAGAGAATTTGATGGAAGAAGGAAAGAAGCAGTGTGAGGAGAAATTCAAGCAGGAGCTTCTTGATGTTTGGAAGGATGCGGCTGAGTACAGGATCAAGACGTACGATGATTTCGCTAACGAGCTTCGAATGCTCAACGAGCGTTATGTTGATGAGATGGAAGACTTTGAGGAGTTCCCTTCAGACATCGTTTTGGAGAGCGAGTATGACAGCATCGAGAAGTTCAAGGAGAAGATGAGCTTGCAGGTATATGCCCTGGGCCATCTTGATTCTATCTATGGAATCAAATGCGAGGTTCCACTTGATACCGACAAGCTTGCGATTCCATTCCAGGTAATCTTTAACGGTAACTAGCCAAAACCGGGGAGTAGCAATACTCCCTGTCAAAGATACTTTCCATATTAAATGGGGCTGCGCTATCGGCCATACGGGCGGATTAGACAATTAATGTTTTCCCCTCTCTTGCCCGTGAGGGTAGGAGGGGATTTTTAAAACGGCCCCGATTAGCCAAAAATAGGGAGCTTCGGCTCCTGCAATTAATAACCAAGCCCTACGCAACACGGTCAAGCGGAAAATTATGGAAAGAAACGATATTGTGGTATTGGAGAATCTTCAGCAAGAAGATGATCAGCCAAGATTCCTCGTTGTATTAGCCAAGGAAATCGAAAAGCATGCAGCAGATGGCAGCAGCTACGATTATTCCCTGAATAACGACGAGAGTGAGTGCGAGTACGATATGATGAAGGCTATTGAGAAGAAGTTCGGAGTAAACACTGCCGAGCTGTCTCTATATGGTGAAGACAACGAACTCGAAGTTTGCATCGGTTCAGAAATCAGCGATGATCTGCTTGCTAAGATAAACGACTTCGCAAAGACCTGGAGAAATGAAAACGAATGGTTCGACGAACCTCTCTATTGGAACTATTTTGATGGATCTAACTGGAGAGCAGTGTTGCTTCATAGCGAAGTGGAATACGCGAACGACAACCGTCAGTACAATTTGCTCGACAGCAATGACGATACCGCAAAGGAGGTTATCGCAGCATACGACAGAGCCGAGGATGTTCCAAGACAATGGGAAAACGGATATTCTACCTTCATTGATGAAGAAACTGGGTATGAGATTAGATTCTCTCAATGGTACGGACACGCAAGTATGGCAGACGTTTATTAAATTTATTACACTTTAGCCCTATCGCAGCACGGATAAGCGAAAAGAATATGGGGAATATATTAGAAAAGACAGTGAAGGAAAACGGAAATATCGACTTAAACGAATTAAGTTGGAAGCAGATCATCGCCCTCATCAATGTCTGGGACACTGACTACGCAAAGAAGGAGAACGTATCGTTCTCTGAAATGGTGAAGCGTTGTTACAAGTCGCGTCCCTGGCACGAAAATGCGAACATCATTTATTTGCATCGAGACAATCTGAGTACAACTATCATCCCTCACGCTTGTTATCACATCGATGAAGCAGAAGAGAGTACAATCTTTGATTTACTCAAAAAAACAATTAAAGTAACAAATAAAAAGCCCCGACCTAAGCCGGGGCTACCACAGACCATTACGGTCCGACATCTACGATAGTAGAAATTTGCTCTTAAGAGCGTTTCAATCCACAGACTTCAAGAAGTCTGACCGTCAACGGAAGTTTGTTTTTATTTCTATTCCATAAAGGTTCGATTAAAGTCTTCCGAAGACAGGTGCAAAGATAGTGGATTTATTTCAGAAAACAATATTTGTTCAACAACAATTAACGAATTTAACTTATATGTACAAAGTCATAAGTACAGAACATCATTTTTATCCTCATGTCGTGCTAGAATTGCAGGATACCGCCACCAAAGAGACAAAGTGGTGGTGCTACGCTGACTTTCATGACGAGGACCTGTGCAAGGAGCTTGGGGTGGAGGACCTTACCGGTTGTACCCTTGACAAACAGCCAAGTCACGGGACCTGGATACCCAAGGAGGATATAGGGCATCTGTAATCGCAGGTTCTCATACAACTAGCCGCTTATCCACTTACAGATGGGCGGCTATTTTATTAAAAGTCACCACTAAAAACACATCAAAAAATACACTTTTTCCTTAAAAAGTATTAATGTAAATATTCTATACTTTAATGAATAGCACAAAATATTGTTTTTACTCTAATCGAAACATCTAGCCAAATCAGCGCTTTCGAGAGTTTTGTTTTACTTTTTACTTGGATGAGCGGGATTTTGACAAAAATCTAACTGTTGGTCGGTAAGGAAAAACGCCGTATCTTTGCATCAGTTTCAAAGGGTCAAGGTTTGAGATGCTCAACAAAATTGGATTCTCGTTCACGTTATGTGAACCCTAATCATAGAAGATTCCCTAAGCAGCTTGACCCTGTTTAGGGTTTCTTCGTTTATATAGCTATGCCAAAAGCATTGAACATCAGAGTAGATTTAGTAGAGCGATACGCTTGCGGTTACTCCAAGGTAGAAAGGAGTAAGCGCATGACAGTATTGTGCTTTGCTATCTGGTGCAAGATGCAGCATAGCAATTCCGTAATGTTCGGTATGGGAACAAGACATTTGATGAGTTCCCTACGCATCGGACAGCCAAAAGCTCAGCTCTTACTCAACGCCATCAAGACAGACGAATTGTTCTCTGCTCAGAATGATGGCCGCTTCACTGTTGCTTCCTTCAAGGACAATACAAGGAAGCTTAACAGATATGGAAGGGCTTACAAAGGCGCAAACATGTTCACTCTCGAAGTGAATAAAGAATACACCATCAAGGATATCTACAACAGACTCAATGAACTCTTGTTTTTGAGACAGATTGGTAGTGAAGAGGCGAACAGCTCACACGTTAGTGGTAGAAATACTGATAAGACTCGCTCGTGTCGCTCCAAATTCATTACGATCAAGCAATTCCAGGAGGGAGTTGGGATGTCGCATGGTTCCGTAAGTGGTATAAAGAAGGGGTTGAAGAAGAAGGAGGAAATCTCATCAACCTATGCTGAGTTACACATGGCTGACAAGCGAGTAGCCGGACAGGTCGAGAAGATGCTGATGAGATTCGGCAGGAAGAATCCGACATTCGAGAAGGGAGACAACGCATATGTCGCAATCCCTTGCTCGTATGCCATTACAGACAGAGATGCAAAAAGAAGTTGTGGCAGACACATCATCTACGGATACGGAGGCAGGATGAAGAAAAGCCAGAAAGGTGTCACGACTGCAAGAAAAGGCGTTCTCGTTCCATTGGACAATGGCTTCGGAATGCCTGATTAAATGCTGGTGTTTCTGTTTTTGACGCTTTCACACTATTAGTTAGTGGTAGCCTTATAATATATTTATAGAACTCCTTCTATACTAGCGCGTGAGCATAAAATTATTGTTTAATAAAAAAAATATTTAATTATGAAGAATGAGACTAAGTTAGAAAAGGTGAAGAAGTTCTTGGATGAGAACAACATTGAGTACAGAGCCAGAAAAAACCGCAAATGGGGCAAGAGCGATCTCTATCTCCCGGCATTTGGCATCAACATCAAGCTGGAGGGTGATGATGACTCGGATTTCTACAAGACTACTCGCCGATTCTTCCCTGTTTTCGTCCGCTCAGCTGATACACCGAAGTTCGTGCTTGAGAAGGTTCAGAATACCATCATCAGGTCTATGCAGGTAAAGCAGGCAAAATTAATGAAGTCTAAAAAGTAAATTCATAGATTATGAACAATATTACAATTTTTAATCACCCTATGTTTGGGCAAGTACGCGTCATTACAGATGATGCAAGTAGCGAATTATTATTTTGCGCTAACGATGTAACGCTGGCACTTGGATATACCAATGGTCGAAAGGCGGTTGCAGACCACGTAGACACCCCCGATGTAACGAAACGTGACATGGGGGTAGTTACTGGTAAGAAAGCAGATGGAACAGATGCTTATCAGACGGTTAATACAACATTCATCAATGAAAGTGGCGTTTACTCACTTATCTTTGGCAGTAAGCAGGAACGTGCAAAAGAGTTCAAGCGTTGGGTAACTAGCGAGGTTCTTCCCTCTATCCGCAAGACTGGTCAGTATAGCATCGCTCAGCCATCCTTGAACGATAAGCTGCAAGCAAACCTCACGTTTGCTGACTGGACTATCAAGACGCTCAACCTCAACGAGGCATCCAAATTGTCTCTGGCGAAGAAGATAAGTGACAAGTTTGGCTTGGCTGCGGAGATACCAGCTTACGTGAACGCCGGCACAGAGCATCCTGTTCTTCATTCTGCCTCTGATTTGTTGAAGGAACATAATGTCGGAATCTCTGCGCAGGCGTTCAACAAGATATTGGAGCGAAAGGGAGCCGTAAAGCAAGCCGAGCGCAAGGGCAAGGGTGGAAAGCTGATTCACTGGATGGTGTTGCAGCCTGCCTTCGATAAGTATGGGCAGAACACGCAACACAAAGACCATCAACAGAATAGTCAGATTGAGTGGTACGACAATTTATTTCCCGAGTTGCTCGAGAAGGTAGGTCTTGCAAAGCAGCAATCCCTCGGGTTCTAAAGGACGTAAAATCCGTCCTTTTAGATTATAATGTCAGATTTCCCGACATTTAAAATATGGGGATTTCCCACCATTTAGGATTAAAAGGTGAGAAAATCCCACCTTTTAAATCCGACTGAAAATCGGTATTAAGTATAAACGAAATCTACATACGCAAAAATCTGCGTATGTACTTAGATAAATATTTTGAGATTATGAAAGAAAGATTAAAAATGATTTTCGACCGCATCGACATCTTCGTCGTGTGCATTGTCTTCGGGTGCTGCCTCACAGTAGCAGAGGCTTATATGGGATTCTGGAAGGGGTTCGTGCAATGCTTTATAATGACCTTCCTAATAACCGAAGTCTGCTACACCCTCCGCTGCAACGAAAAGCTGAAGAAGGAGCTGGTAGAGACAAAGGAAAAGCTGAAGGAGACAGAGAAGAAATTAGTTGAAGTCAACTGGAAGCTGATGAATACAGAGATGAAACTGGAATCAGCGTGTCTACAGGCATCCCAAAAGAGCAAGGTCGCAGACGTCTTTAGATTACTGAGAGATCTGTGGAAGGAAAGATGGGATTGCGAACACGCCAAGGTCAATTACTGCAAGCGCAAGATAACATCGAGACAGCTTGTAGACGCGATGAATCATGCAGAGAAGGAGTGTTCAGAGATTTCAGACAAAATCTCCGAGCTTACCAAGGAATTGAACGAATTGTACGCTAAAAAATAGCAGTATTCTTGCGTATGTCGGAAAAAGTTCGTATATTTGCACTAACACATTCAAATAGCACTCTTCCGCCCGGCGTTCGGACTCACTCCCGGCGCCGTGCATCTCTTTTAGGATTTTGAATTATTCGTCATAAGCAATTATTAGGTTATAGGTTTGCCCCACGTCATTTGCAGATGGCGTGGGGATTTTCCTTGTTAACCGTTCAGATAGTCGATGACTTTTCTGTTCGCCTCGTCTATGGTCTTTTTGTCGTACTTGACATATACTGCGGTTACAGTATTGTCCCATACAGAGTGACCCAGTGCTCGACCGATTGTTTCGAGTGAAATACCTATCTCTGACGCAAACGTCGCCCAGCTATGTCTGTTGTAGTACGAAGACATTTGGCTGTCGATTGGACGAGGTGATGCCTTTCTCAAATCCTTAGGATCCTTCGGGCCAATCCTTCTCAGCGTACGGTTCATATTGTTCGTGAAGTGGTCCACGTCGAAAGTTCCTGCATCTTCGAAGAACCTGAGCAGGTACTGCGGCTTTCTGCTGCGGTATCTGCTTATTATCTCCATAGCCTCTGGCTCCACCTTGATGTCGTACAATCTACCTGTCTTGTTCCGGTAGTAGCTTATCCTACCATTGCGGAAATCCTCCTTCTTTAGCGTCAGGAGGTCCGAAACATTGATACCTATGAGGTAGAACCCCAACATGAAGAAATCGCGGTACAGAGCCTGCTTGCCGTGTAATTTGGCATCCCTAAGTTCTCTCATCTGCTCCAGTGAGAGACAGCGCTTCCTTGTTTCCTCCTTTTTGAGCCTGATATAGTGGAACGGAAAGTTCTGTGTCTTGCCATCATCGATGGCCTTCTTGAAGACAGCCTTGATGTGGGTGATGTCATTCGAGATGCCGTTGGTCTTCCTTCCCTTATCCATCTCATGCCTGATGAACCCTTCAATCCAGTCCTTGGTTATGGTGTTGAAGCTGCACTTGTTGTCGTATGCCTCTACGCATCTGTAGGTTCTCTCATAGCTTCTTCTGGTATTCGGTCTCTCTCTTGTCTCAGCGAATGCCTTCATGAAACTGAGGAACGGAGACTTGTCTTCTTTCTTTGTTCCCGTACAGATCTCCTTCAGATGTTCCTTCATCATATCTGGCGACTCGTCATGATGGTCAAGGATATAGCTCTCACACTTGGCATACAGCTCCGCAAGTCTTCTCGTCTTCGCTTTTGCTGACTTATCGGACTTCGGAAACATCATGCCGCTGAACTTCTCAATTGTCTGCAACCCGGTGTAGACGTAGAACCTCTTCGTCATGTGGGTTACTGAGAAAAATACCTTGTTTGTCTTTGACTCTACATATACCTTCATAGCGATGATTTCTTTTGTAATCCTTCAATCTACAGGTAAACCACACTTGCATATTACTTGCAAAAAGCAACCTCAGATTACCTTAAATTACCTTTTTGTGGCATTTTTATGTAAAATAAAAGGATTGTTATTTTACTACTATTGCTGATACACAGAGACTTACAGAGTTAGAATGCCCAATTCTGTACTGTAATCATATTAATTCTATAAGTCTCTTATTTTCAACTATTTATAAATTCTTATTTTCTGTTACTTGCATATTGCTGACAAATGCGTTTAGTACAGCTTGTCGCCGTAAAGCGAACCCATGCCATCAATTTGGTTGTTTGAGTTGAACTCAACTTTACCGCATCTTACGGTATCGTAGTAGAATTCATTGCTCCTTATTACATAGAAGTAAAGCATTGGCTTCATATATACATAGTAGAATGTGGATGGAGTAGAGCTGGCTGCATCGCTTCTAGTGCATGATATGGTGTTGTATGTCAGGAATGTCTTGTTCCAGTGCTGACTTCCGTGACTTACTGAATACTGAGCATAGTATGACTTGCCGACCAAATCATTAGTCTTTGTGCATGGAGTGTCTTCTGATTTAGTGAAACTCATTGTTTCCGTTTTCTTTCCTTCCCATCTGTCGTTATATGTAATGGTCATAGAAAGCTTGTTTGAGCTTAAGCTGTTCACTACATATTTCGTTTCGTTGCCGAAGTACTTGTTATTTACGGTAATCGTGTCCCCTTTGATGCTGTAATCTCCTTCATCAAGAAACTTGTTTGAGATAAGAGAAGCGTTGTGCTTGTCAGACGAGAATGAAACGAAGTAGTAGTTGCCGCCTCTCCATACTCCGACAATATTATTGTCGTGAATCTTGTAGTTTGGCTGCTCTGCTCCTGGATTTGTTCCGTCATCATCGCTACTGCTGCATGACGTGAATGATACTCCTGCAAGAAGTACCATTGCTGCTAATAATACCTTCTTCATAATCCTTATATATAAGTAATGTTATACTTCGAATTCCGTTAATCTGCGAGAATCTTTCTGAGAAGACGAATCTACGCTGTCCTTAGACTTGATAGTCTCGTTCTGTGCATTGATGATCTGAATGAGCTGGGCATTCTTGTCTATTAAAGACTGCTCTTCTCGCTCTTTTGCCCGTTCTGTGCCAGTTTCGATATTCTGGTTGTTGTGGTGGCCAAACATACTTGCTATTACTGACGTTGATGGATTCGAGCAGTCTTTTGCATGCTGAGCTGCTCGTTCTATTTCCTCTTTTATCAAGTCTTCAGCAATATGTAGATGCGGATAGCTGCCGGACATTCTGTTTAGCTCTCTTTTCTTCTCCTCTAGCTTTTCAGGTAAGTACATTGGACCAGTGCCCGTTTCAAACCACTGATCGTTAACCATCAGCGAATGCTTCATCTTGCTTATGTCCACCCTGGTGATGGCAACTTTGCCATCGAGTTTCCTTCCGATATTCTTTATATCGGTCACCTTCATGAACTGCTGCTTGTTAAGCTGCTCGCACCTCATTACTTCCTTCAGTCTTTCTTGTAGTCCTGCTACACGATTTTCTGTTACTGCCATACATTTTTTAGTTTTATATATATAACTAAAACCGCCTAAAGTGCTAATAAAGGTTAATGGTACAAGAAAAACGTGTAAATCTCTTGGCGATTACACGAAATTCATGTACCTTTGCACTCGTTAACGGTCAAGTAACTAACTAAGCCGTTACAAACGGAGGCTTGTGCGACCGAAAGTACGTACTTTACATTGACACTGCAAATATACGACTTTTTTCGCATACCTCCAAATTTTAAACGAATTATTTAAGTAACCAAGATGAAAAAGGTCGCAAGAATAACAAAACAGGACATATTGGGCATCAAACCAGGAAAATTTGAAGTATTCCTGCTTGAGTCCGCAAGAGCAGTTCGGTCGGCAGTAACATACGCTTATCAGCTTGCTCAATACGAAGATTTACCGAAAGGTGTACTCAAATACTCAACTTCGGCAGACTATAAGAACCATACAGCGATTATCACCGCTGTTCCGGTTGAGTAGTAAACTTTAAAAGATTGGAGCATGGAGGAAATTATAAAAATCGAAGAGAAGGATGGCCGTAAGGCTGTTAACGCAAGAGAGCTTCATCAGTTCTTGGGCAATAAGCGTGAGTTCGCTACTTGGATTAAGCAGCGTATTGAGCAATACGGATTCGTTGAGAATCAAGACTATTCCTCATTTGACAATATTGTCAAACGAGACAATGGTGCGACAGTTCGCAAAGAGTATGCCCTTTCAATCGACATGGCGAAAGAGTTATCCATGGTCGAGAACAACGAAAAGGGAAGAATTGCAAGAAAGTACTTTATTGCTTGCGAGGAAAAGTTGAAGCAAGGTTTACTTGTGATGCCGAATTTTTCCAACCCTGCTGAAGCAGCGAGAGCGTGGGCTGATCAATATGAACAGAGACTGAAGCTTGAAGTTAAGGCAAGGGAAGATGCTCCTAAGGTTGAATTCTTTGAATCGGTAGCCGAGAGTAAGGATGCTGTTGAGATGAAAGCAGTTTCAAGTACTCTGAACTATGTGGCTGTTGGAAGGAATAAGTTGTTTGCAATATTGCGAGAGCAGAAAGTGTTGCAGTCTAATAATATTCCTTATCAGAAGTATATCGATGCAGGCTATTTTCGAACTATCGAAACTAAAAAGAATTGCGGTACGGAGGTTCGAATCTTTATCAAGACTCTTGTTTACCAGAAGGGGCTTGATTACATAAGAAAACTTCTTAATAAACTTGGTTATAGACCAAAAGAGAACAAGGAGCAAACATCGTTGGAATTTAAAGGTTAAGAACATGAATAATCAAGATGTATTACAAAGAGTAACTTCGTTGGTAGACAGCTTCGAATATAACTCTCGTAGCGATTTTGCAAAAGTTGTCGGATTGGACCCGTCAGGGTTTAGAAAGAAACTCAAAGGCGAGGGTGTATTCACAAAGATGGATATAAATCGAATTTGTGGTGCAACTGGTATTAATGAAGAATGGTTGGCCTACGGAAAAGGTCCTATGCGTGCAGGAGAAGAACAACAGCATAAGATTGTGGTTACTTATGATTTTCTCAAGCAGGAAAATGATTTTCTAAGAGAAATGTTGGAGATGAAGGATGAAACAATATCTACTCTTCAAAAATGCGTTTCTCTTTTCGAGAAGATTCTTGAGATGCAAAATAAAGATTAAACCTATGCCAGGCAAGAATCGAAGCAAGGTCGGTATCGACGTGGTGGAGAAAATCATCTCGTTGAAGGAAGTAGACCAGGAATTCCTGACCAATAAGACAATCCTGGCATACCTAGGAGGAGTCAGTAAAGAGTACATCAAGGATCTGAGGGAAGCGGGCATTCTGCCTTACTATAAGGTGCGCAATACTGTATTCTATAAGGTGTCTGATGTACGCAAGATGATTGAGAAGAATAGAATCGTATAGGTACATAAATTCTACTTATTATATTTGAATTTGCCCGTGAGGGTTCTATTGCATTAATAAAACAACTCATTGTTAGTTGGGTATTGTTAGCTTAGTTCACAGCGGTGAATGATGGAGCGGATTTTTAATTGGTTAGTCCGCTCCAAAATGGACCAGTAGCTCAGCGGAAGAGCAATCCCCTCCTAAGGGATAGGCCACGAGTTCGAATCTCGTCTGGTTCACACTCTCTTACTAATTCCGTTTCGTGTGTATCTCGAACGGTGCAAAGGTAAGTCCACGACCTTATAAAGTAGGTAGTTCGGGCAGCTACAATCTTGCATCGGGAGAGGTTCAGAAAGGATTGGAGAAGTAGTTCTTTGACACATCGGTTAAAAAGTGGCGTGGAAAAAGAAGTAACCGGATAGCGCAGTGAGCGCCGTGACTCTGGTGAAAGGACGCACGCAATACGAAAAATCAAGCTAATCTGCATCAAGTAGGCAGACGGACTACATCGGAATGAAGAATCGTCGATGCAAGCACTGGTGAAAACGTTGCAGTCTTGTGAGCAGGAAAAGCTCTGAAAATCCAATGTGAATGACTTTAATCATATTCGCACTATATAAAAGACAAAGAGATGATTGGTGTAATGGAAGCACGGCGACAACTAGATGATACCGATTTCTTATCGTCGTTGGTGGAGGTTCGAGTCCTTCATCACCTCCCATAGATTACTTTTGGATTTGGTTAGAGGCACAACGATGCCTCTACGCTGTTTTTTATTCGGTGTGACATCTGTCTGCGAAGACAGGCTCATATCTTGTTTCTATAGATATTTTGTTAATGTTTTTGCATAACTGTTGCAGCTCGTCTGTGAAGATAGGCTGCACAATACGGATCTGTAGCTCAACGGTAGAGCGCCGGGGACATCATCCGGAGACAGGAACGTCCGACTCGTCCCAGATTCACGAAGAATGAAAATTGTGAGTATAATTTTAGTTTAAAATGCGTTCTGGTTAACTCTCCTGGCGAGGAGGTGATCGTATTTTTATTATTTAGATTTATTTTTAGTTTCGTGCGCTCTGTACGTGAGTATCGGGCGCATTAAAATAGCCCATTGTGCGTAGTTGATATATATTCAGGTGGCGTAGCTCAGCAGCAGAGCGCCAGGGGAAGGCCCTTGGAGGTCGATGGTGCGAGTCCATCCGCCACTCCAAAAGATACTTTTCATTTTTCCTAAATTTTAATTAAAACGTTGAAACTAGCCCAGTAGCTCAACTGGATAGAGCCGTGGAATCAGCCGCGAGGTTGGGAGTTCGAGTCTCCCCTGGGTTTACTATAAGTTTGTTCATGGAAGGTTTATTTTTTTATATTATCTTAGGGTCTGAAGGCGTTCAGCAATAAATGATTCAATTATTCCATAAATACTCCTCTCGCTTGTGAAAGTAGGAGGAATTTGCTGCATTAGCTCAGTTGGTTAGAGCGCTAGGTTTGTACCCAAGTGGCCGCAGGTTCGAGTCCTGCATGCAGCTCAGTAATGTGTATGTCATAAGTTTTTTAGTTTTTAATGGTACGAGAAGGGATTGAGGTCGTCAATTCGACCTCCTCCCGATTGCTTTGAGTTGCATTTCAAAACATACCATACCACGTGTAATCACCTCTCCTGCCTTGCGTGGTAGGCTAATCGGAGAGGTCTCTATAGATGAAGGTAAAAAAGACAATAAGAATCCGCAAGGAGAATATCAGGGAGCTCAAGAAGCTAGAATGCGTCGAGAGTATTGAACAGAATGGAAGGGACATTCTCGTTCACCTGAATCCCGAGTACACGGAAGGAAAGCAGGAGGCTGTCAGAGGCGAGTATCTCGTACAATGGGGCAGCGGTAAGTGGCAGCGCTTCGGCGAGTCAGCGTTCAATCATCTCTACAAGAATCCTGCAAAGGAGGCGGGTGCGGCATGGGACGAGTAGGGTCGAAGAAATACAATGCTCCTGACGGGAACGAATATGATTCCAGGGAAGAGTACCTGTACTTGCAGACCATCCTCGATGATCCTGGCATAAGCTGCATCCACAGACAGGTAACCATAACGGCAATCAATCCGGTATGGATGCTGAAACCGAAGCAGCTCAAGACTAAGGTCAAGTATGAGAGGAGGTCGCTGCTTTACGGCCACAACTATACCTCCGACTTCGTTTACCGGGAAGGCGATAAGATTGTGATATGTGATGTCAAGAGCCTCTACACCTCTAAGCTCAGAGAGTTCTCGATAACTACAAAGGCTGTCGTAGCAAGACTTATCGCCCACAACAGGAAACGTCACAACGGCGAGTCTGTCGTGATATTCCGTAAGGCTATTAAGATAAAGAAGGATGAGTGGAAAATCGTTGATTATCCACCGTCCGACTGCTATATTATATAATAAGGTGTAAAAATGAAAAAATATTCTGTTGTTGTATATCTATTCTTTAGGCTGATCATTGTCGTGGTGGCGGAGATTATCAATCTCTGCTGCCACTTGTTGTTCGGCAAGAAACCAATCAAAAAGTTTCAGCTATGAGTATCATTATAAATAGTTTCCTGCTGACGGTACTTATGTTCGCAGCAGGTGCGTTTATCACAAAATCCCTTGGTTGGGATAAGGAAGACCAGTAGTTTAATCCTAAAATATTTTAAATTATGGACAAAGACAAAATTATCGTCAGTGTAGTAATTGACAAGCAGGCTCTTATTGACAGAGCATTCGACATCTCGAAGACTCCTTCTGAGTTCAATGAGCTTAAGAAGGTTATCGACGGCAAGAACCAGTTTACTCGTGATATCGACGAGATTGATGACGAAGGCAAGAAGGAGAATAACACGAACCTTTTAGCCGGCATCGCATTGGACATCATTCTATGTGACAACCAGGAACTGGCAGTCACCAAGCGCCTCAAATCGCTTGATGACAAGAAGAATGCTTACCTTGACAAGCTTAAGAAGCTTAATGAGCCCAAGGAGAAAGTAAAAAGCGGAGAGATACCCGGTGCTGAAGGTCTCCGCGAGTTGTTAAAAGTAATGGAGGAGGGCGAGTAATGGGAGTAGTATCAAAGTACGGAAACCTGTATGATGTCAAGAAGAACATCATCTGCCACTCTCCTGTCACTTCTTCACATTTCGAAAGTATTTTGAAGAAGGACAATGTGTGCTTCCTATGATGGATGGCGTAACAACACCAAAGTTGTTCGGAATCCACGCAGTCAAGAAATTCAAGCGTGGACGCTGGCGCCGAGTATTAATACATTAATTCGTATAACAATGGCAAAAGAAAAAGCAACTATTGCTGCAACCCTCGGTCACGAGTACGAGGACCTGGAGGAGCGTGAGGATTTCCTCGCCAACAACGCTGATTCCGTAGAAAAGATGGAATTCGTCAAGCGATTCAACTCTGACGAGCTGATGAAGAAGAAGGATCTGTTTGCTCTTCAGTCTGCACGTGCATCTGACATCGAGGAGGAAATCAAGGATTTCCGTGAACAGAAAAAGGCAGAGCTGAAGCCTATCAAGGAGGAGATTTCTTCTCTCCTTAAGGAAATCAAGCAAAAGGGTAGTATGGTTAACGAGAAGGTTTACAAGTTCGTTGACCGTGATTCTAAGATGACAGCCTTCTATGACAAGGAGGGCAATCTTGTTTCTTCCCGTCCGGCAACACGTGACGAACTCCCTAAGAATATGTATTCAATTATCCGTGATAAGCAGGCTATGTAGTCTGCTTTCACTTTGTTTTAACTTTTAGACATTTTATAAAATGGACAATGAAAAAATGCAAGTAAATTTTGCTCCGGGACAGACTTCTGCGGAGCTTATTATCCGTGAGGTTGGTAATGAGAACCCTTATAAGCTTCCAGTCAAAGAGCCACTTAACCTTCAGTTGAACGGCATCATTACCTGTATCTATGCTTTCCTTGAAAAGCGTTGGGGTACAGAGCAGATTGACAAGGAGCATACGCATATTCTTGTTAATCGAGATGAACTTGCCGTTACTCTTGTAACAAACGAGAACGATGAGCGAACTACACAGACTATCGTAGGTTCCATTCAGCTGTCTCGCCAGTTTACGGGATTCCATATCAACGACGGTCAGTTATGGACACCAGTACAACTTGGTGACTTCTTCCGTCTCAACCGTTCTTACTTCGAGACGAAGGAGAAGAACATGGAGCTCGTCAATCTCCTCAAGAAATTTTCAGCAAAGGTTCAGACAACAATCAAGAAGGAACTCAACGATAATGGTTCTGTAACTGACAACTACGAGAAGGCTGTAGACTCCAACCTTCCTCCATCGTTCGTTATCAACGTTCCAATCTTCAAGGGCGCCGAGCCTGATAAACTTTCAATCGAGACTATCGCTCACGTTGAAGGCAATACGGCATTGCTGACGCTTATCTCTGCTGATGCAGAATGTATCATCGAAGAATCCCGCGACAAGATCATCAATACGGAGCTTGACAAGATTCGCAAGCTCTGTCCTGAGATTCCTATTATGGAGGTATAATGAGTAGAATCAACGAAATCATCGCATCTATGCCGCCGGGCGAAGCTGCTGCCGTGGTCCATCTGAGAGAGGTTCATTCCTGCCTGATGGAACTCGACACAAATCACGCTAGAGCTCTGGCGGCTAGAGCTATCTTCCTAGACTATATAGAGGGTACGGGAAGAAAGCTCGGTAAGATTCCACGATACTACGAAAGGGTTACTCCTAAGGGAGAAAAGGTTAACGTGGAAACTTACTTCTGTTACATTAATAGAGTACATTAAATCTCAAAGCTATGGCAAACAGTAAAATCGCTCCATTCTATAAGAGAAGCTGCCACGATTGCATCCTACTAGGTTTGTGCGACGACCCAAAGGCTAGTAACTCTGGAGACTACGTTTGCAGGCATTGGGATTGGAGGTACGAGTGATTAATTTTTAAAATAAAACATAATGGAAAATGAAAATCAAGGATACGAGGTCATGCAGGTTAGCCATGACCAGGGTATCATTCAAGTGGATGCTGTAGAACGAGCAAACGTTGATTCTCAGGTTGCAACGGCAAAGCAGTATCCTAGAGACCTTGCAAGAAGTGTAAACAACTCAATCGCTATGGCTACAATGGACTATGCGACCGCACAGAGCTGTGGTTATGCTCTTCCCCGTGGCGGCAAGCCTATTACTGGCCCGAGCGTTCATCTTGCCAAGCTTCTTGTTTCAAATTGGGGAAATATGAGAGCAGAAGCAAAGGTTGTTCAGATCACGGACAAGCAAGTTATCAGTCGTGGTACTTGTTGGGATTTGGAGAACAATGTAGCTACAGCATTTGAGGTGCGTCGCTCTATTGTCGGTAAGGGTGGAAAACGCTTCACTGATGATATGATTACAGTTACCGGTAATGCTGCAAATGCTATCGCTTATCGTAATGCGGTGTTCTCTGTCATCCCAAAGGCAATTACCGATAAGGTATATCAAGCTGCTCAACACTTCATCACGGGTGATTTGTCCGATGAAGAGAAGCTTGTTGCAAGACGCAAGAAGTGTATCGACTTCTTTAAGGATGAGTATGGTATCACCGAGCAGGAGGTTGTTATGCTCTGTGGTAAGCAGACGGTCAACCAGATTAAGGCAGATCAAATTGCCCTGCTTCTCGGTATTACTCAGTCTCTCACTGATGGTGACACAACAGTCGACGAACTGATGAAGCCATACCGAAAGGAAGAGAACAAGAAGAGTATCACCGCTATGGCCGCTGATGCTGCAAAGACTGACGCAGCCAAGAAGGAGGAAAAGAAATGATTACCGATGGCATAGAACAGCGTTCGATTTCGTGGTTCCGTAGTCGCGTCGGTTTTTTGACAGGTTCTAAAATCGCCGACATCATGAAGTCTGGTCGTAAGAAAGATGAGATTTTCTCTGAGACAGCTAAAACTTATCTGTTTCAGGTTGCCGGCGAACGTCTGTTCAATCCAACCTTCTTGAATGATGACGGAATCTTTCAAGATTATATCGACCAAGTATCTGTAAACACCAAGGCAATGCAGTGGGGAGCCGATCAGGAGGACGCTGCAAAATCTTTATTCATGCAGATGAACTTCCCGGAAGGTGAGATTGTTGAGCTTTCTTCCTGCAAACACGATACAATCCCTTACTTCGCGGCTTCTCCTGACGGTGCTATTTACGGGCGTGACGGCGAAGACCTCAAAATCATCGAGGTCAAATGCCCGAACATCAATACGTATATGAAGTACCGAACTCTCATCCACGATGCCGCATCGCTCAAAGAAACCGAGCCGAAGTACTACTGGCAGATGATGGCTGAGATGAGTTGTACCGGCGCTAAAGGCGGAATCTTCATCGTATATTGTCCTTGGCTGTCAAAGCCTATTCACTGGGCTGAGATTGAGAGAGTAGAGGATGATATCAAGCTGATGGAAGACAGAGTAATACTCGCAAACGATTTTATTAACGAAATTATCAATAATTAAATGGCAGACATAACAGGAAAAATTATCGCAGTATTGCCGACAAGAAGTGGAACATCTGCAAGAGGAACACAATGGAGTTCCCAAACTGCGGTCATAGAAACACACGAGCAGTACCCTAAGAGGGTCTCCTTCGATGTTCTTGGTGACAAAATCACAGAGTTTAACTTGCATGTTGGCGAGGAAGTGACTGTATCATTTGACATTAACGCGCGTGAGTATAATGGAAAATGGTATAACTCAGTGAATGCTTGGCAGGTCGTTCGCCAGGGCGGTCAGCAGGCTCCTGTACAGGGTGGTTACAGTACAAATCCTCAGGCTGGAGCCCAGGCAGCCCAAACAGCACAACAGGCAGCTATGGCCGGAACATCAAACCCGACGAATCCGCAGAATCTGTTTCCTCCAGCCCAGCCGCCAGCGCAGCCGCAAGGGAATAGTTCAGATTTACCATTTTGAGTAAGCCTATGGAATATAAAGTTTGTTTTAAATGCGGAAGACTTCTACCGCTTGATTCATTTTATAAACATTCGCAAATGGGCGATGGACACCTCAATAAGTGTAAGGATTGCACGAAGAAGGATGCTCATAATAGATGGATAAAAAAATCCAAAGACCCAGAATGGGTAGAAAAAGAGCGAGCGAGAGGAAGAGAAAAGTTTCAGAGACTTGGATACAGAGAAAAATATAAAACAACAGGCTTGCATAGTTTCTTGCCAAATGCTTATAATAATATAGCAAGAAAATTTCGCCAGTACGGGTTTACAAAGAAAGGATTTGAGTTCCATCATTGGGATTATCATATTCTCAACTCTGTATTCCAAGTCTCACGTAAAGCTCATAAGTGTTTGCATAGACACATGATATTCAATCATCAAGATTTGTTTTGTTATGAAGAGGATGGAACAAGACTTACGAGTGAGAAACAAGCTGAGGATTATTTTAATTCAGTTCTTCAAAAAGAAGGATTCGATGAAAAAGTAGTCTTAATACATATTCCTTATAACGGCTATAATTAATTAAGCATTTAACGCAGTGAGCGTATGATGTATAATACCAAGAATCCTCTTGAAGTACAGAATCTCAGACTGAAGATAGAGAAGCTGATTGAAAAGCAGAGTATGGTAGAGGTCGTGGAAAAGAAGGCAAAGACACTTCAGCAGTTGAAGTACCTTCACACGATACTAGCTTACTTCGGCTTGCAGACCGGCAACACTCTAGATGAAGTCAAGACCTGTTATTTCAAGAGGATTGTCAATAGAGACTTGTTCGTGCGGCAGAAGCACGATGATCTGCTCGGAACAGATAGGGAATACGTAATATCGACCGCAAAGCTTACGAAAGAAGAGCTGTCTGAGGCTATCGAACGTTTCAGAAACTGGGCTAGTAACGTAGCCGGCATATACATTCCTTCTTCTGAAGAGTACATAGCATTGCTTCATATTCAGCACGACATAGAACAGGCAAAGAGTTATTTATAACTATGGTAGAGAATATAGATATTATCTCGAAACTTCACGAAAGGATTGGAAATCCAATTCTCGCTTCTTTGTTCATGTATCTCATCTTTCTGTCAGATGAAAACGGTATAGTAAGAGCATCTTATTCCGAGATAGGGCAAGCATTCAAAATGAGCAAACAACTAGTTGCTTACAACATATCTCTTTTACGTTCTTTTGACGGTATTTTGACGGAAGGACTTCCGATAACAATCTGTAATGTAGGGTTTTACAAAGGATTTACGCATACGTCTTTTACGGCTTCTTCACGTAGCGTTGACGCAAAACAGAAGAAAGTAAAAGATGAATACGGCGTAGAGTTGTTTGAAAAATGGTGGAATGCTTACGACAAAAAGAGAAGCAGGAAGAAAGCTCTCGAAAAATGGTTAAGGCTAAAGAAAGAGCAACAAGAAAAATGCTTATCGGTCGTAGGGGCTTATGTTAATAGTACACCAGACAAGCAATACAGAATGGACCCTACTACTTATATTAATGGAGAGCATTGGGAAGATGAGATTATAACGAGAAAGGATCGCGGAATAGAAACAGGAACTATCCTGCATGACACAAAAAATAAAAATTATGAAGAAGGATGGAGGTAAATTTCAAAGAGTTAATTGGTAGGCTCAAAGATACAGGTTATCCAGAGGAGCCAGATAGAGTTATCATAAAGATACCTAATGCAGAGCAAAGACTTCGTGGAGGGTTAAACTACTTCACGCAAGGAAATGCAGAATGGTCTGAAAAAAATTACAGACCTATTGTTGAGTGGATGGAGGACAACAAGGGAAAAGGTCTGCTTCTTGCAGGTGGATGCGGATTAGGAAAGTCACTTATCGGTATGCGTATATTGCCATTGCTGATTAACGATGCTTGCAGAAAGATTGTAAGCGTCTATAAGGCTCAAGACCTAAATGTCAAGCCAGACGATGTAATCAATAAACACATTCTATATATAGATGATATTGGAACCGAAGGAGTGTCTAATATCTACGGAAACAAGCGAGTTCCTTTCTGCGAACTTTGTGACGCAGTTGAACAGCAGGGAAAGCTGCTAATGTGCTCCACTAATCTAACAGTCAAAGAACTGGCCGATAAATATGGTGTACGAACAGTTGACAGATTGAGAGCAACAACAAAGTATGTTCCGCTCATTGGAGATTCGTTAAGAGGATAGTACTATGGCAGACGTAAGTAAAATGGCAGAAGAATGGCTCAGTGAGCATTCTGATGCGACAAAGAAAGAAATATGGATGGCTTGTTATTGGAAATCTACCGGTAACTGGTGCAACCGAACCAGATGAATTTTTAGAATTGAAAACGAATTAATATATAGATAAATATGAGTCATTTTTTAACATTGGTAATTGGCGATGATCCAGAGAAACAACTCGCCAAGTATGATGAAAATCTAGAGCTGCCTATGCATTTATATATGACAAAAGAGCAGCTTATTAGCGAGAAACGTAAGGAGATTGAGGAATACAAAAAGAATTATTATGATGTGTTCCTACAAGATAAAGATGCATATCTTGCCAACTGTCGCAAGGAACATGCAGATTATATCGAGAACGAATTTCCAAATCAGCTTAACTGGACGGACGAACAGATGTACGAGGATGCCGTGAAATATTACCGTATGGATATAGATGATGGAAGCGAGAATATTGAGATACATGAGGACGGCAGCGTTTGGCGCACCTATAATAATGATGCTAAATGGGATTGGTATCAAATGGGAGGCAGATATGCTGGAAGACTTCAATTAAAGGATATATCGAAGGAAGCTCCATTATACTATCCGAAGTTTCCAATGTTCTATTCAAGAGAAGACCTTAATTACTTAAAGAAACTAGAGGCAGAAGGTCGTTGCGACCAAGCTCGCATTAAGGATATATCCAATGTAGAAGAAATATCAGTATTCGCAGTTGTTAAGGACGGAAAATGGTATGAGCGTGGAAAAATGGGTTGGTTTGCCGTAGTATCAGACGAAAAGGATAAAGATGTGTGGATTGAAGAAGTGAAACAACTTCTTGCATCACTTCTTCCTGACACTCTTCTAACGATGTATGATTGTCACATATAATTTAAACCAAAACATTGTTAATGTAATACTTTAGAATTATGGCAGAAAGAAAAGTGAAACCAGAAATCATGCATTTGATGATTCTTAGCAAATGCAATTACAAATGTGAATTATGTTGCAATAAACTGTACGACATTGAGAAAATTCCAGTCGCTACGGTTAAGGAGCTGAAAACAATACACACTTTGTGTATTACGGGCGGAGAACCATTCATGGCAAGTATCGACCTTGATGATTTCGCCCGCAGTGTCAAGAATGATTTCCCGAACATCGAAAACATATTCGTCTATACAAGTGGGCTCATTCTCATGTATCGTTTACCACATATTTTTTCTTATATTGATGGCCTTAGTATTTCTCCAAAAAGTATGAAAGACTGGTTGGCTTTGGAAAAAATTGCCAACAGCACCTCTCGTGATTACCTTAACAATATTTCTAGATTGTCTAGTAACCGCTTGTATGTGTTTAAGGAACAGATTTCATTTTTCGAGGAAAGATTTAAGCCCATCGCGAAGAAACTGAACCTTAACGTTCTGTATCGTACGTGGGATAAGGAGTTTAAGACTCCAGACAATGAGATTTTCAGAAGATTACCAATACTTTTAAATTAGTTGATTATGGTAGAAAGCAAAGGTAAAATCGCAGAAGTTACTAACGCAACCACCAAGCAGGCGATTGTGTTCATAGGAGTTTACTCTTGGGTTGTCGTAAGAAACCTAGGAAGAGCAATAAACAAGGCAGTTCACAAGCTGCCTTGGTTGTTCATAGTTGTGACAATAGTAATATCATTCATCGTTAGCTTCGTCTTTATTTCTAAGGCTAGAGCAGAGCGGGATAGCTGCAATCAGAAGCTGGTACACGCAACGCAGCAGCTTGATAGCTATATGGCTGCATACGGAAACATTAAATCAAAGTAAATATGAAGAGATACAAACATACAATAGTAATGATCCTGCTCGTTATTGCAGCACTCATCGCAGGTTACGGATTCGTCTGCTTTATGGTTGGACACGTTTTCCTTTCGCTCCTGATGATCTTCTGCGTCAGCTGCGCATTGGCAGTAGAAAGGGAGGTGTAGCATGCAGACAGGATGGAATCCAAACTTCTCTAGACCGGTGTTGGCTAGAGTGCCGGTCAAAGTACCAACAGAAGAGCAGGTAAACCGCTTCTATATGCTCTTCTATTCTATGATAGGCGGATTTGCCTCAATCGTTCAGACGCAAATCACCGATACGTACAACCTCATCAAGGAGAACAAGAAAGTATTCCGTTTCGAGGCTAAGAAGAGAATCACGGAAGCAAAGGAGTGCTCTGACGAACTCATCGATTCCTTCATGCACTATATGAAGGAATGCGGTATGTCCCAACTCTGGATGGATATGACTGATAACATCGAGGATGACTTGAAGCTTGATGTCCAGAAATGCTTCTATGCCATCGATAACCAGTTCCTCAAGCATCACATCAAAGAGCACAAGATGTACACGATGCTCCTGATGTCTGAACTGATGAGCAGTATGCTCGTAAGCTCGGTAGAACGTTTCGCAGAGATGATGGATAAGTACAACGGTATACACGCCGTCAACATCGCAGAACGCTTCACGAATCCTATTCGAGGAGTACATGCACGAATGCGTAATGCTATGGAGATTCTATACCCTGTCAAGGTCGATGATGAGGTATTCTCTGAATGCCCTGATAAGTTCAACCTCGGCTTCGAGATTATCGGACAGAAGGTACTCGACTGGAAACGTGCCGAGAAAGCTCTGGCGAATGCCTGTATCCTCAACGGATTCAACCTTAATGCTGATGGTGAGTTCCTGGAGAATGAGCAGGATAACACCGGCACTCCTTGGAACGAGACTCAGACGAGAGCCTTGACTGTCGCTTATTCGAACACCTCGAACAAACAGATTGCCAGGATCCTCGGCAGAACCGTTTACGCGGTCACTAAGCAAGCTAAGAAACTCGGATTGAAGAAATCTGAGGAATATCTTAGAGAGACTAGGATAGTTAACTTAAAACGTAGAAAAAAAATGAAAAAAAAGATTCCAACGCTGTACACAAAGAACAGTAAAGGTCGCTATCAGGAATACAAGATTCCTGACCTTGATATATCAAAGACGTTTTATCGAAAGATAAATGGAAAGTATGAACCTACGAATATGCTCTTGTACGACTCTATAGAAGAGGGTGTATGGGTAGTTACTCGACAGTCTTCAACAGTTAACGTTATTCGTGCAGATTACCTTCGCGAGAGCTTCCATCTTGACAAAGCTTCCGACATCGAGCGTTTCCCTCTATCTAAAATGGGGCACATCAAGAAGGTTACAGAACGTATCATTAATGAGCTGAGACTCGGTAATACAGACACTAGAGTCATGACAAACAATGAGCTTATCAAGTTGGTTGTCGGACTTGTTTACAAATACAACGAGGAGGTGTAACTATGGAAGATTTACCTATAGGCTCAGAAATCACCTTAAGGGTGGTTGAAAGCGAGAAAGAAGAATGTAATGGATGTTTCTTCGATGAGTTGTGTGGCGATATTTATAATGTTATTTGCAAAAATTTTAATTGTAGCGCAAGTACTAGAAAAGACGGAAAGAATGTTCAATTCATAAGAGTAAAGTGATATGGAAGAAAAGATTAATATAGCGAAAATATTAAAGAATAAGCCAGAGAAGACAATCTTGTATGACGCAATGCGTGATATTAATGTATCTCTTTATGTTGTCGAAATAAAAAATGGGGAGACCAATATCTTCTGTGATGGTATGGAGAAGTTTAATGGATGTAGTTTTGTGTATTCTGATACAGGAGCAGATTCTATATTCCGCAAAGGAATGCAACTTCTTAAACCATCCAAGGAAATGCGTGATTGGTCTAAGTTCTCGTGGAAGAAGGGTGATATACTTACAGGTAACAACGGAACGAGAGAAGTCCTTTTCCATAGTTGGGCAAATGATAGTTATACAAAGTTCATTGGTCTTCATTGTATGATAGCTGAAGATATAGAAGGATTTGTGTATGACGAGGGTACAACTGTCTTCAATACCAATGATTTTAAATGTATCGAAGATGAATATGCAGTTCAATGCTACATCAGCACCATTGAGGAACGTTTGGGTGGCAAACTCAATCGTAAAACTCTGGAGATCGAGAAGACTCAGCCAGAGTTCAAGGATGGGGATGTTGTAGTAGTGGATGAAATTCCTTTTGATCTTTATTCTAAATGTATTTTCATATTAAAAGAGAATTTAAATACAGGTGAAATTAAAGCAAGAGCTTATGTTCTTTACAATGTAAATAAGGATAGTATTTTTTTCGATACACCGATTATGAAAGTAATAGAACGCAATATTCACCTTGCCACAGAAGAAGAGAAGCAGCAGCTCTTTGATGCCCTCTTAAAGGAGGGCAAGGCTTGGGATGCTGAGAAGAAAGCTATTGTGGTGAAACCAAAGGTTGAGCTGAAACCATTCGATAAGGTGCTTTGTCGAAATTCTAAGGATGATACTTGGGAAGCTGATTTCTTTGCTCGTCTTACACGAAAAGAAATTGATTACACGCAGAGTGGTAAGTATTTATGTGTAGGAGATTTATGGATGTATTGTATTCCTTACAACGAAGAGACAGCACATCTACTAGGAACGACTGATGAGTGGAAAGGAGGTGAGCAATGAAAGAGCTTAAAGATTTGGTTGCTGGTGATAAGGTTGTTGCTTACGACAAATACGACAACAGAAGAATTGCTATTGTTGAAAGAATAACAAAAACTTTGGTCGTTGCAAACAATATTAAATACCGAAAGTCTGACGGATTTGCATCTGGAGAATCTTATATCTTATCTCGTAGAATTGAAATTCCTAAAGATGAGGAGCAGATAAAGGCAATAGAACTAGAATACCGTAAACGAATTATCATTCATAGAATACATAATCTCAATCTGAATGATTATCCGCTAGAAGTGTTGGAAAAAGTTTATATTGAATTAGGAGGAAATTAAATATGGCAGAGCTTAAAGTTGGAGAAAGAGTAAATCTTGAAGTTACTGAGACTGATAAAGAATCTTGCAAAGGGTGCTTCTTTGATAGTAAGATGTTTTATTGCGATGCATGGCGTAAATACCCTTGTAGCAACAAAATACGTTCAGACCATAAAAGTGTAATTTTTAAAGAAATAAAGGAGTAAAGCGTATGGATAAGTTAGAATATATTCCAGGAGATTTGATAAAGTTTGCAACCAATACTTATACTATTGTTAATTTTGAAGAAAACTTTCTTCTCAACAAGATATGTTATGCTTTGATTTCAACTAATAGTACAAAAACAGCTTTTGTTGCAGACAGAGATATTTTACCGATTCCTCTCACTCCAGAGATTCTACAGAAGAATGGATGGAAACCAACAAAAGAAAGTCTTGGGCATAGCTTCAAGTATAAGAAATATCCAAGATTTGCATTATGGTCTATTAATGACAAATGGAATTTTACAATAGATGGTGTGATGGTATGTAATACTCTATCATGTTTGTGTTACGTGCACGAACTCCAGCATCTTCTCTTCGGTCTAGGACTTAACTCAGATATGGAGGTGTAGGTATGGAAAAGAATGTTATACTATCCGATGAAGAGTTGGAATTACTCATAACAAGCTTGCATTGTGTTGATGAAAAAACTTACAACTGTTTTACTCGAACATATACACCTTGGAGTGAAGCTAAAGAAATAAAAGAAACTCTAAGAGTGAAACTCATAAGAGCACAACTTAATGTTTAACCGCCTTCGGGCATAAATAAATAGTAATATGAATGCAACAGAAGCAAAGAAGACGCTATTTGAGATTAGAAATATTCTTATTGACGATAAGCAGAAGCATGCTATTTGGTTAGCAATCAAAGCTATTGATTATTGCGTAAGATTAAAGAAAGGATATAAAAGGATATAAATAGATAGTAATATGAAAGCAAGTGAGTTGATAGGGCATTTGCAATCTTACATCAGCTTCGTAGGCAAAGATTGTGAAATGCTTGTATTTGACAAAGCAGAAGGTGTTTCTTGTGATATTAACGAGACTACCAGTGATGGCGATTATGTGTTTCTGCACATTTCATCTGATAAATACACAACGAAGACACCAGAGTAACGAACATCCTGCAAAGGATATAAATAAGTAGTAATATGGACTTAACAAAAGAACAGAAAGAAATATTTTCTAAAATCGCTGATATTAAACAGGTCATTCTGTCAAACCATTTTGATATAAGTGATTTGACAGAACAGTTGATTAGCACACTTCCTTTCAAGGAAGGCGATATTGTGTTATATTATAAAGATGAGCCTTATATGGTTAGCAAGATTGAGCCTTGGGACGAAGGAATGGACACTTTTCATAAATATCGTTATTATGGCAATATACATCTGGTTCTTAACAAAATATGCAAGGATGGCCATCCATCTAGAAGAAATCAAGATAAATGGCTATTAACTTCTACTGATATCGAGAAGTTTAAACTTGCAGAAGATTGCAAGACAGTTCGTTTGTAATATAGTTTAGTAACCATCCGCAAGGATATAAATAGATAGAATATGAAAAAGATTATTTTGGCAGCCTTAGTCGTTGCAAGTTTGTTCGCTTCTTGCTCTAGCGAGAAGACTTTTAAAAAGAAAGATGGCTCTACGATTACAGCAAAGCCTTATGGCTGGGGCTAGTAAGGAAAAACAAAGTAGAAGGTGTTAATTACGAGTTGAATGCTCCAGATGTTGTAGCATCTATCATCTTCGCCCCATCTGTTATCGCTCCAGTTTTTGCTGACAGCTTACGATGTATGGGAGCCAGTATCGTATACAGAACCATCTAAGTAACTAACCACCCTCTCCTGTAACAGGGAGAGGGTAAAAAGAAGAGAATATGGACTTAGTAATTATAATTTTAGGTCTGGTTTGCATTAGGATTTATATCTGCTTATTTGTTAGCAATAGTAGGAAAAATAATCTTTGATGCTGCAACCGCTGATTATAAGTTATACAAGCATGTAAGATTATGCCGCAAAAGATTATTAAGAAAGCGATATGAAGATTACGCTTGGCTATTACTCCAGTTAGAGAAAGATACGGAAGTTTTCAATCTTTCCCATGATACAAGAAATTGGACTTTTGAAGATTGGAGAGTATTTTATCTTAAAAAGGCAAAGGAGGAAAAGCAATGAGCAAAGAAAAAGCTATTGAGTATATTAAACGTGCTATGGATAGCATAGACAAGTTACCATTTTCCGATAATGGAATGTTGGCTTTTTATGATTTAGAAATAGCACTTAAAGAGTTGGAGGATTGAGTATGACAAGAGAAGAATTACAAAATGAATTTGGCGATGCTGTCTGTGTATATTGTAACAAGAACATCATTCCAGAGCATAATCTTGGGATAGGTTGGCTTTGCGAAGGAAACTGGTGTGAGGAAGCGCAAGATGGCTACGCAGAAGAACATAATATAGAGTTGGAGGATTGATTATGACAGAAGAAATTTATAACAAAGCTACAAACTTAAGAAGTTTAATTGAAAAAGAAAAGAAAACTCTTAAGTATTGGAAGGAAGCAGTAGATGCGACAGAAGAAACTATCACATTGTCTAATGGACTAGGATATAATGGATATGTAAAAACATCTATTTTTATGTTTATGTCTTTCAAAGAATTGAAAGACATGGCTATCGAGAGACTTACAAAGAGTCTAGAAAATCATCAAAAAATGTATGAAGAATTGTAATGGAGGACTAAGTTATGGACAGAAATCAAGCTAAAGAATTTTATCCTATTCTGCAAGCTTATGCTGAAGGAAGGGAGATTGAGTGTAGAACCAAACCAAGTGCCGTAGAAGGTACAGATGTTCCGAATGATTGGACGGAAATAAAAGATATTTCGTTTTGGAATAATACAGAGTACCGAATCAAGCCAGAGCCAACCTACAGACCTTTCAAGGATGCAGAAGAATGTTGGACTGAGATGAAGAAGCATCAGTCGTTCAGGTTGGTATTTGTCGTCGATGGGACTCCGTTTGGCGTAAAAGTGGAGGAATAGTTATGGCATGGGTATGTGTTAATAGTTTTGGTACAGAACTTATATTTGAAACAGAGCCTCACAAAGCTGTATATAGCTGGAGAGACGATTATGGTTCTTGCAAATGCATAGAAATACCACAAGGTAGCATCAGGAAACTCATCGGAAGAGAACTTACTTGGAACGATGAGCCAGTAGAACTTAAAGAAGATTGATATGGAAGAATATGTAATAACAGATGAGCTACGAGACAAAATCATCAAGTGGTTTAATAATATTGTCGAAGAAGCTGATGTTCTAACTACTGGTAACGTCTCACATAAAAAGGCAATGATTAAAGGAATGGCAGCACGCTCTGCTGAGTTTGTCGAGAGATATAGTGTTGGCATTGCTGATGGTGCAAGTGATTTAAAATAATAGCTTATGAAAATAGAAAATATCAAGTTCAAGGCTAAACGTCTTGATAGCGGAGAATGGATAGAGGGTTCACTTACATACTCTCAGGGAATAGCGTATATTCATCGTAAAGAAAGTGATGAAGATGATAGATGTTATTTAACTCCTTACAAAGTAATTCCAGAAACAGTCTGTCAGTTCTCAGGAATGATGGACGAAGACTGCAATGAAATTTGGGAAGGCGATATAGTGCGTGATAACTATGACCTTTTGTGTATAGATAATCTCTATGAGGTAGTTTATATTGAAAAAGAAGGAATGTTTGCCTTCAAGAGTTTAGATAAAGGGCAAGTTGACAATTACGAGCCATTTGTTAATTTATTCAAAGCTTATGTTGTTGGCAATAAATTCGATGAGAAGTAGCATGGAAAAACAAATAACAATTAGCATAGAAGAGTACAACAAGCTCATTGATATGCACACGAAAAGAGAGGAACTTCCCGAAAAGATAGAAGTAAAGAAGTTCACATCAAAGTGGTGGAAATGGCTCAAAAGAGCATCGTATTCACTCTTTCACTACAACAAGAATATTGAGCAACAGAAGCT
>CYGL01000195.1_pt1 | contig 31834 bp, 41 predicted proteins | sample 485531 | NCBI WGS metagenome assembly CYGL01 (sample SAMEA3497897, study PRJEB9818) | human gut metagenome | reverse complement strand
TGGAGAATCAGAAGAGAAGGGCAAAGGCTTTATAATAGTGCATATGATTACCTAAAAGAAGATCCTTGGGTTAAAACAGATAAAGATTTTTACAGATCTGTAACATATGCGTATATGGTTGACCAAATATTAAAAATAAATCCTGCATACAAAAAAGACTATGACAAAGTGATTGCAGACCATATAAAAGGGTGGAGTTCTGGGCATCAAGATGTGAACAGAAAAGCTGCACAAGCATATTCATGGTATAATATATAGCGACGGGATTGTGGTTGCGAGGCGCTAGTGAACTCTAGTATGCCATTTCAGATGACGACTGTGTAGACAGTTAATCGGACGAGTAAACAATCAGTCGAACCCGTTTTTAAGAAATTTCGCTCCTTACCGATCTGGTGAGGAGCTTTTTATTATATCCAAGTGCAAAAACGCCTAAAGGCTACATGTCTCTAGGTGTTTTATTTATGCCATCTTAGTTAGTTGTGGCTCACCACTCATATCCACAATTCTTACGCTTGAATTGTTTACTTGGTCTTCTGCTTGCCCAGCCCCAAATGGCTACATCAATCAACTTTGCATTTTTTAATCGAGGTGAAGTATATGAAAATTGAAATTGAAACAAAAGAACTCACTGCCCTTCTTGACTATATCAAGGGGCAGCGAGAACCTGTTGGCGATATCCAGTCACTCGCTAAAGAGCTTGTCAGAGAATTGCCTCAAGAAGTTTCTTTGCTTAGTCGTCGTATTTAAGTACGCCAGCTTTTCGAGAACGGATAAAACAATACTTTCTGAAGCAGTAATAGAACTTGCCATGACTTTAACCAAAAAATTTTCTTGGCTCATGCCGCTAGTGTCCTTAAAGCTCTCGCAAACTTTGGCAATTTCTTTTTCACGTACTTCAGAAAGAATCTTATTGAACTCTTCTCTGGTCATTATAGCTCCCTCCTTTCTTCAGTCTTCATTTGAGTCTATCATAAAAAGACAAAAGTAAAGAGTACGCAGGCTTAAAAATTGCTCCCACACTGTTTGCAATGCCACTGCTTACCGATTTTCCCGCTGGCTGTGCAGTTACGGTCGTTCCAATTTTGCATTGATCGTTTTAAGCTCTGTGCAGTACTCCAACAAATACCTCATATCGTCTTGGACTTTCTGTGTTGCTTCTGGTCCATGCCAACCCGTGTCAAGATATTGTTCATGGAAATACTGAATGATCTCCCCTTCTGTATATTTCCCAGAGTCAATAAAATATCGAAGGAGACTTTGCCTCTGTGTTGCCGGTTTTGTAGTTGTATATCCATCATGATTTATATTTGTTTGTTGCGCAAAATCATCAAAGATTTCTCGTTGACTATTATAAAGCTGTGCCCATCTTGCCAATTCTCTGTCCCGGGAAGACATAGACGGGTCAAACTCAGCCGAAACATAATACTTCCAGCAACCACCCTTTGCAATAAAAATTTCCTTCGTCACAAAGTATTTATCACACTCGTCGCAATGAATGACATCAATAGTAGTCGGATCTGTAAAACTTTCATACCCGGCCTTTGGTTTAATCCTTGCTTGACATGGTGTACAGTGATGTTTTTGCTTGAAACATTTATTAGATTTGAAATAAAAAGTAACCGTATAAAGTTCGTCACCAGTCCAGTCAATGTCTTTTGGCGTTTGATACTGCGCTGCGAGAGCCCGATCCACTTGTTTTGTTTCGATGACCGTGTATTTGAATGTTTGCCCATTTTTCTCAAATTGGAAAGAATCCGCTTCCGTCGCCGCCGCTTTCATGGCAGCATTAAATAGTTCTTTCATGCTCTTATCGTCTCGCAAAACAAAAATCGGATGCTCATAGCACCCAGGTTCCGGTGGGTCACTAATTTCATAATCTGACAATATTATTTTATAGATTGTAGGATCATCGGCATTTTCATCCTCAGAAAAATAGGCATATAAGATTGCGTAGACAGGATCATATGACCCCATAGGTTTTCTTTTCATAGTTAAAAATCACTCTTACAATTATTACAGTGCCATTGTTTACCGAGCTTAGACGAAGCGGCTCCAACAATAGATATTGATACTGCTCTATTTAGCGTGCTGATCTTCTCTGTGTTAGTGGATTTGCAGTAGGGGCAGACGACACGCTTGCCGCTGGCGAGGTCTTGCTGCTCTTGTTGTTTTGCTTTGATATGATTAAGTTCCGTCTTTCTCTTCATCTCGGCGGCTCCTTCCGCCATTTCACGTTGAAGATTTTCTCTTTCTTTTTCAAGTATACCTGGATTTTTTTGTTCTCTAAGTTGATCACAATACCATCGAATAAATGTTCTATTATACCATGAATATGCTTGTGCAGCTTTTCTGTTCACATCTTGATGCCCAGAACTCCACCCTTTTATATGGTCTGCAATCACTTTGTCATAGTCTTTTTTGTATGCAGGATTTATTTTTAATATTTGGTCAACCATATACGCATATGTTACAGATCTGTAAAAATCTTTATCTGTTTTAACCCAAGGATCTTCTTTTAGGTAATCATATGCACTATTATAAAGCCTTTGCCCTTCTCTTCTGATTCTCCAGTCTTCAAACGCCGTAAAGTCATATTTCTCCGTATGATGTCCAAGTGTTTCAAAAGGCACGTCGCATTTCATTTTCCCAAATTTCATAATCTTCACCATTGTTATTTGTGTTAACCGACCATCAACACAAGTATATGGATTGACAATCAACAAGTCAATGGTGGAAATCAACAAAACTCTTGATGGAACTTTGGACAAAGCAATTTCTGCGTCAGCTCAATTAAAAAAGATGCCAGAGTTTATGCAGAGCTATATGCTTCGCGGTGATTTTACTTTTGGCAAAGCTAAAAAGGTAGAGGCAAAAAAGCTTAATATTGATAACGATAATCCTCAAACAAGCGACCCCTCTATCCAAAATCTTGCCGCTCAACTTGCCGGCCTTGATAAATCTCAGCAATCTGCCGTCTTTAAGATGTCCGATTTGAGTGACGCAGCTCAAAATGCTACTCGTTCTGTTCTTAAACAAACTGCGGCGCAAGAGAGTCTTAGCGGCTCCTTGGTTGAAAGTGCTCTTAAGGCCAATGGATTTTCTGATGCACAAGCAAAAGAAGTTATTCAAAACGCACAACTCATTGATTCTGCTGGGAATTATCTGGTTGTAAGTAAAGACATTGCTCAACAAAACCTTGAAACCGCACTTTCTCAAGACGGTGTTTCAGCAGCACTTCAAGCTACAAATCAAACCGAAAAGCAATTAGCAGCTACGATTGTTTCTACTGTTCTGGGGCAACAAGTACAAACAGCTACAACATGGACACAAAAATTTGCACTTGACGCTCTTACGATTACGCTTTCTCTTGCAAAACAAGCAGCAATTTCGTTTGGTATTGGATTGATTACATGGGCGGCGTCTAAAGCCGTTGACTATATCATGAATCTGAAGACTCGTTCTGAAGAGCTTGTCGATGCGATGAACGACTCTCATGATGCAGCAGAACAGGCTACCAAGGATGTAGAAGAGATCCAGTCTAAAATTGACGAACTCAATGATTCCCTAGAAGCTGCTGGAGTTAAAAAGATTGAAGACATTGTTGACCCTGCCGAGCGTGAGCGGTTACAAGCCATCAACGATATGTTGCAGGCTCAACTCGAACTCAAGAAACAGCTGGAAAAGGATGCTGCAGACAAGGCAAATGCTGATACCAGTACTGTTGTGAATGACAAAACAGAGGACAGCATCACTAAGACACATGAAATTGGTGGATATTACGCTAAAGATGATGGAGTTGAAATCGAATCACGTCAGGTTGCCGATAAGATCTCTAAGACTGAATCTCTAAACGAGCACTCAGACTATCTCGATCAACTCGTTCAAAAGCGGCGTGAAATGGCGGCAGCTGGAGAAGAAGAGACTCAGGCATACAAAGATAACGAAGCTGAGATTGAGAAAGAGAAGAAAAAGGTAGAAGAATTATCCTCTGCTGTGTCTGAGCAGATGGATGGCTATGAGACAGATGCCGACAGCTTCTCTCAGTATAAAGATGAGTATGTCGCAGGCACGAACGCAATGACCGCAGCCACTAAAGCTCTGGCGAATGCGCAAGGCGATACCACTGTTGATACCACCAACCTCGATATTTTCTCTGAAAAAGTTCGCCAAATCAAAAACGACATGGACAATGGCGACTCCCAGCAAAGTGACTGGAAGATGTTTAACGGTCTTGGGGCGTTTAGCGGGATGACTGGTGAGTCTATCATCAACATCGATAAAGACACTACCAATCAAACTGATGCTGAAAAAACCGCTCTCGAAAAACTACATCAGGTTGCCGATGATAACAAAATTTCTTTCGAAAATCTAATTGGCGTTTTTGAAGCATTCGGTATCATTCAGACAAGCAACGCCTCTGAGGCAGATAGCTATGCAGAACAACTTGAAAAGACCAGGGGTGTTATTGACGACATCCAGTCCGCTTATAAGACCTGCTCTAGTGCCGTCGAAGAGTACAACAAGTATGGATATATGAGTGTCGATTCACTGCAGTCTCTGTTGCAGATGGATGATGAATACCTCAACACCCTTGAACTTGTGAACGGAAAGCTTCAGGTCAACCAGAGCGCTTATGCCGATCTTTTGGCCACTCAATATGCTCAAGCGCAGATGGAAGCCATTTCTCAAGCGATATCAGAACTATATGCGATTGCAAAGGGAGATGCTGCAGAAAAAGCAGAGACATTCACAGAAGCAACTGAAGACGAAAAGAACAAACTTGAAGCTCTTGCTCCCGCATTAAAAAATGCCACAATTGGAACTGGAGAACTTGCTGGTGCCCTTGCTGCTGCCCGATCCGCTGAAAATGGTGATAACGCAGAAGAAATGGAAGCCAAAATTTCTGCTGTTATGAATGCGTTGAACACGCGACTTTCGTTGATTAGCACAAATATGCAGAACGCCATGAGCAGTGCAAGCGGGCTCAAAAATCAGCTCAACGGATTCAGCGATTCTGCCAATAAGTCCTCTGGTGCCGCTCAAACATTCCTTGACGCATGGTCTACACTTACCTCTGCTATGAAAGAATTCAATGAGCAAAATTATCTTTCAATGCAAACAGTTCAGGATTTGACTGGACTCGAAGATAAGTATACCTCCCTCCTCAAGAAAAACGACGTAACCGAGAAACTTGAGATTCAAACCTCCAAATTCCAAGATCTGATGGAAGCGGAGCTTAAAGAGGCCAAGATCAAGGGCGATAATGCCACTGCTTCTCAGTACAATAAGATTCTTGAGTGGACAGACCGCAATATCCAGAAGCAGACCATGTCCTACTGGGATCTGGTCGCTGCTATCGAGGGGTATTCTGCTGCACTTGAAGAGGCCAAGGGCATCACCGACGGTTTCAAGGATGCATAGGATAACGGTAAAACCGTCAAGGAGAAAACCGAAAAGAGCCGCACCGGCGCACTCGATTACGAAGGCACCGAGGCCCAGTCCTCTGCCCTGCAAGACCTGATGAAGTATAGCGAGTATGACTCAGAGCTGATCGGAAAAGCTTTCAATAAAGAGACGGGTAAAATCGACCTGAGTGGCGATATGCTCAAGAATGCGGTGGTCAAATCACTGGAGGCTCAAGCAACCGCAGCTCGCACTGAAGGTGGTGCGGCCGCAGAGGCCATTGCTCAAAGCTACGAGAAATCCGCTGAGAATATCAAGAATGACGTTATCTCTGTTCAAGATTACTTTGATGGTTTGGGTTCTACAATCGATGAGGTTAACACCAAAATCGACGACATCCAGAGTGCGTTCACTGACCTCGATGATGTAGCGAATGAGTATAACGCATATGGTGGCCTCAGTGTTGATGCCATGCAGAAGCTGCTCACTATGCAGCCTGAGTATCTGGCATGTCTCGAAATGAACGGTGATCAGTTAGTATTCAATCGGGACAAAATGGTTGAGCTGCTGATTGCGCAGTTGAAGGTTCGCAAAGAATTCCTGCTTTCTAAGGATGAGACAAAAGACCAGGCCCAGATTATTCAGCAGATGATTGATGCCCTCAAAAAAGACGGCGTTAATGCTATAGCTGGGATGACCTATCAGGCTGATAAGCTCCAGACTACCTTCTCTAATATCAAAGACCTCATCTCTTCTCTGCTCGACCTCGTCAATAGCGCCAACGACAAAAAGTCTAACGACCTTAAGATCTACGGCGATGCCATGACAGAGGAGATTGACAAACGAATCGAAGCTCTTCAGGACGCAAACGACGAGCAAGAGAAAGCTATCGAACTAGCAAAATTGCAAGCCGAGCTTGAAAAAGCCGAGACTCAGAAAACCGTCCGTGTTTACACCTCTAATGGTTATGAATGGCAGGCTGATGAGTCTGCTATTAAGGAAGCCCGCGATAATCTCAACTCTAAACAGCGTGAGAACGCTTTGAATGACGAGATTGATAAACTGAACAAGCTGAAGGATAAGTACACTGAACTGATCAACCTGATTGGTTCTAGCTATGAGGACTATCAGAAGAAGCAGGCTTACGCTGCGCAGATTCAGGGCATGACATTCGGCCAGATGACCGCTGGTCTTGATGGTTACAAAGATAATGTTATCGCCAACATGAAGGCGATCCAGGGCGCAACTAATGTCAACAATGTCGTCACCAATCTGACCAATTTGGTTAATACTCTGGTTAAGCTGAACGACGTTCTAAGTGGTTTAAGTACTGGGACTACTCAGAGTGGTGGCATTACCGGCCTGTTCAACCGAATCAAGAACATGTTTAGCTCCTTCGGCAATAAGAGCTCCGGCAAGGGATTCTTGGGTCGCCTCTCGGATGCAGGAAAGAGTATTCTTGGAATCGGCGATGGCAGTGCTAGTAGTAAACTTACAGCTGATATTGCTCCAGTCATAAAGTCTGGCGTCGGTGATGGAATCACTACTGGACTGGATGCCGCAAAACCGTCTATAGCTAAATCTGCGCAGGGGATTTTCTCCGGCAATGGCGGATTGAAGTCTATCTTCCAAAAAGGGTTCAGTGGAGTCGCATCTATTGCCCAAAAAGCAGTTGGCGGGCTTGGCTCAATTTTCGGTAACATTGGTACTACATTGGGTGGAACCAAGCTATTCTCTGGTATTGCTGGTATTTTCAAAGGAATTGGTACGACTGTCAGCACTGTTATTGGCACTGCAGGCGGCACGGGTGTTGCCGGAACTATCGCGGCTGCGGTCAGTCATATTCCTGTCATCGGTACGATTCTGCTCGGTGGTACACTCGCTGTCGGCGCGATTGGTGGAGGAAGTCTCACCACTGGCATTAAGCGAATCGGCTCTAGTATCGCGAATGTGGTAAAGGGTATCGGCTCAACTATCACCAAGGCTGTAAAGGGCGTCGGTAGCTTTATCAGCAAACTTATGCCGTGGAACTGGGGTAAGAGTTCAAGCGATAGCGGCTCTAAAAAGAAGGGCATCGGTTCTTGGAAAATCTGGCCTTGGAACTGGGGTCGTGCTAAGGGTGACAAGCATATCGACCAAGCAGCTCCGTACAATGTTGACGAAGAGGGCGAAGAGATAATTGTTCGTAATCCCGCAAAGGGTCGAATGACTTATCTCGAAAAGGGCGATGGCGTTATTCCGGCTGACACTACAGAGAACCTGATGGAAATCGGCAAAGATCCAAAGAAATGGCTATCTGAGGCCATGAAAGAATCCGGCAACTCGGTCGATTCTCTGTCTATTGACGACCTGAAGAATGCCAAAACCAAGGGTGACCTGATATCTATTACGAAGAGTCTGGCGAACAACCAGATGAAGCGTCTGCGTGATAAATTTGATACAGTGTGGAAGCGGCTCGGCAAAAATGCCGGACTGTCTGAAGAGCAGATCGACACCATCGGTAGCACCATCTTTGACCGCATGAATAGCATGATTTCTAATTCGATGGATTCTGCCCTTGGCAATAAGAATCTAACCGACGACCAAATCAAGACTATTTGTGCTGAGATGTTCCAGCGCATGGGCAGTGTGTATAAGAATGGATGGGACAACCTCTATTCCCTGTCTCCCGACATGTCCACTGACGCTTCTACTGCAATCAATAAGCTGTTTGAGACCATTTTTGCTGATTACAATGCAGATACGTCAAATATCAGCGATGTTATATCTGGTTGGCTACCAAAAGTTGAGAACACCATGAATACCACTCCGGCTTCTGGTTTGTCTGGCGGTGGCGGCTATTATGGCAATTCGATGGATGCCAATATTGGACCTTCTGCATCGTTTAGCTTTAGCAAGATCAAGGAGACTATCCAAGGGCTCTTTGAGAAGTTCTCCAACAGTAAGCTTGGTGCATGGCTGAATAAACACTCTCTTGGTTCTACTGTGGATAAGCTGACAAAATACAATGAATCTAATGACCCGAACATGGTTCAAAAGGCATTGCATCTACTCACTCATCCGACAGAACTGATTGCTTCGGCAGTTGAAAGTGCAGTCAAGACAGGCAAAAAAGTCACTTGGGCAGTCACTCATCCGAAAGAGGCCGCTCAGGAGATTGCTTCTGTCGCAAAAGATGCCTATAGCAAGGGTAAGGAGGTTGCGTCCAATGTAAAGGACGCAGTCACTCACCCGAAAGAGACTACTGAAAAAATTGTTGATAAAGTGAAAGAGACTTACAACAATATCAAAGAGGCCGTCTCTGAGAAGACTAATTCGGCAAAGAATTGGGTTAAAGATAAAGTCGATAAAATCACAGGCAAGAAAGCTGCCGGTTCTCGCAGTATTAACAAGTCTGGTACTTATAATGTTGATGAGAAAGGCCAGGAACTTATCGTCCGCCAGCCTGAAGCTGGGCGCTATACCTATCTTGAGACTGGCGACGGCGTTGTTCCTGCTGATATTACATCTAAGCTCTTTGATTTGGGCGGTAATCCCGACAAATGGTTCCAAGAGCAGCTTGCAAAGAACGGTGGCCTTACCGCAAATGTTCAGAATCACAGTCAGGCTCCGTCTATCAGCATTGGCGATATCTATGTTCAGAAGCCGATTGGAGACGTTGATGGTCTGGCTCGTGAAATCATTCAGGGTCTGCCCAATGCGATTTATCAGGAATGTAGTAAACGATAAGGAGGTGTGTTAAGTGACTGATTCAAGAAAAGCTGTCAGTGAACTCGCGAAGATGATTTGCGATACTGCCAGACGTGTTGTTGAGGATGCTTCGTTTGACAAGACCTTCTTTGGTGTTGTAACAGGAACCAGCAACGGGAAATACATCGTGACTTCTGCTGGACAGGAATACACGATTAAATCCAGTCAGTTCTTCAAGGTTGGAGAACGGGTTGCGGTGACTGCTGCTCAAAGCAACTACAATACGCTGATTCTTCATAAACTCTAAGCCGCGCAAAATGCAGGTAGTTCCGCCAATGACGGATAACCCTGCAAGTGCGGCTTTTTAATTTTAGGAGGTGATTCTACCTTGGCGAAACCTATACTGTCCCCTATTTCTGTTTTTGATGCAAACGAAGGGACTACCGCATATTTTAAGGTGGCAACCACCTATGACGGTACATTACATAATAATGCTCAAAAAGCATACGATCAGGCCATTGAGAAGCAGAAGACTACCATCGCTGCTATTAAAAGCCGTGGTGTCGAGACCTATGGGAATATTAACAATCTCAATCGTGCTCGAATTGTATGGACAGCTGAAAATATTGCGAAGTATCAGACCTTCGTGAACGAGATGAATGCAACTGAGACTATTATCTCTGAGGGTGGCTATTCCACTGTTCTCGGACGTGATGATAAAATGGGTAGTCTACAGGTGGCATATACTCCTCTGTTCCAGACTGACAATGGCGAACTTGTCCCGCTCACTCAATCTGAGATTTCAAAATATTTATCTGATGTCAAAACGAAAGCAACTGCTATGACCAATGGCCTTGTGGCTGCAAACATCTTGTCCGTTGATGCGGAAGGAATTTCAGAGACGGTTGGTGGAAGTGCCATCACTGTCAAAAAGATGATTGCTGCGGTTGAAGGAGACACTTTTGATGGTGCTCCTTTGTCCGCCTGTGATGTCAGTGCTATTGCTGGTTGGAGCGAGGCCGAACTAAAGAAAACTTATGGTAAAACAAGCACGTTTGTCGGCTGGGCCATGCATGATGTTCAGGGAAAGATTTGGAATGACAAAGATAATGTAGCAGAGAAGACTGCCGCGTTGAAAAAGGCAACGACCACGTATTGCTATGAAGTGTATGATAGCATGACCAACAAGTTGCTCGGAAGTGTTACAAACGCTGTGACCGGTTTCACTGCTAATCTTGGCTATGGTTATAGAATCACTTCGTCAGATTGGCTCGACAATCAGTCTCGTAACTATACTATCCGCGTCAAGGTCAGACTTTCTGGCGAAGACGAATATGGTGATTTCAGTGACCCTATTCCTCTTTGGTGCAAAGAAAAACCAATATTGAGCTTCGACGGACTTTCTTCTAATACGGAAAATATTATTCCTACTTCCTCAATTTTGTTTCTGCTAGCGTATCAGTATGTAACTGTACAGGGTGAAACATTAAGTACCTACCAGTATCATTTATACGATGAAAGTAAGAATCTGATTAAAGAATCTGCAGTGTTCTATGGAGCTGTAGGAACGTCTTTTACAGTGAACGGTTTGGATAATCGAACTGTGTTTTATATTCGCGGGACCGGTACAACTCGTAATGGTTATTCTTTGGACACTGGCTTTATTCAGTTCAAAACAAAATATTATGCGAGCGCAGAAGGAGGCACTTTTTTACAGTGTAAGAATAAATTAAGTGACGGATATATTGCTATTTCAAGCCATCTTGCTGATATTTCTGGAATAACAAAAGACCAGATTTCTTATGTAACATCATCTGGTGGTTATGCTGTGGATTTGACCCATGGTGAAAAAGTCACGTTCGATATTCCGTATCAAATGGAGTTCTATAATGTCAAAGACTATGCGATGGCATTCAAGGTCCGTCCTATTGTTCGAAAAAATATCGTGGAATTCTCGTTCGATCAGGATGGAATGATATATAGAGGCGTTATTTCCACTAATATTCGAGCTTTTTCTAAACTTCCTTACGAAAGCTATCTTCCCGCCAACCAGTCCGAATATTTTTATGCTATGCTAAAGATTATTCGCGAGGATGGCGGTTTTGCATATTCAGACGTTTATTTTATTGACAGCAATTATATAAAGAGAACCAGTATGGACGTACTGATTTGTCTACAGCATAAAGATAATGCTTATGATATTACGATTAGGGAGGTGGAAGAATGAACTTTCTGGGATATGATTTGTTCGGAACTGGCTCTGACGCCTCCCCTTGTGCTGGGAACCCTTCTCTGGCAGGATTTGTGATTCAAAACGGTATTTACGACGGTGTCTATCTTTCAGGGGCTCCTGACGAGTTCTCCACCTTTTATGATTCAGGTATGAAATGGACAGAAGACACTTTGCTTTTTGCCGATTTTAATCAAAAAACTCTTGGTGGTTCCAACTTTGAATATGGCTCGGATTTGCACGAAATCAAGTTGAAGCGCCGCGAAATCGGGGCAGATCAAAAACCATGGGTCTTGCTTTATGAGCAGCTTGCCGGACATGGAAACATCAATTTTGTTTACAACGATTATTTTGCACGCGGGCGGGAAACAGAGTACGAGTACGCTTTAGTCCCCGTTCTTAGTGACGGAACAGAGCTTCCATATATTAAGACAACTGTTCAAAGTAAATTTTATGGAGCTATCATCACAGATGGAACTGTAAGTTATCATATTTTGCTCGACCCTTCAATCACTGAAACCGATCGAAATCGTCAATCATCTGTTGTGACAACCTTAAATCGTAAATATCCATTCGTATTTTTCGGAGGCAAATCAAACTATACTTCAGGCTCTTTTTCTGGTACAGCTATTCGGTATCTAAAAAATGATACTTTCGATGTGGCGCATAGTCATTGGTATCGTGAAGATATGATTGATTGGCTCACGAATGGCGGTACTAAAATTTTGAAAATTGAAGATGGCCGCATCTGGATGGTTGCTATTGATGGCAACGTCAAATCTTCAAATTCTGAACATCCTGACAAGGTTACTTTAAGCTTTGATTTTACGGAGGTTGGAAGCGTTAATGACGACAACGATATGCTGAATAATGGTTTTGTGAACGTGAGGACAGGTAGAACCGGAGAAGAAACCTACAATATCACGAACAATTTCTACTATGTCGATTCAGACAACACGGATACTACCATCTCCGAAGGCAAACCATATACCGCCACTCTTTCTTCTGTTGAAAATTACGAAATCAGTGGCGTTGTTGTTTTTATGGGCGGCTTAAACGTCACAAACACGACTTATATTAAGCATGTTGATAAATCCACCGGTAAAGTAAGTCACGAAATCAATATTCCTTCTGTTTATGGCAATGTCACAATTATCGCATCTGCAACCCGAGTTCGCATTATTGCTCAAAGCTTTAGTCTAACTGAGAGCAAATTTACGCTCAGTGTTGGCAACAATCACAAGTTAGAGTATACAACTTATCCATCAGGTGCTTCTCAGAATGTTGTCATATGGAAGAGCGCGGATACGAAAATTGCGACTGTCACTGATAAAGGCGTGGTTGAAGGAGTTTCTCCTGGGTCTACAACAATTACTGCGACTATGGACAATCTGATTGCCACATGTTCTGTAGTTGTTACGACATCATAACGATAGATGGAGGTGTGCCATGAAAAACTATGCTCCTTCACAAGCAGAGCTTGCATTGCTTAAAACACGTGTTAAACATCTCTATTGTAAGATAGAATTACTCGACACTGATATGAATCTTCTAAATTCGCTTGAAGGTTTAACTGTTGACGGTTCTATTTCTATCGATTCAGACGCAGATATTCGACGGACCTTTTCTGCTTCTATATATTTGGAGGGAAATAAAGACATTTCTTCTATGTTTGGAGATGAATAGGCCAATAAATATGTAAGGCTTTATATCGGTATGGAGTCAGTTAATAGTAAATTGTACTGGTATTCTCAAGGAGTGTACGCTTTCAATCAGAACGGTTTCAAATACAGCAGCACTGAACATATCCTTAGTATTTCATGCGTAGACCTAGTCGCAAAGCTCGATGGAACGCTTGGTGGTACTTTAACAGGTCAGAAAACAAAAATACCTGTTGGTTCAGACATTGGTAACGCGATTGCAAAAACATTTCGCTTGAGTGGCATGGAGGATTGCGTCGTTGGATATTGGAACCGGAGTGTCCCGTATGACCTTGAATATGACACTGGCGCTACCATCTGGCAGATACTTACCGAACTGCGTGATTTGTATTATCCATTTGAGATGCATTTTGACGGGACTACATTTATCTGCTCTGAGATTCCTACCGGATATGATGCCTTGACAATTATGAGCGCTGCCGATTTTGAAGATCTCGTCATTTCAGAAGACTGTACATACGATTATTCCCAGATTCGTAATTGTGTCGAGCTGTGGGGAGCGTCAGTTGAATACGATGCTTTTTCTGCGAAAGATGGAACAACTTTTTCTGTTAGTGGCGATACGACTACAGTTACTGCAAACGCAACTTTTACATCTATGGAGGACTCCCCTTCTGAATTGACGGTCGCTTTTACCACTCCCACAACTGGCTTCAAGAAGAATGTAAAAATTCTTGTCTCACTCCGTTTAACTGTGCAGTCTGCTGATTCAAACGGGAATCTTACAACGACTACTAAATCATTGAGCTACGGAACATACGATTTGTATGCTCGTAATGTTGACGATCAAGGAAACGATGTCTTGATTGATGGGACAACAATTCCTAAAGACACTATGATTGTCGTTAAATATGATTCTAATACTAAGCACTTTTATTATCAGGGGGAACAACAAATCCATGTTATGGTCAAGCTTGTTGATAAGGAACCCACTGATGAAGAGAAAGAAAAAGATAAAGAAGCTGAAAATTGCAAGTACATTCGATATGTTTGCTTGTCAAACGCAGCGGATGTTGATTGGATAAATAGTTCTCGGTTTACTATTGAAAAACTTGGGCGGCGCAATGAGATTCTGAGCGGAGAAGACTATGAAAATTATACGACTAATGAATCCGCCATGAACTGTGCTGAGTACAAACACTGGACTCTTAGCCGTTTGACTGATAACGTAACTGTAGAATGTGTACTGATTCCATGGTTAGATGTTAATCAGAAAATTTCGTATACTCCCAAATATATCAATACCGGAAATCAGCCCGTCGATTTTTTAATTAAGAAAATAGATATTTCGCTGGGTGATGGTACTATGACGGTTACTATGAGCCGTTATTGGCCCTATTATCCTTATATTGTCAAAAACAAATATTGATTGGAGGGAAAATTTTGAGTGATTGGATTTTAAACGAAGACGGGAAATATGCCGACCTTGAATATACAAACTTTCCAGCAAGCTGTGATAATTGGACGAACTCTGAGGATATTTCTTCTAGTTTGATCGGCGCAGCAAATCAGTATCGTGCTGCGATGGAAAATGGCAATTACACTAACGCACAAGCTGTACTGAATTCAAATCCTCGTCTTCGAAATGCATTGATCAATGCCGATACTATCAATCGCTTGAAGCATTCTATTATGGCTGTAGAGCGAATGTTCACAAGTACGATAGAGTCGTATATTAAAAGATTTACAAATGCTGCTCAGAACAGTGCCGCCAAAGCCAAAGAATCAGAGGTTGCGGCTAAAGCGAGCAGTGACATCGCCAGTCAGAAGCGCGATGAAAGTCTGCGGATTGTAGAAAACTTAAAAACACTGAAAGGAACTTTGCCAACTGATTTCACAGATTATGCTGATGATATTGCTGACGCTAGAAATTATATTGATGAAACAATTCAAACTCATAATACAGATGAGCATTCTCATGCAGATATTCGTGCTTCTGTCGAAGAGCTAAGAACAACTACCGAGAGTCATAAACATGACGCTGCCGATATTCAGTCTGGTATTATTCCGATTGAACATGGCGGTACGGGTGGTGACACAGCAATCAAAGCTTGCATCAGCCTTGGAGCCCTCCCCCTCTCTGGCGGGATTATGAGTGGTACGTTGTTTTTCGGCTCTAATGATTATTACGTCAATAATTCTGGTGTGGCTGTTTTTAGCAAAGCATATGGCGCTGTTTACAATGACTATGCGGAGCTGTTCCCGCGTGGTGGTGCGACTCAGCCGGGCGATATTATTGCTCTTGATACAAACAGCCAGACAGAGCGATACATTCGGGCGGACGACACTTCTAAACGAGTGGTTGGTGTTCACACGGATGAATACGCAATGCTCATTGGTGGAGATTTACCAAACAACGGTTCTTCCTTGGATGACTACAATATCGATAAGTATATTCCGGTATCTCTCGCTGGCCGTGTGCGGGTGCGGGTAATCGGAAAAGTCAAAACCGGCGATTTGATTGTCCCTTCTAAGGTCCCCGGGATTGGTCGTGCTGTTGAAGATGGAGAAATCGTTTCGTCGGATATTGTTGTTGGTTATGCAGTCGAGGGCGATAATTTATTCTGTGAGCGTCGCATTCGTGTGCGAGTAAAGGGGTGATTTTATGGCTGAACAGGGTGGACTGATTAGTCCAGAAGATTTTACTTCGTTAAAAAAACTCATCAATACTGAGATTACTCGTCGTTCTAATTCCAATAGTACCGGATCTCTTTCTGCATACAACGGGAGTACATAGCAGTTTTCTGAAACTCCAGCGAATGGGAAATTTATCACATACGAGCATATTCAGAAAATAGCAACTCCGTTGAATGCTATTGATGGGAACACCCCAACTCCTGATAAAGAATCTTTAATTTATGCGCAAACACTGAAAGATTGTCTTGTTAAAATCAATGATTTATCGTCCAAGAGTTTAACCGGATCTTCCAGTGGTTGCCGTTCTAGTTGCACAGGATTGTGTTCTTCTGCTTGTTATTCTGGTTGTACGGGGTGCAGCGGAAGTTGCTCTGGAACTTGTGAGGACGGTTGTAGCGGCGGATGTCGAGGAGATTGTGATGGATGCAAAGGAAGCTGTGAGGGATGTTCTGGAAGCTGTGATGGAATGTGTCAAGGTAGTTGCTACGGCTGCTCTGGCGGTTGCGAGGGATGGTGTAAAGGAAGTTGTGGAGTTAAATCTAATTAAGGAGGGAGAAAATGGAAAGAGATAAAACTGTTTTTATAAAATGCCCTTCTACGGATTCTGAATACAGAAAGAATCTAGTGCTTTTTAATTTTCTTCGAATGATGCCAATTCCAGAAGATGGTTTTTCTACACCCTTTGAATTAAATCCTCAAAAATTCACTTTTCAGTTTTGGCTTGGATATTTGTCCTGTCTTCAGAATTCGAGTTTAGAGGAAAATTCCTTTTCTCGGTGGTTGAACTATGTAAAGTCTATTATTAGCCTTATATCAAAAAGCTGCGATTATTCTTTAACCACTTCCGAGAAAACTCTATACTCTTATGCTATTGCCGTCCGTGTGTATCCCGATGCACAAAAATGTATTGCTAACACCAATATAATCTCTGACAGCAAGCTGGAAAGAATCCTTAATGTGCCACTTGAAAGCGACGAGCAAAAGTGGGCTATGTATATTGTGGCAAACGCTGTTTTAGCTTCACTTGAGCTTGAGGAAAATTTTCGAGTACATTTTTTCATTGAATTTATGAGTAAAGTACGAGACCTTGAAAATGAGTTTCCTGAGCTCGAAAAGAAATTTGATAATTATCGCATAGGAAAGGGGCTATATGAAGAAGATTCTTAAATTAAACGAGAAAGATTCTATGCTGATTGAACGACTGTATTATACAAACAAGAGTTATGAGTCTCTGCTTTCGGTTATCTCAAGGAAATATTTTGAGGATAATTCTAGCAACTACCGAGAGATGATTGAATATTACCGCTCGCTCTATCAGAAGGCAAATATCGAGTTTACATACGCAAAAAGCACATTACTTGAAAGTTTGCTTGGATTTATCCCATCTTATTACAAATTTGATTTTTATAAACAGGAGGTGGAGTGCGAATGGTAAATAGTTTTATACCCACAGATGACTACGCCGAACGCATTCGCAAACTCTTCCCTTCTACTAACGGATATAACGAACAAACTGCCCGCAATATAACATTTCAGGTAACAGGAAGTTGCAATTTAAGATGTTCTTATTGCTATGAGCACTGCAAAAGTTGCTCTGTGATGACGCTCGATACGGGTAAGAAAATCGTTGATTGTTTGCTCGACCTATATGAGCGTAATGAAGGAAACTTCATCACGCATAGAACCAAGGCTATCATTCTGGATTTCATCGGTGGCGAGCCGCTGCTGGAGGCTAAACTGATTGAGCAGATTTGTGACTATTTTTACGAACAGTGTTGGTTGCGAAAAAATCCGCTGGCTGTGCTGTCCCGTATTAGCTTTACCACGAATGGGCAGGCATGGTTTACGCCCGAGGCCCAGCATCTTATCAAAAAATATCATGACGTCATGGGCGTCACCGTTTCTATTGATGGAATCCAAGAACTGCATGACGCTTTTCGTGTTGATGAAAAAGGCGTCGGATCTTTTTCTAAAGCATATGCTGCATTTCAGGATGCAAAAAAATATGGCTGGATCAACTCAAAAATGACATTCGTTCCCGGTTCTATTAAATATATTTACCCCAGTGTAAAGATGATGGTAAACGAGGGCTGTAAAATCATTCACTGCAACTTCGCGTATGAGCCCGCTTATACAAAAGAAGATGCTTCAAACATTTATTTCGCGCTGAAAGAACTGTCCGATTGGCTCATTGAAAATAAAAGCGACGTTTACATCACAATGTTGAATGATGATGTCGGGCATCCTATGTCTCCTGACGAAAACAATAATTACTGCGGCGGCACTGGTTCAATGCTCTCGTTTGCCCCGGATGGAAAAGCTTATCCATGTATTCGGTACGCTCCTATCTCGGTCGGCAAAGAGAAAGCTGCGCCGATGTGCCTTGGTAACTGCTTCGATGGACTATACAAGACAAAACATCAGCAGGATACCAAAACTATGCTGGACGCCATCACACGCGAGAGCCAGTCAACAAAGGAATGCTTCGAATGTCCCGTGGCGATGGGCTGTGGCGGTTGCTCTGGCTATAATTACGAATGCTTTGGCACACCGGATCATCGCAGCACCAATATTTGTTTGGCACATAAGGGGCGCGTTTTGGCGTCGTATTATTACGCAAATAAGAGATTTATCGAACTCGGGGATGTTGAGCCGCGCGTGATTTATATGCCATACAACGAAGTAGTCGATATTCTTGGCGAAAAATCGGCCACTGAACTTTTTGAGCTGCAAAAAGCAGCTGCTATAAAAATGAGAAAGGAGGAGTAAAATAGACCACCACTCAAGAAGATTACATGAGACGCCTTGCTAATATTCAAAATATGGGCGGCGTTTCTGTGCTATCAATCAATGCCAAGAAAGAGCCTCGTTTTGTTATCAACGCTGATACTCGCGTCATTACGATTCCTGCGGCGTTCAAATTTCTTGGTGTTAAAGGTGACCATAATGCAGAGACCATTTTCTTCGAGATCGACCGGTATTTCGATGACCATGACCTGAGCGAGGAGACTTGTATCGTTCAGTATAAGATGGTGGGGACTACCGGAATCGAACTTGGTGAAGGATTCTTCCCTGTTACTCAGATTGACATTACAACTATTCCAGGAAAAATTATTTTTGGATGGACGATTCGAAATACTGTGACGGCTGAGGCGGCTACGGTTTCATTCTCGGTTCGATTCTATAGCATTGAAAATGTCGGAAATATTTCGGCCTTCAAATACAATTTTAACACACTAGAAGCCTCTTTGCCGGTTCTTGACACACTTAACACCAGTAATTCCTCTCCTATTTATAAGGCTGAAGAGGTGGAGTCATTGACTGCAAAATTTGATTCAGCTGTAAGATCGGCTGAATCAAGTGCCAATATATCTTCTCAATATGCGGATATTGCCGCCACAAATGCCACAAACGCTATCGATGCTGCAAAGTCGGCGATCAGCTACGTAAATACAAATTGGTCGCCAGAACTCAAAAGGGCCATGCTTCAGCTATTTGAGTCGGTTGCCAACAGCGACGAAACCGTCCGTGCTGCTTACACATCCATTAAAAAAGCATGGGAAGCTACTGTTGTGGTTGCAAATTGATATGCGCTCATCTCTGTGTGGGATGGGCGCTTATTTTATTGGAGGTGTTTATGAACCTTATCTATTCAAATGAAGGCTTCAAGGCTACTAAGTTTTCAGAGTCGCAGAGTTATAGTCTTGATGAAATCACCTTCTTTCTTGATAAAAAATACGTTAAACTGCGGCTTTATCTGGTTCTGAAAGATCAGAAAAATCATCTGGACATTGTTGGGCTCAAGCAGGTCAACAGCACAAGCACTAACTATTACAACTACGAGTGCGACATGACAGCACCCGTCAAGGTTTGCGATGGCCCTTGCTCCGTCAGCATTGTGGGTATCGCCCCTGCCACGGAAACTATTGAGCTGTCAACCGGTTGCTTTGCACTGAATATCAAAAATGACATTTATAACTTCAAGGCTCAGATCGCCATGCTTGAGGACTTCAATCGCAATGCGGCGGACATTTACAATAAGATGCTCGCTCTGTATCAGGGCGTAGTGCAGATGTCGGAAGTTAATGTTCAGATGCTGAAGGAGGTTGATAATTCATGATAACTTCTCCTCATGAATACATGCAGCGCTTGCAAGACATCCAGAACCAAGATAATCTAAGAGAGCTTGTGATGCTCCCTTCTGATGAGCCAAGATTTATTATCGACGCAAACGAGCGCACGATTTCTATTCCCGATAGCTTTACCTTTCTTGGTGTCTTAAACGACCACAATGCAGAAACCGTTTATTTTGAGATTGACCGGTACTATGATCAGGCTGATCTCAGCGAAAAGACGTGCATTGTCCAATATGAATCTAGGGCAAACAAGCATGGCGGATTTTATCCTGTCACAAAATTGGACATTACAACCGTGCCTGGCAAGATCATTTTTGGATGGGAAGTTCAGAACGATGCAACATCCTGTCCTGGAGATCTTGAATTTTCGGTAAGATTTTACTCCACAAAACAAGACGATGACAGGATTATTTTTAGTTATAACTTTAACACAGAGGTCGCTGTATTGCCAGTTAAAGACGGGCTGGACACTATAGAGAAGGCTGTGCAGATTGAATCTGGAGAGGTACAATCTTTGACCGATAAATTCACTGGACTCTTAAAATACGCCAAAGAGGTTCAGGAGCGTGTTGAGAGCGTCGATATTGTAACTTTAGACGCCATCAATGCGGCTAACACCGCAACTCAAAAAGCCAGAGAAGCCTCATCCAGTGAAGCTATTGCCACGGAAAAGGCAAATGCCGCTATTAGTTGCGAACAGATTGTTGTTGCGAGCAAAGAAGCAGCTGCGACCTCGGAACAAAAATCCAAGACTAGTGAACAAAACGCTCGAACATCCGAAAAAAACGCCTCTAAAAGTGCGACTGCAGCGGCCAGCTCAGAAGTCAATGCCAAAGCAAGTGAAAATGCCGCCAAAATCAGCGAAACGAATGCTGCGTCAAGCGCCGCTAGTGCAAAGGAAAATGCAGATAAAGCACTCTCTGTAGCCTCGCCACCTGATAAGACACTAACTCAAGAGAATGTTCCTGCAGAAGCCAAGACGACTGGTGACGCCCTGAAGGATCGTTACACCAAGTCAGAAGCTGATGCGAAATTTTCTTTGAACCCTGCCACAGCAGATACTCTTGGTGGGGTAAAAATTGGTACAAATCTTACCATCTCCGAAGACGGCACATTGAATGGTCCTGTCTTGCTGGCATTCCAGTGGGGTACTACCGCTCCAACAACTCTGCCTGAAGGTACGGTATATATACAGTACAGTACATAAGGAGGTGGTGTAATGAGTATCTATGTCGGAATCGCTATTACTTCAGTTACTATCACCGAATCAAATGTCTCTAAGTATTTTACATCTTCTAATGGGTCATACACTTTTGTGTAGAGCGGCGGAACCCTCGAAAACAACAACAAAAACATAAATTCGACGACCGCAACAATTACATTAACCGCAAAACAAACATCTTCCATTAGATTTAACTATGGATGGGGCTCTGAGACAAACTGTGATAAATTTACTATCGTAGTAGGCGGAACAACTGTAATAAGTTCTGTTAGCGGGACGGGCTCTAATTCTTAGAGTGGAACGATTTCTAAAGGACAAACAATTTCCATGACCTATTCTAAGGACGGATCAATCAGCAGTAATGGTGATTTTGCACATATTCATAATGTTGTTTTAAGCGACCTTCCAAGCGCAATCGTTCCTACAGAAGCCGAAAAATTATATTTCGGGCTTCCAGAAGGTGGCGGCAATGTGGTAGTACAAAAAGCTTATATCGGCGACTCAACCAATACTCCGCGATTGTGGTATAGTGCCACATAAAAAGAAAGAAGCCCTCGGCTTTCGGCCAAGGACCTCTTCCCCACATACATATTAGAGTAGGTAACACATAATTTGCTCGACAAAAGTAAATCATGCTGTAACATACTATATCATGATGTGTGAAATTTGTCAACGTAAAAAGAATCGAGGTGATTAAAATCATATGGACGAATTATTGAATTTTATCCTAAATCATCTCGGCTCAGTGATGGCCGGGAGCAGCGGATTGATCGCCGTTGTTATGTCAGTGATACAAGTCTCTAAAATCGAGATCAATCCATGGTCTTAGGTAGCCACTCACATTGGGAACGCCCTGAATGCCGGTGTGATGAACGAGATCAAAGAAACCAAATCCGAGCTCAAAGATATCCGCTCCGAGCAAGAAGAGACTCGTAAAAAGCTAGATAATCACATCGAAAAGGGCGAAGAAGACAAGGCTGATGGTTATCGTAGTCAGGTGCTGCGCTTCAATAATGAGCTCGTTCGCGGGCTCGGCCACACCGAAGAAGACTTTGATGACATCCTTGATGTCATTGGGAAGTATGAAGATTATTGTAAGACCCATTCCAACTACAAGAACAACAAGATGCCCTTCGCCATCAAGAACGTGGGGCGCGTATATGACGAAATGCTACGCACTAATGGTTTTTTGAAACCAAAAGAATAAGATCACGTGATTCATGACCTCGAACGATGTGTTCGGGGCCTTTTATTTTTATCAGGAGGTATATTATGATGGACTTTTTCAATCAGGTTGTTGCTACTATTGCACAGTTGGCCGTCGCAGGTGCTGGCACTGCTTTCATGGTCTATGGCATCCCCTATCTGAAGAAGATCGGCGTCTATAAGCTTGTCCAGATGACTGTTCGTGCCGCTGAGAAGGTTGGCGCTACTGGTGTTATCAAAAAGGCAGACAAGAAGAAGTATGTTATCGCCGCGCTTGAGAAGATGGGTGTCAACGTCACTCCGACTATCGACATGATGATCGAAGCTGCCGTCAAGGAGCTGGACATTCAGAACGAGAAAATTGAGGCGGAGCTGAAGAAAGGTTAAGGTGTGCCTCGTGGCAGTAAATACATACTCAATGAAGAAAGATTGGAACAAAAAGGTGTCGGCTCATTTCTCCGTCTACGAGTTTGCTTGTTCCGATAAAAGCGATACGGTTCTAATCAGTACAGAGCTGATTGAGGTGCTTGAACAGATTCGGGCGCACTTCGGTAAGCCTGTCAAAATCAATTCAGCATATCGCACTCCTGCATATAACATCTCCATCGGCGGTAGTTCTAAGAGCCAGCACTGTCTCGGTCTGGCCGCAGATATTCGTATCGTCGGCGTTGATCCGATTCAGATTGCGCTCTATGCTTCTTCCCTGCCCTTCTACGCCAAGCAGGGCGGCATTGGCTATTACAGCCGTGTGGGACTCAAGGACGGATTCGTACATGTCGATGTGCGAAGCTGGAAGTCTCGTTGGATCAGTAAGGCCGGTACTGCCTATGTGAGTGTGAGTAAAATCATGCCGACTATTAAGCAGGGATCTAAAGATCGCGTCAACGGCGCTTCTTATGCGGTCACTGTACTTCAGCGACATCTTGGAGTAACCGCTGATGGTATCTTTGGTACTGGCACTAAGGCCAAGCTCGCCGCGTATCAGAAAGCGCACGGCTTGAGTGCTGATGGTATCTGTGGTCCCACTACATGGAGTTCATTCAAGTGAGGACTCCGCTACAGCAACTGCGTGCAGGAGATAAAATCAAATTAGACGGAATACTATATTCAAACAGCCAAACGCATTGTGGGATGCGCCGCTCTGGCGAGTGGTTTATCTACGATGGAAAACTTGTCAATGGACGGTATCGAGTGACGAATCTTGAAAGCCGTATTGGCAAGTATCCTATCTCAGTGAATGTGTCAGGCTATGTTGAGCCAAGCGATATTGAGCTGATATAAAACGAATGGGGTATCAATCCTTAATTGGACTGGTACCCCATTTTTTAGCGTTTTATTTTATATCTTCTTTAAGCCATGTTTTTCAACAAGTTCCTTATGAGCCTTTTCTCTGAACTCTTTGGCTTCTTCTATTGTATCGAAGTCTTGCGTTACACGTTCTTTGGCAACTTGAACAGAAGCTCGGAACTTTCCTTTAAGCTTAAATATCCCTCGGACTCCTGTACTGCTTCTCGAAGTTGCTTTTACGCTAAATACGCCAGAGACACGAGAACCATTCACGATTGTTTTTGCGTTTGCTTTTATAGACAGCTCTTTCATTTTGTCTGTGTTATATTGTTGGCATCCACAGCTTAAAGGGTTTCTACGAATAGTTGTTGCAGGAAGTTCTTTTTCTTGTCCACAAATATTGCAGTGACACAAATAAAGAGCGTTCCCATTATCATCCGTTCCTACTCGTTCTAATACGGTAACAGCTCCAAAAGTTTTGCCTGACAAATCTGCTCTCTTTTCTTTATAACGGCAACCGCAATCTTTCTTTTCTTTAAGATGAGACCCTACAATATCTACTTCAGCTCCGCATCTATGACAGATACAGTGCCACAATGGATCTCCGCGTTCGGTGCTGCCGTTCCGGCCAAGAACCTCTAGGTCGCCGTACCATTTACCAGTCTTGTCTTTTGCTATATGTTTTCCTGTTGTTCCTTTAGTCTTACCCATACTCTGCCTCAGCAAATATCAGAAGGCCATAAATCATTCATGGATACCCCACAAGCGTCCGCAATTTTTTGAAGAGTGCTCATTTTGGGGTCTACCTTCCCATTTTCAATATTCTGAATTGTAGTTGGAGAAATTTCAATTTTTTCTGCGAGACTGCGGATAGTGAATCCAGCCTTTTTACGTGCTCTTTTGATTCTTGTGCAGGGATTGAGAAGTTTATCGATATTGGCAGTTTGAAAGCCAATCATAAAAAATCCCTGTTGCTGCATTGAAATAGTTTTTAATGCAAAGCTTGCATCCATATCTTCCTGTGTGACGCCTTCAAGAACAAATCCACATGCTTCATCAAGAGTTGAAGTCATTTTTTTATGCTGGTGGACCATGGCAATTTTCATTGATACTTGACGCACAGGGAACCTACTGGCATTGTCGAGGTCAGCCTGATTAAAGGGTCTGTCTTTCCCCTCTCCAAGAGCTTCGCATAGCAGTCTATAAAGCTGGCCGAGACGATTAACGGTAATATTTTCCATAACAGCACATCCTCCTATAACTTTCTATGAGTATTGTATCACCAAACTGTCACTGTAACAATTATCTGTTTGCACAAAAACCAACTGTAATTTTGTAACACTTTGCTGTAACAAAACAAAAGGGCGCAGGATTATCCCACGCCCATCATGAATGCATCGTTGTTCAAATGCGATTTTCAATTTTAACGCTGCTTATGTAGTGGCGTCACTAGGACGCCGGGGTTGCTGTGTCACATCAGAGCTCTTACGATTAAGACTCAAAATCGGATTCGACTACGGTACTAGTGGTGTAAAATTCAAATTGGTGTCAAAGTGGTGTAAAACGATTCCGAAATAGATGATTTTAGTCGTAATATCGATGTTTTTCAACCATTGAGCAAAATTAGGTATATTATACCTTACTTTCTTCTTTTTTTCAAGATGGTCTATGCAAATCTCCGTAAGTCTATATTTATCGATATTGCGACATTATTTCGAAATCGTTTTTGCCATTCCAAAATGGACTCTATGCAAATCTCTGTAAGTCTATATATCTTTTGAAGATTTGGTGTCAAAATTGGTGTCAAATAATTAGGAAACAATCTTATTAAACTGTTTGATTGCCTCTGCTTCGGTCTCTTCTTTTAAGATATGAGTATACACTTTCAAGGTTATATCGGGCGACGAATGCCCCATGAGGTATTGAACCGATTTAACATCCATCTTGGCTTTGACAAGCCGTGTACAATATTCGTGGCGCATACTATGGGCAGTGACTTCAGGCAATGGTTCATCATGGCAACTATTATAGGCTTTGATTAGTCCTTCAAAAATTCTAACAAGGTTTTTATTCGTATAGGGCCTTCCAGTTTTTGCTATAAACAAGAAGTCGGCTTGCCCATCTATTATTCTCTCTGCTTTTACAATCGGACGTTGTTTTATCGCTTCTTCAAAAGCAATGATGGCGTCTTTAGATAATGGGATAGTCCTTATCCCACTTTCTGTCTTTGTAGGTGCTAAATACAGCCCGCCGCTCTTTCCATCGTACACCATCTGATGAGATATAGTAACAGTGTTGTTATCAAAATCAAATGACTTTTTTGTTAGCCCGCATAATTCTCCTGCTCGAAGTCCTGTCTCGTGCAAAAGCATCACCATGCCAACATGCCTTTTATATACTCGACTAGATTTCATGAACTTGATCAGATTTTGATACTGCTCTTCTGTTAATATTTCTTTTTCTTTTGAGTCACATTTGACAACTGTATTTAATTTAAAAACGAATGGATTTCTAGGAATTATATTCTCATCAAACATTTCTTGAAATGCCGGTCTAGCTAAAGACATGACATCTCTGATTGTTGTATAACAATATCCTTCGTTATCCAATTCTCGTGCAAATTGTTTTACATCGCGCACTAAAATATCAGTTGCATTCATTTCCCCAATTAGGTGATTCTGAAAGATTTTCAAATTCTGCGATTTTGTTTTATAGCTGCTTGGCCTAATAGTGAGTTTTGTTTCTTCGAGATGTCTTTTTGCTAATTGGTACACTGTGATTTTTGAAGTAGACGTTATACCCAAATTAAGTTTTTCTTGGATTTCAGCTTCTTTTTCTCTCAATTCTTTAAGTGAAGTGGCGTATATTATTGAGCGTTTTCCAAGTTTGTTTGTCCATCTATATTGGTATCTCCCATCCTTTCTCTGGCTCTCGCCGTCTTTTAAAACTTTGCCATTATTATCTTTACGTCTTATCATGATGCAGAACTCCTTACGTTATATAAGAAGCTCTGGTGTGACACCATGAGTATACCACATCAGAGCCTATATTTCAAACAGAATACGTTTGATCTATATATTTTTCGAGAGCTTTACGTTTGATAAGACGTTTATTCCCCACCCAAAGTACCAATGGACAGTTTTCATCATCAGTAATCGCTCTTAGTCGGCAGACCCCAATCCCCGTGTAAGCAGCCGCTTCATCTAACGTCAGGGTCGTCTTTTCCCAAATTGGGACTTCCTTCATCCAATCACCTCCTCCAGCTTGTGCTCACCATATTTCGCCACACATACATTATAAAGTAGCATGGCACGTGTCATAAGGCCAACTCCGCCGATACGAGGGGTCACTTTAATATCTTTCATATCATAAACAGCGTCAGCACAGTCGCCGTGCTGCTTGTCGTTTTCGTCATAGTTGATACCAACATCGATGCACACTTCAACCCGACCAAGACCAGACGGCGTGATAAAGTTGCGCTTGCCCACAGCAGAGATGATCACATCGACCATTTCAAATCCAAGAGTGGTGGCCTTCATGCGGGAGCCAGTACTATTCACAGAGATCACATTACAGTGCCGTTTAATCAGCATATCGACCAACGGACGACCTACGATATCAGATTGACCACACACAAGCACATTCTTACCATCCAGATCGTAACCGATGGAGTCAAAAATCTTCATAACGCCCAGTGGAGTGCAGGGCTGAAATGGAGATGTAGTATTAAAACCATCAACGTCAAGTTCATCTGGAATACAAATATTTTTAGGATCGATATGTTTTGGCAACGGAAGCTGAACAATGATACCGTCCACATATTCCCAATTATAACCTTCTAAGATCTTGTTGTTCAATTCATCTTCAGTAATATTTTCTGGCAGCTTGATAAGCTCCGCTTCGATTCCGACCTCTTCACAGTCACGCAGCTTGCCACGAATATAAGCGTTGGATGCCGGATTATCTCCTACTTGATAAACATGTAAAATAGGAGCGTAGTCATCTTCTGCGATGATATTCTTGATTTTGTTTTTGATATCTTGTGCAATAGATCTGCAGTCAATAACCATTGTGAACCTCCTTCATAAGAATCCAAGTTTTATAAAATTACAAGTATCTGTAGCAATTCCAAACTTCGTCGGATTTATTGTAAGTATCGTCTGGGCGCATCCCAATTTTTAAGGCCAATTGATTTGATGCCACATTATCTTTTCGAGTTATCCACAATAGCGGTTTATTATCAAAATCGGATCTGTGAGCTGTATACCATTTAATTGCCGATTGTGCAAGATTCAATGCATATCCATGTCCTCGATAGTTTTTATCGTTTCTTGTTGCAACCGCTACATCTATATATGACCATTCTTCAAACAGGTCAAAAAACGCAACGGGAGTATTGTCACTGATTTTTAAGAATCTTTTTATAACATGTTCTCCTGCTGGAATTGTTAGATATTCATCATTATAAACACCAAGCATCCGCTGTTCCTCTGAAGATAGTGTTTTAACGATGTCATCTACAAGTGGTTTTGTTTTTGCTGCAGCTTTTGCTCTTTGTACATAAATATTATTTTCACGCATTATAAAACCCTAATTCTTCAATCATAACAAATACCTCAATCCGCTCAAATATTTTTCCTTCAGTATCGGAGTCAGCGTCTCTACCTGTGATAAATGATCTTTCATATCAGCTAACTTAACAAACCATGCGCAGAGACCATAACGCTTGAAGTTCAAATAATGAATCTTCTCGCAATAATCGTCATAATTCACTTCGTTTGGCTTCGTTAGAAGCTTTAGTGCTTTCTTGAAATTCTTTGGCAGACCACTCGGATCGTAATCCGTGTCCTCCAATAAATCGTGCATAATAGCCAAACAACGGCAATCATTTTTCAGGCTGTCTGGAATAGCAGAGTTTGCAGACACAAAGTTCATAACACGAACAGCATGTTCAAACGTTTTATCATCATAATACTGACGTGCAATTTTCAGTGCATCGTCAAGAACGACATAATTTTTATCAAGACTCATTTAATTCACCACCTCATAAAAGTCCAGTTCTTAATCTTCTTTCCACCACATACTGATGTCATCATCCCGAACCGGAAGGCCAGTACACTTTTCAAAGAAACATTCATTGAGACTGTCCCATGCCGCTTCTATAAGAGGCTCATCTGTCCCATATGGTTCATATCCATAATATGTATGAAAACTGAGAAACAGTTTGAACAATTTACCGTCTTGTCCATAAGTAGGGACTGGTTCATCTTCAATTTTTATCCACATACTGCCCTCCTTAAAACATACATTTTAATCGTCAAAAACTTCTTCTCGCAGAACCGGTTCATCGTGACTCTCTACATGACTGCCGCATTCTGGACATTGTGTCTGATAAAATAAAATCACATCCAATGACTTTGCAGCCAAAACACCTTCCGAATCAGACCAAAATTCACAACCACAACCACATTTAAAATGATATGCAAGTTCTTTTGGAGTCTGCTTATGTTGAATAATTTTAATCGCCATCGGGCGCCTCCACGGTAAAAATAGTTTTAGTTGCTTCTTTCCAAGAAATAAACTCAGCCCCAGTAACTTCCGCTCTACATCTATAGCACGCAATCACATTATTCTCAGGAATGTCCAAATCAGGATTTTCAAAAGAAGCCACTCGAATCTTAGTTACGCAACCGCAATTCTTACATGGAAATACGATTACTGGATTTTTCAAACTATCAGTCTTATGCATATATTATTTATTCCTCCCACCCACCACTACCGAATATTTACGTTACTTTTTCAAAGGTAAAAACCGTGTGTTTGGTCGTGATTTCTACGAAACTTTCATCGGTTGCAATATCAACGGCAATTACTGGAGAAGTATGCATTCCACCGTCATATGGGTTTCCTTTGTTATCTTTTACATATCGAAACTGAGCAATCCAACCAAGTTCAAGTGGCCGAAATTGCATCGTCATACCAACCCACTCAGGGTACCATCCATCAGTGCGTGATGCGCCAGTACGGATATTGATAGCACTTTTCAGGATATAATTACCTTTTGGCATTTGAATCATATCGTTCATAAATTCCCACCTCCCGTTCTTCTTCATTCCAATGTGCAATACCATATTTATCACGAACACAATTTAATTCTGTGAGAACTTTTTTATACTGCGGATCACTCGGTTCAGTTCCGAACATTTTCGTCTCTGCATTACCAAGTTCTGCGACATACGGATACCCACCATCTCTCAGTTTCGTCCCAAGAGCAATCAATTCATCATCGGTCTGTACAGATTCATCATGAATACCATTTTCATCATAGTATTTAACACGTCTTTCTACATATGGGGATTTAACTGTATACCCAAAACTGCATCGCATAAGCAATACTCCTTAATTATCAAACACCAGTACTTCCAAACCCACCGGCTCCACGCTCAGTTTCGTCCAATTCGGAAACTTCTTCGAAATCAGCCTGCCAGAACGGAACAACTGCCATCTGAGCAATGCGGTCGCCATGAGTGATCATTTGAGGGATATTAGAATGATTATGTAGTGCCACAATATATTCTCCACGGTAATCCTGATCACAAATGCCAGTTTTATTCGCAGGAGCAAGTCCCTGCTTGGTTGCCATACCGCTACGAGCATAGATAGCGACATACCAACCTTCCGGCGGAGCCATTCGCAGACCAGTATGAACCTTAACGGTCTCATGCGGCTGAATCATAATGCAGCGATCACCATTCTTGTTTACCGTCGTTGCTTCATCAAAACCAATATAAGCATACAGGTCTGCACAAGCGGCATTCTTAGAACCGTAGGTCGGCAGATGAGCATCGTCGTGCAGTTTATTGATCTTAATGTTGGGGCGATACGGCATCCGACTCATGCCATAGCCAAGGTGAGTAGTTGTATTTCCTAAATTCATATTATTTTCCTTTCTCTTCTGGGGTCCACCAAAGGGTTGGCTCTTTATACCCAAGACTCCATTTAATATCAATTACTCGTTGGTTCTTGCTTCCCATGTATGGAAGCGAAATATCTTTTTCTGCTTCAATAAAAGGACCATCTACAAGGACGTTGATGTCAGCAAGAATGTCAGCCACGAGCCCATCCTGATTCCACAATTCTTCCCACTTATATCCAGTCCAGAGCCAGACGTCTTTTTTGCTTAGAAATTCAGTCCACACACGATGGACGATTTTCTCAACAATTTCTCTATTCTCCGGCAAGAGTGGATCTCCACCAGTGAGCGTAAGCCCCTGAATGTAATCAGGTCGAAGTAAATCTACAATTTTATCAAGCGTTTCATCTGTGAATGGCTGACCACCATTCGGGTCCCATGTGGTAGGATTCTGACAGCCGGGGCAGTGATGGTTACATCCCGCGCAGAACAACGTGACTCTTACGCCTGGCCCATTCGCAATATCACATGGAACAATTTTAGCGTAGTTCATTTAACGCCCTCCATTTTTGCCCCACAGTAGGGACAATACTTAAAAGGCTTGTATTTCTCAGAGCCGATACAAGGTGTCTCGCGCGGATAGAAAAAATCTTCGTAAAACTGTTCATCACAATTAGAACAGTGATATACAAAGTCTTCCTCGTCATCGCACGGCCAGTGATCCCAGTGTGCAATAGCACGAACTGTATTAGTTTCTGCTCTCGGAAGTCTTAGTAGGTCTTCGCGTTCTTCTGCTAGGAAATCGGAATAGTCATCTCGTTCGTCATAAAAGCGCATGTGCTTCAAGCCACTGTCAATCTCATCTAGCAAAGGAGTGATATCCGCCCATTGAGCGTTTTCAGGAATGTATTTTGCCATCTCAAATAAACCTCGTCCACATACTTGCACATACGATGATAAAAATATTTAAAGCGATACAGCCATACATTCCGTTCTTCTTGTCGCCTCCGAAAATATATGTAGATGTATCATACAGAATCTGCTCGGAGCGAATTACAGTTGCAGCAAAAATCAAAATAATATAAGCCTTTGTCATAAGCCAAGTAACCTCAGTCAACATTTACATCACTTCCTTTCTGTTAAAAGCGGAATTTTAGAAAGCGCATCCGGTTTTGTGTTCTTTAAGCCCCATTCTTCTCTTCCTCAATCATGTATCGCCAATAATCCGGCTCTTTGAGAGTATTAAGTACGCCTTCGGTATGCCATCCGACACAAGAACTTAAAACAGCCGTATCCTCTCGACCATCTTTATATTTAATCTTGCATAGCGCTCCATATTTCGGCAGGTCAGTATTTGTATTCTTTCAACCGTCTTTATCTTCCGACCAG